>Ga0114994_10003394_pt1 | contig 11617 bp, 12 predicted proteins | sample ArcticOcean_MG_C_9_FD_87043 | JGI IMG/M metagenome (GOLD analysis project Ga0114994, IMG submission 87043) | Marine microbial communities from western Arctic Ocean - ArcticOcean_MG_CB2_152 | ecosystem: Environmental > Aquatic > Marine > Oceanic | place: Arctic Ocean: Canada Basin | collected... | reverse complement strand
TAATCATTTTCCAAACACGTTTGCACACCAAATGAATTGGATGATTTTGATTGCGATCATTGTGATTGGTGCCATCGTTAGACATTTTTTCAATCTCAAAAATAAAGGGCATTTAAACATTTGGATCCTACCGCTTGCTATGGTTGCTGTTTTTGCGCTTATCTTTGTAACTAAACCGGCTGATTCCATTACGAGTTCACCCGACACAGTCACATTTGGGACAGAGCATATCCCTTTTGCACTTGTGCGTACTATTCTGGATCAGCGTTGCGTTAGTTGCCACTCAATAACGCCTACCGATGACGTTTTCAAAACTGCGCCCCAAGGCATCATGCTTGACAATGATAAACGGGTTAAGGCGCTGGCCTCTCTCATTAAAACTCAAGCAGTGATCACAATGGCCATGCCTCTTGGCAATAAAACTGGAATCACTCCTGAAGAGAGGATTATTCTTGGTCGATGGATTGAGGAAGGTGCAGCAATAGAATGAAAAAAAGTTTAGTACTATTCGCTTTCAGTTGAATCCATATTTAATATATTTTGCCCAAGGGAAAAATCATAACATTGTTATTTTGATAGGCACTAGAGCACCGCAAAATAGAAAATTGATTCCTTAGTGCTTCATCACAAACTGCTTACAAAATCGTTATTATTCTTATGTCGTAGTTGTTATCGAAATTATACAAAAAGTAATTTTAAAGGAGTTAGAAATGAGTCCGATCACTACCCATGTACTGGATACCTCACAAGGATGTCCCGGAGCAAATATGCTGGTACGTCTAGAGCAACAGAAAACGGACGGTAGCTGGCAGGAGATAGCGTCCGGAACGACAGATAATGAAGGTCGAATCATGAATTTGCTTCCGCAAGAAGAAGTGTTGGATGCCGGCGTTTATCAAATGATCTTTGTGACTGCTCCTTATTTTGAAAAGCAGGGCATTTCGTTTTTTTTTCCGGAAATTGAAATTCGTTTTTTGCTCAGCCATCCGGAACAGCATTATCATATTCCTTTGTTGCTGAGCCCCTTTGGTTACAGCACTTATCGTGGAAGTTAACTAAAGGCAAGAAAGTTATACTTTGCACTTTACAAAATTTATGAGTCAGCCAGCATTTTTTTGAGCCGTAAATTTGTAATTTTATTTTGTTCCCAGGCAGCAATTCTTAGTTCAATCAGTGGAATATTTTCCAGCCTTTGCTGTAGCAAATCAAGCATTTCCTCAGCACTTTTTCCTGTTGCGCAAACAATAAAAATATAACCGAATTTTTTCTCATATTTCCGGTTTTGCTTTTCCAGTTCCAGTTTGACCGAATCAGCAGCGTTCATCATTAGGGCCTGCTCGTTCCGGGTCCAGCTTGCTGTATTTTTTGCTTTTTCTGGTGGTTTACTTTCGCCTATTTTCGGATGAGCCGCAAATGCTTCCAAATATTCATCTTTGCCTAATTCCAACCAAATTTTCTCTGCCTGCAGATGCAGATGCGTTGCTGAAGAGAATGGGCGGGCCGCTAAAATATTATTGACCCATTTGCTGGAACCGCAACATTTAAGCAGTTCAATACGGGAACGTTCAATATCACCTTGATTCAATTCTGCTAAATTCACGTTATAACTTATGCTAAATATGAGAGGAGTTGTATGAAATAATTCTGTTTTGAACGCTTAAAAATAAAAAGTGGAACTCAGTTCCCAGTGGTTAGCAACAGGTGTATTTTGACCTGCAATTGGACGTGTATAACCTAAACGAACTTGCCATGGAACGGACAAAGCTTTTTGCTCAAGTTTGCTCAGGTTTCCATAGCCGAATTCAAAACTGATTTCTTTCAGCATAGCGGCATTTGATTTCCCAAGCGGTAGTTTGCTTTCAGACTGTTGAAAATAATGTAATTCTGTTCCGGCAAAAATATTTTGACGCTCTATGCTCCAGTTGTAAAATATGTCTGCACGGTGACCTGCAGAGTAATAAACTTCTTCTCCTTCAAGTGTTTCTCGTTTACCGATCAGCTCATTTGAAGCGGCTAAACGTATGCCATTTCTGACGCCGTGTGTTAGCGGAAACCAGTTAAAGTGGAAAAAAGCTCCAACGGAACTGTGTCTTTCACCAATTGCATTCGCGGCAGTTCCACGAGGTGTTCCTGAAGTGCCTGTGGGTAAACGAAACGTAAATCCTCCGCGGTTATACCAAGTATTTGTTGCACTCAGGTCTTTCGCGATTTGCACGCTGATGTCACCAAGACCGCTTTGTGTTTCGGATGCTAAATTGTTGAGTACTTTCTCTTGACTCGAAGTTGCGGATGCAATGCTCAGTGTAGAAGTTTGTTGTTTTTGCACTAACGGGATTGTTGTCTCAATCATCCATTTTTCTGACAAACCGTATCCCATCCTAAACTCTAAGCGCTGTTCCTGACGTTGCAGTTCACCTTCAACCGAATCGCGCCATTCCCGATCCCAGAGCATGAGTTGCTGTAAAGGCGCTTCCTGACCGTAACCGTTAAAAGCACGGCTGTAAGCCGGTGTATAATGAAAACGCATTTCCAGCTCCCAGACAGAAGCCGGTATCCGGTTTTCTAGTTCAAACGCTGATAATGTTGCAGGGATAATGAGTACTAAAACGAATGTGATTAATAACTGTTTCATGCAGAGACCTCTATTATTTCTTTTTCAGCAAAGGAAATCCAAGCGTTTGCTGTCAAATGAGGAATGATACGTTCGATCGGAAATCCAACTACATTGTTGTAGGATCCACTGATTGATTCTACCAAAATTGCTCCTAAACCCTGAATTGAATAAGCACCTGCTTTACCAAAAGCTTCTCCGGAATTGACGTACCATTCAAGCATTTCATCATCAAGTTTTTGAAAACGTACTTCTGTACAAATAACATCTGTAATTTCTTCTCCGGAATCTTTATTCAAAATTGAAAAACCGGAAAAAACCTGATGTGTCTGTCCGCTCAATTGTTCAAGCATGGTGTATGCGTGTTCTGCGCTTTCCGGTTTCCCGAGGATTTTATCGTCAAAAAACACAATTGTATCACCTGCGAGGATGATTACATCATGAGGCAGTTCAGGAAATGACTTCTGTATCTCACTTGCTTTTTCGCTGGACATCCGTTTAACAAAGCGTTTTGCGGCTTCATTTTTATGTGGAGTTTCATCAATTTTCGGAGAGTAGCACACAAATTTGAGACCGTACTTTTTCAGAAACATCTGGCGTCGTGGTGAAGAAGAAGCCAGACAAAAAGGTCTATGTTGTAAAAAATTGGACATTATTAGAGAGTTTAAAGCAGTTTATTTTAAAAGTTTGAGGCACCTTTATTTTTTGTCAGGTACCTGCCTGAATTGAGTATTTTAATAGAAAGCCGTTCTAAGGCGATCACTGAATTTCCGGTTTATTGATTCAACGTTGTTTTGCAGAATTTGTTCAGTTTTGGGTTGATAAATATTATCGATATAGTAACTCAGTATTTTACGCACAACCGGAGCAGCAGTTTTTGATCCGCCACCGCCGTGTTCAACGAGTGCTAAAACCGAAATTTCGGGATCTTCCGCAGGTCCAAATGCAACAAACCATGCATGATTCTGAAATTTTTTTCTGGCCTGTTCTTCTTCATCCAGCGTCTCAAGTGTCTTGTTGCTGATGACTTGAGATGTTGCGGTTTTTCCGGCAACAGTAAATTCTTCAAATCGAACTTTTTTGGCAGTACCACCTTCAGAGTTAACTACCGCAACCATACCCTCACGGATCAAACTTAAATATTCACTTTTTAAAGGAATTTGCTGAGGGCGAAGACCTTCCTGTTCTTTAAAAAGACTGGGAGGCATCCACAAACCATCATTTGCAATGATATTTATCATATTTATCACCTGCATAGGGGTTGTAGTAATATAGCCCTGACCGATTGCCGCGGACGGTGTCTCACCCATGTACCAGGGTTCTTTGAAGGTGCTTTTTTTCCATTTACTACTGGGAATCAATCCTGCTTTTTCAGTCTGGAGCCCCACGCCGGTTATTTTGCCTAGTCCAAACAGATTGGCATATTTATGGATTGCATCCACTCCCACTCCAACTCCGGTGTTATAGAAGTAAACATTGCATGAGCCCTTAATTGCGTTTACCAGATTAACTTTCCCATGGCCGCCTTCTTTCCAGCATTTAAAAGGGGTGCCTCGTCCTTTAATGAAAAAATAACCGTTGCAGACACTCTCAGTTTGCTGAGTTATAACTCCTAGATCAAGTCCTGCGTATGCTGTGACTACTTTAAAAATTGAACCAGGAGCATATAAACCCTGAATTGCTTTGTTTTCCAAAGGGTGTTCTGGATTAGCTAAGAGGCTGCTCCAGTTTTTCTGATCAATTCCACCGGAAAACAAGTTAGGGTCAAAGTCCGGGAAACTGGCCATAGCCAATATTTCTCCTGTCTTGGGGTTCATGACTATCACCGCGCCACTTTCACCACTCATGGCTTCAGTTGCAACTTTTTGGAGGCGTATATCAAGGTTTAAAGAGATATTTCCCCCGGGAACTGATGCGACAGGTTTACCTAATACCTGAATCTCCCTGCCCATATGATCAACTTCTGCCTGTCTACCGCCATCGAGTCCGATCATGTAATCGTTTTCCAGCAGCTCAATCCCAGAGTGACCTACGATTTGGCTGGAGCTACGTTTCTCTTCAGGCAGTTCTTTCCAGTCTTCTTGAACAATTCCGACATAACCTATCAGATGTGCTGCCAGGTTATTGTACGGATAAAATCTACGCGGTTGAACTACAATTGTTACACCTGGGAAATCATCCTGAAATGTTTCCAGATACATGGCTTTTTCGTATTCCAGATCATCTACCAGAACAATCGGTTTAAACTGAGCTAAATCGTGGTTAGCCTTTATTTTATCATTCAGTTCAGCAAAGGGTAGGTTGAGCGTTTGCGACACTTTCTCCAAAGTACTTTCGAAATCAGGTGTATCTTCTCTGACCAGCTGCAGTTGATAGGCAGGTCTGTTTTCAGCGAGAATAACTCCGTTTCGGTCATAAATAATACCGCGTAAAGCAGGTTCCGGAACAAGACGGATACGGTTGCCCTGAGAAAATTCTGTGTATTTTTGTCCCTTTGTAATTTGCAGGTACCAGAGACGGGACGCTAGTAACGAAAAAATCAGGATTACGACACCACCCAAAATTATCAGGCGAATCCGAATCCGGTCAAGTTCTTCAAACTCCGGGGGCTCCAATTTCACGCAACATCCTTCAGGAATTTTTTTTCTCCCCAAATAACAAATTGAAGAATAATAGGTGTCATTAATCCCTGTAGAAATGCAAGTGGAAGAGTTGATGTCAGCAGATGGTTGGATTGTTCAAGTCCTACTTCGAACATAGCTAAAATTGAGAGAGAAATCCAACCTTCAAAAATCGACATACTGAAGACTGCCAGACTGACCGCAAAAATAGTATTTGCGTAAAATAATTTGTTCACCTGACTGATAAGTAATAATGTAAGAAAAAATGATGTCCCGTAAAGTCCCATGATTCCATGTGAAAGCGCATCCATCATCAGACCGGCCAGGATGCCCACGAATGGAATTACCAGCTTTGAATGACGGAATGTCAGGATCAACAAGAACATCAGTATCCAGTTAATTTTTAATCCTCCGATTTGAACATAATTATTGAAAACAATGTTCAGCCAGACACCAAAAAGCATAAAACTAAAAGCAAGCAGAAATAAGCGCATCAATTAATAAACAAGTGAGAATCTGTTTTAGAAGGTACGATGACAAACACTTCTTCAATTTGGTTAAAATCTACTGCACTGTCCAAAATTGCTGTTTTAAACAGTTCATGCTTTTGATGACGTATTTCTTTAACCCAGCCTATGAGCAATCCTTTAGGATAAAGTCCTCCAAGTCCACTTGAAATCACACGGTCACCGATTTTAATATTTGCATGCTGATTTATTTGCCGCATTTCCAAACCTTGGTGTGTTCCATAAATCAGCCCCCGAATCCGGTTACGTTGAATCAAGGCGGAAACACGACTGCGGTGATCGGTTATTAATTGTACTGAAGACTGAAATGGAGAGACAGACTGAATTCGCCCCACCAATCCCTCTTTGCGTAAAACAACATAGTTATGCTGCACCAATTGATTGCTGCCGCGGTTTATCAAACTTATATCGTGGTTATTGTCCACAGATTCTCCAATAATTTCCGCAAATATTTTCTCTTTGATTTTTTTACTGGCAAAGAGCAGTTGATCTCTCAAACGGAGAAACTGGACAGAATTCTCAATGTGTCGATTCATCTTCTCTTCCATATCCTGGAGTTCCCGCCGGAGAAGCTTATTATCTTCGTTTACATCGATCAATGATATGTAAGAATACCAGAGATTTTTGAATGTGGATGCAACTGAGCTTACAGATCCCTGAAGGGGGTAGGTTACTGTTTGTACAACCGACTGAAAACGTGATGTCCCTTCATTAGCATGTGTCTGAAACATCAGCATAAACAGAGCGATGAAGGTGGCAATGATGAAAAACTGCAGACGGTATTTGTTGATAAATTTGAACATTATTTTATTGACGAGTGTCTTTTGTCAATTGAATACTGACGATTTGCCAAATATCAACTTCAGACAATTTCTCTGAGGAGGACGACCGGTTTCAACATGTAGTCTGCCTGATTGATTTCCTTGAGAGCTTTTTGTACCAAGCCTTCTTTACAGTTCTGGAGAGTCAAAGTGAAAATCACAGTTTCTTCACCTTCTTTCCCAATTCGGTGATACTGCGGTAACTGCTCCAGGGCATAAATATTAATAGAAAGCCGTTCAAATATCTTGCCGTAATGGCCAAATATTCCAGGGTGGTCCCGAACTTCAAAACGCAGAGTATGGCGAAAACTTATTTCATCCATCGTTTCTATTGCTAGTTTTCTGGAAGTTGGAGGAGGCTGAAATGGTTCCGGTTGACTTTGAACTTTGTTCAGATCAGCAACAATCGCAGAGGCAGTTGGGAGGCTGCCGGCGCCTTTGCCGATGAGCGTGATGTCTTCCGCAAATTTTCCTGTGAGAGTAACCGCATTTGTTGAACCGGCGATTTTTGCAAGGATGTCATCTTTTTCAATCATGAGTGGCAAAACATAAACTTGAACCCCTTGATCACTAAGTCGCAGATTTGCGATTAATTTAATCCGCCGTCCCATTCGCTCAGCATATTCAAAATCCGCTAGTTCCAAATGATCGATACCTTCCAAAGTGATTTGCTCCGGCGTAAACCACTGTCCGGTGATTAAATAAGTCATAATTACCAGTTTGTAACGTGCATCAATCCCTTTAATATCATTAGTGGGATCTTGTTCCGCAAATCCTAAATCCTGTGCCTGTGAAAGAGCTTCCTCAAAAGAAAGGGCATTGCTTTCCATTTCACTGAGAATGTAGTTTGTCGTACCATTTAGAATTGCCTGGATTCCTTGAATATCCTGAACCTGCAAATAATCTTTCAGTAAACGCAAAACCGGAATCGCTCCTGCTACTGCTGCTTCGAAGAGCAAGTGGCGACCATTTTCCCGCGCGACTGCCATTAGTTGCGCACCGTGTACTGCAATCAAATCTTTATTGGCAGTAATCACATGTTTGCCGTTTTGCAAAGCTTTTGTGATCAATTCACGGGCAAATCCGCTACCACCGATTGTCTCGACTATCACATCAACTTCAGGATCCTCTAGCAGTTTTTCTGGGCTTTCATAAAACAATTCCGGATTTTTTTCAAACCACGATCGGGCATATTTACCTTGGGTATCACGTTCCAGAATTCCTGCGAGATTTATTTTTGCGTCCGGATGTTCGCTGTGCTGTGCTAAAACATGCGCGACACCACTGCCGATTGTGCCGAATCCGGCAATAGCTACATTTAAGACTGGCATTTGTTTAACTATTTTGATTGTGGATGAAGATTAGTACTCTGAAGAAATTTCCGCAATTGCATCCATTTCCACAGCAACACCTTTTGGTAAAGCACTGACTTCTACACATGCACGTGCAGGTTTAGAAGCATCGAAGTACTCAGAGTATATTTCATTTAATTCATTAAATTGTGCTAAATTTTTCATGTAAATTGTAACTTTCAGCACATTCTCCAAAGTTGAACCTCCTGCTTCAAGGATTATTTTAAGATTCAAAAGTACTCTATGACATTGTTCTGCAAATGAATTCAGCACAAGTTCTCCATTCTCAGGATCAAGCGGAATTTGTCCGGAAACAAAGAGCATGTTTCCACAGCGAACTGCCTGCGAGTATGGTCCTACCGGCGCAGGCGCCTTTGATGTATTGACTATAGATCGTGACATTATTTTGCTGCTTTAAAGTTTTGATTGACTGATTTTTCTTTTGAGAAACTGATACCACTGTAGCCGTTCAAAAATGCTTTGATCCATTGCAAACCAGTCAGCACATCCCATTGTCGCGGCTTCATCGAGTAATTGTGGAGACTTGATGTTACCGTTAATTATCAATGGTTTGTCAGTATATTTGGCGCTCCATTGACACAGCGGTTCTTTGTTTTCAAAGCACTTGTTCATCGCATGTACTGCCAAAGGATGGAAAAAATCAACTCCTGCTTGTTCTAGCAGTTGTAGCATGGATTTAAGATCTTTAGGTCTGAAACCGTCTTCAATTTTGTCAAAAATAGAAAAGTAGTAACTAATTGGTATATTGATTGATTCACGATTTTTGATGGCGCTGACAACTTCTATTGCCAACTTCATTCGTGTTTCAATCTTCGCAGAACCATATTCGTCCATACGGGAGTTTAGTTTGACACAACAACATTGATCAAGCAGTTGCTGTTCTGTCCCGTTTATTTCGATGAAATCCATCCCGACTTCCTCCGCACGTTCAGCGGCATGAACATAATTCAGGATAATCTCTTCAACATCACTCTGATCAAACTCACGGCTGATGTCAAAATCCCGTCCAAAGTTCAAAACTGACGGGGCGACAGGCTGTTCACCGCAGGCGCTTTCAGAAGTCTGTGCGCCTGCATGACTGATACGGAGTCCGATAGTGGCTCCTTCTTTTTTAACACCGCGGGCCAGGTTTTCCAGGCCTTCAAGATGTTCTTCTTCTGAGATCCCCAACTGGTTTACGTGGCTCCGTCCCTGTTTGATCACATAGGCTGACTCAACAATGATCGTGCCGACGCCCTGACGCGCTAAGGTACGGTAATGTTTAATAAGTGCAGGCGTCACCTTGCCGTCTACATCTGCGAGATCGTCCACAGTTGGGGGTGCAAGGATACGGTTCCGGAACTGTACTCCGTTAATTTTAAACGGTTGGAACATTGACTCAATTTTGGACGGAGCCGTTTTTGCCGGTGCTACTTTTGTTTTAGTTACGGTAGGCATTGTTGATTTTGTGTGTTATATGTTGAATTATTGGCGTTGTGCTTTTTCTTCCAAGCCGGATTTACCAAAACGTTTTTCAAATTCCTTAGAGATGTCTTCCGGTGTCAGACCCTGATCTACCATTAGGACGAGCAGGTGAAACCAGAGGTCGGTGATTTCATGAATTTGCTCATCACTGTTTTTATTTTTTGCTGCTATAATAACTTCTGCGGATTCTTCACCGATTTTTTTCAAAATAGAATCAGTACCTTTAGTCATTAAAGCAGCAACATAAGATTTTTCAGGTGAACTTTGTTGGCGTTCCCTGATAACTTCGTAAACCTGCTCGAAAATTGCTGCAGAAATTCCGCTCTTCATTTTTGTATGCCTCTTTGATTTTTAAGTCCAAGAGTTTCTATTTTCTTACGTAATGTATTCCTGTTAATACCTAATATTTTTGCGGCTTTTTGCTGATTCCACTTTGTTTTTTCCAACATCAATCTCAACAGTGGCCGCTCCAGTTGAGGGATGACATCCGCCATCAGGGAATCTTGGTCTAATTCAACTGCATCTCTTACCAATATTTCAAGTTTACGTTCAGCAAGATCTTCCAGAGTTTCCTCTGAGTCTGCTATAGGCAAATTTTTGAACAGATTTTTTGGTAAAGAGTCCAGGGTAATTGTGCTGGTTACATTGGTGATCATCAAGCTCTTGACCGTATTTTCCAACTCACGAATATTCCCCGGCCAGGCAAAACGAGCCAGCACATTTAATGCCTCCGGCTCAAACACTTTACGCCCAACTGCCATTTCCTTAGTGCCTTTTCGCAAGAAATGTTCAACCAATACAGGAATATCTTCCCGACGTTCACGTAAAGGCGCAATGTCGACAGGAAACACATTCAACCTGTAATAAAGATCTTTCCGGAACTGTGATTTGTTAATCAAATTTTCCAGATTCTGGTGAGTAGCAGCAATCACACGCATATCGGTTGTGATCAGTTCGTGCCCTCCCAGTCTTTCAAATTGTTTTTCCTGTAAAACTCTCAGCAACTTACTCTGCAACCTCATCGGCATATCACCGATCTCGTCCAGAAACAAAGTTCCCTGGCTGGCGAGTTCAAGTTTACCACGCTTGCGATCAGTTGCACCTGTAAAAGCACCTTTTTCATGACCAAACAATTCGGACTCCATCAATTCTGATGGAATCGCCGCACAGTTAATTGCGACAAAAGGCTGGCTGGCACGTAAAGAGTGCTGATGAATGGAACGTGAAATCAGTTCCTTCCCTGTCCCGCTTTCACCTTGTATGAGGACAGTCAAATCTGTGGCCGCGACACGTCCAATTGCCTTATAGAGATCGCGCATGACTTTACTTTGTCCAGTCAGTAAATCGTCTGCAACTTTAACTTTTATGGGTACGTTACTTTCAGAAGTAAGGATGGGTACCCTCAGTGCACTTTTTACCAGTTCTTCAATTTCGTCAATATTGAAAGGTTTCGCCACATAATCAAAAGCACCTGCTTTCATAGCTTCAACCGTGTTGTACATCGTACTCTGGCCAGTCATTACAATGGTCAACAAGGACGGATACTCCTGCAAAATTTCTCTTGTAAATGAAAGTCCATCAAGTCCAGGAAGATTTATATCAACAAGAGCCAACCGAATCGAATGTTTCCGGAGCAGTTGCCTAGCTTCCGGTGCGTCTGTTGCCAAATGCGGAATGTAACCTGCCTGTGTTAGAGTACGCTCCAAAACCCAACGGATACTGTGCTCATCATCTAAGACCAAAATATGAAATGGTTCCTTTTGCTTTTCGGTTTTCATCTTTTTGGACAGAACTTTTAAGGTTCATCTTTTCAGTAAATAAAACTTAAGAAACGTATTTCTCATTTCTACAGAACAAGTTTTTACTCACTTTGCAGATACTTTTCTGCCGGAGCAAGTAAAGTTTCCGGAAGTTGTTTCTCTTCCGCAAGAAATTGAAACAGGCTCAAAAGAGATTCGCGCATACTGTCCAAATCTTCTGCCAGCGGATTTGCATTTTCTATGAACCATTTGCTCATAAAACGTTTTACTAGCTTCAAGTCCCATTCAGCAACAGGTGGCGGCTGAAAGTCTACCAGGAAAACATCCAGATCTTCCTCCACTCGTTCCTGTTTTTCTGCGGGAACTATTCCAATGTACTTTTTATAAATGCTCTCTTCAATCGCAGGAATCCTTTCTTGCTCTTGCTCTTGTTCCAGCAG
>Ga0114994_10003390_pt1 | contig 11619 bp, 5 predicted proteins | sample ArcticOcean_MG_C_9_FD_87043 | JGI IMG/M metagenome (GOLD analysis project Ga0114994, IMG submission 87043) | Marine microbial communities from western Arctic Ocean - ArcticOcean_MG_CB2_152 | ecosystem: Environmental > Aquatic > Marine > Oceanic | place: Arctic Ocean: Canada Basin | collected... | reverse complement strand
TTCTGGAAGGGCCTTTGGGGGGCTTTTGATACCGGTTGTTTTACCTGGTGTTTTACCCGGAGCTCCCTCGGGGTGATCGGAGGAGTGGTTCACAGTCCCGGGCAAATCACGGGTGATTGCCAGCCTACTTAGTAGGCTCGGGCGCTCCTCTGCGCACCACGCCATTCATTACGCCTATGGCGGGTGATTGTGCTAGCTTCAGGCTGAGCTTAGAATTCCATGCCAGTGGTCATCATGACCATGGTGGTGTTGCACTCCGAGGGCAACTTGAAGGGGCCGCGGCGGCTGCATCATCATGATGATGCAATTATGACCATGATGGACCGCCGCCGCCCGGGCCAGTGCCACAGTGAACCTGGGCCCCATCGTGACTGGCAGGCGACTCCGAGTTAGGCTCGGCGGCGAAACTTGCCAGTCACGGTCACGCGGCACGGGTAAGGTACTAGTCGCCCCCGGGAGGCTTGTTGTACCGTTACGAACACGCCGCGCGGTAAAGCACCCGTGGTTTTGGGGGCCAGTCCCCAGGGGGTCGTTAGTGTAGCCTTCTAGTCTTATTTTACGTATCCTGGACTGGCCCTGGTACTGGCAAGATACAGTTGTATATCTTCCCTTGGGCGGTCATAAGCGCTATGCGAAAGTGAGTAATGGACACGAAAGAGGAGGCGATTTTTAGCTACTAGGTACAGACTTGTTGCGAAGAAAGGTGAGGGTACTTTTAGTGAAGTTTTAAAAGCTCAAAATGTGAAAGATGGGAAGTATCATGCAATCAAATGCATGAAAAATCACTTTGATTCGATCGATCAAGTTAGTTCGTTCCCCGTATCTGCAATAACTATATCATTACCCATCAGGTAAACAACCTTCGAGAGATCCAAGCGTTGCGCAGATTGTCTCCACATGGTCACATCATAACACTAGAAGAAGTCCTTTATGATCAACCAACAGGACGTTTGGCGCTCGTGTTTGAGCTTATGGACGCCAACTTGTATGAACTAATTCGTGGTCGGCGTCACTATTTGAATGCGCAGTTGATCCAATCTTACATGCATCAGCTTTTAATGGCCTTGGATCACATGCATCGGAAAGGAATTTTTCATCGCGATATTAAACCAGAAAATATACTGATTGAAAATAAAAGTGACGTCAATAAAGGACTCAAGCTGGCTGATTTTGGATCTTGCCGTGGGATATACTCAAAGCAACCTTACACTGAGTATATTTCCACTCGGTGGTATCGTGCGCCAGAATGTTTGCTCACAGATGGCTATTATGGTCCTGAAATGGACTTGTGGGGTGCTGGATGTGTGTTTTTTGAAATTACTTCGCTTTACCCGTTATTTCCAGGAACAAACGAGTTGGACCAGATTAATCGCATCCACAAAGTCCTTGGAACTCCTGATCCACACCTTATAAGTAAGTTCAAGCAAAACGGTGCCGCTCACGTGAACTTCGACTTCCCTCCTCAAACCGGGATTGGCATTGCACAGTTGATAAAACACGCTACTTTAGATTGTGTTGAGCTTATGATTAAGATGCTTGTGCACGACGCCTCAGAGCGTATTTCTGCACGCGAAGCTTTGCGGCACACATATTTTATTGCAGCACGCGAATATGAGGCTCGAAGACAAGTTTCCATGCAAGCAATTGACCACAGCGCAGCAACTCTAGAGAGGGATGGTCTTCCTTTGCCCAAAGGATTGCCCACAATTAGCGGCAACGTGGCTCACGCTCCTGCGAAGGACGTAGGTAAGAAAGTGATGAAAGGCATGCATCAGGGCTCTGTGACTCGGGTGAGTGGACAAACAAAATACTCGGTCAAGGATACACACATTGATGACATAGAGGGCCCGGGTAGTCTGCCACCTATCATGGGGGTCATGGGAAACAACAAATCGCAGCAATCTTATAAACACCAAACACTGGATAAGAAAAGTGGAACTAAGAGAAAGAAAAGACTGAAATCGTTTGAGAGCAAGCACATGTACAATGTATCCAGTTATGCCCAAGGTAATGCAAGTAGAAACTACGTTGGTGCTGGCATCTTGACACAGCAAGGGTCAAATCAAAACAAATCGTCGAGTCATTTTAGCTTCTCGTCGCAATCTAAGTCTGGTCACATGCACGTGCCTTGTTCAAACCCTGGCCGTCAGCCACATCTCCAAGCCCGCTTTAAGAAGAAAGCTTAGTTCGTTCGGCGTATAGCTTCGGTAGGCTTCAATTTGCAGTTTGAAATTCGCCACGGCGCGGGCCTCCGGATTGGTAGGGTCTAGATACCCTCGGGCTGTGCCTGGTCGGTAGCTTGCGGAATCGGCCCAGGTGCACCGGGCCGACGACCCCCCCTTCCCCCCTCGAGCCAGGGCCGGCGGTTTGGCAGGGAGCGGAGAGAGATCAATGGGTGGGCCCCGAGCACTTCCCGGGGTGAACTTCGGCGGGTTCCAGTTTAAGTTTCATTTTGCGCCATGACCAGGCTACTAATTTACATCGACTTGATCAAGTGAGCCACTGGCAGAAGGGACGCCTGCGTGGTTTCTCAGAATAGCGTTTCGTTAGAGAGTCTTGATTGAGTTATAACCAGCCTATGCGGCGTAATCCTCCCGCATAACCAGCCGAAATATTCTACGCCGATTAGAACGACAGGCGCAGTGAGAAGGTAACTTCAAGCGGCCCCTGGATCACCCCGCTGCGGGACGCGGCCGCGACTCGAAAGTACCATGTTTTTGAGCCAACTTAGCCTACATTTTCCAACTAGCGGACGGTAGGTAGCCCGGCCTGAAGACTCGAGCTCGCCGCTGTTGCGGCGTCGAGGTTGTGCCCTGCAGCCCAACCGGCCGTATCTGAGTACCGTGTAAGTGGTGCTGGCGTCCTACTCGTATCCGAGTCATGATATTGCGCCGAAAGTATTTAGTTTTAATTTACTTAATAGATGCACCGTGAGGGGTATTTTGCTTAGGACAAGGGGGGGGGTTGACCCCTCCTCCCCCAACCCACCCCTGCTCGGAGGGCTCACGAAGGGGGGGCTCCGCCCCCCTCCCACCCACTCTATGGACCCCACCCCCCCCCTTACAGGACCCCCCCCCTTACAGGACGGTATTCGGGTTTTCAGCGGGCCGGTACGCATGCGAGTGCATCATCTGGTGATCACGGATTCCTAGACACCGATTCCCACCACTGGAATGGCGTTTGTCGTATTCTTCAGGCGCCTCGGACGCACCGCGCACCCGCGGGCTGACGCCGCGTCGGCGGTATAGTCGTCGTCGCCGACCTCGAGGACGTCGCCGTCCTGGAGCAGGTCCCAGACGTCGGGCGTCGAGGGGCTCGGCCCGCGCGCGACCAGGGCGCCGGGCACGGACGCGGGGTCGGCGATGGTGGGTCGGCCCAACGACCGCAGGTTGCCGACGGCGAGGGGCGTCGGCGCCTCCGCCGCGGGCGCCGCCTCGGGCTCGTCGAGGAACTGCGCGAGCGAGTCGCCGCGGGGGAGGCTGCGCTCCCGCATCGCGGCCGGCGGCACCGCCGGCGCGGGCGGCGGCGCCGCGGCGACGACCGGTCGGACCGGCGACATGGTCAGGTAGCCGCGAGCCCATTTCCCTCGGCCACCGCACCTGAACGTTTGGTCTCGCTGACCGATTATGGTGCTAACTTAATTTGGGAGCTCATTTATTTTACACTACTTACCCGGGAAGGTACCGAAGTCCATTTTTTTGCCTTCGGGCAGCCGCTGGAATTTCAAAACAATGTTCGTTTCTGATGGGCACGTGATGTTAGACATTCTACTCACACTTTCTAAATACGAAGACCGCCCGACCGCAAGTATAGCCCATCTTCGGGTGATCGCGGCGGCCCGTGTTGGAAACCCGTTTTATGCCTTTTTCCACGGGTTCCTACTCCCCCGGCTAGTGTTCCCTAGGTCCCCTAGCCGCAAGGCTGGTGTCCCCAAACGAAAGGTAAAAATCCGGCTTGTCGAAAAGAAAACAATTCTCCATCTCGATGGCGTGGCGGTGCCGGTCTCCCACCGTCTCCCTCGGTGCTCGGTCCGGCAGCCCTCCCCACGGGCGCACTGGCAAGAATAAAGTAAAAGAACCCACCATTTAACGCCACACCTAGACCTTCTCGCGCTTCGCGAGCTCCTCGGCCAGCGCCTTCTCGCGCTTCTCCAGCTTGCGCTGCGTCTTGAGGCCCATGATGCCGCCGCCCCAGGGCATCCGGGACACGTCGTTGTACATGGCCTTGAAGCTCGACTTGAGCTGGTCCAGCGCGTGCTGGTCCTCCTTGCGCACCGAGGTGAAGGCGACGACCGCGCACGTCTTTTGCCGCGTGACGGTGCCCAGCCGGCTCTTGTCCTTCACGATGCAGTAGGGCACGTCCATCTTCTTGCAGAGGGCCGGCAGCCAGACCACGAGCTCCACGGGATCCACGTCCGAGGCGATGCACACCATCTTCGCCTTCTTCGACTCGATGAGGTAGGTCACGTGCTTCAGCCCGAACTTGATCACCTGGGGCGCCTTGGTCTCGGGCGCGGCCTTGCCCGCGGCCTTGGCCTCGGCCAGGCCCTTGACGCGGTCAGCCTTGGCCGCCTTGTCCTCGGGCTGGTACTTCATGCACAGCTTGAAGAGCTCCGTCGCCTGGTTCTTGTCCAGCGTCGTCTTGAACTGCTGCAGCGAGGGCGGGATCTTGAGGCGCTCCTTCAGGATCTTGCGCTGGCGCTGCAGGCGCACGTAGCGCGGCCATTTCACGAAGCGGGACAGGTCGCGCGTCGGCCGGATGTCGCCGCCCACGCGGAAGTTGCGCGGCGCCGCCTGGAAGAGCGGGTCCTGGCGCTTCTCCGCCGGCGGGGCCGCCGCCTTCTTCTTCTCGGGCTCCTTCTTGGAGGACTTCTTGGACGGCATGGTGCAGACCTGTGGGCGGGGACGGGTGAGCGGTGTGTGCGGGTGTGCTCGTGCCGGCGTCGGGTGTGTGTCAATTTGCGGGCTACGGCGGCGGCGGCGGCCTCGCTCGACAGCACCGCTGGCTCCGCCGCTCGCCTCGCTAGCGCTTCGTGTGTGTCGTCAGGCCGCGGCGACAAGCGTTCGCCTCGCTATGTGTCGCCGCTCGCTGGCTACGCCGCTCGCCTCGCTAGCCCGCAGATGGTGCTGCACACAGGCAAACTCGGTAAAGCGTGCTGGCGAGCGGCTGCGGCGACGCCACTTCGACAACTGGTGCTGTGGCTCCTCTGTAATGACGTCTCCGTAACGCAGACGCTGTCTCTTGCCGTTTATTGCCGTCTCCGCCCTGCTTTAATTTAATGCCAAGCGATGAAAACAAGCGAGCCAAAGTAGGGGATAGAAGAGTGTCCACCAAATCGCGCCGAGGGAGGTGTGGCGCGGGGCAAGAGTCAGCGGAAGACCCATCGGAGATTTTTTCAGAAGGTTCAAAAAAACGTGCGGGTTCTCAAAAGATGTCAAAAGCTGAGTCAAATCGTTTGCCGAGAGGTTCTACTCAGACGGGGGTATGCTATTAGGAAAGACGCGACCCGCGCCCACCGCCGATGAGTCGGCGGCGCGCAGTTGCTCTTCCCCCCCTGGGACGACCCGGCCGGTCCGCCCACTGGACAAAGGCTCCTTAGACATTGGAATATATTATCAAGTTAAGCAAAGCACATCACAAAGCATACATAGCATCATGCAACGCGAGCAGGACCGCCGCATCTAAGGCCGCGTAGGCGATCTGCGCACGCGTCAGCGGCCGCCGCTCCCAGTCCGAGCACTGCTCGGTCTTGTCGAGGCGGCGGCCGAGCCAAGTCGCACAGGAGTCCCGGAGCCCCACGTGGCCCTCCCCCTGCAGGTCCACGATGGGGCGCCGCGGGCGGCCGGCCGCGGCGACAGGCAGCAGCGCCTCGAGGCGGACGCGGTCGTGCTCGAACGCGAAGCCGAGCAGAGGACCACCTTCGCCGTCGAGGAGAAGCCGCTCCGCGAAGCGCTCGAGGGCCACGGTCCCCTGGAGCGAGAGTGCGTCGACGAGGTAGACGTTCTCGCCCGCCGCGACCTGAATCAGCGCCGGCGGCGCCGCCGGGTCCGAGTCGCCCGCATCGCCCCACTCCGTGTCGACGGCCACGCGGCTTGCCGCCGCGACTGCGGCGCCTGCGGCGTCCAAAGCGGCAGCGTCGCCCACCCAGACCACAGAAGCGACCGGTTCGAGCGGCGGCAGCGACGTATAAGCGACCACCGGGGCGTTCGTCGCGCGCGCAACTGGCGGCAGCGCGGGCGCCCCGACGGCGCAGTACTTTGCGGTAACCCCCAGGGCGGCCGCGAGCGCGTCGATTGAGTCGAGCGCGTCTCCGTCGTCGTCGGGCAGGCAGGCGACGGCCCAGGCGCGCGCGTGGACGAGAGAATCGGCTGTCGCCCCGCCCTCTTTTTCTCGCCGGCGCCGCGGCGCCACGCCGTAGACGCCGAGGGCTTCGCCCGAGTGGAGGCGTCGGCCGATCGCGTCGAGCGCGAGTTGCCAGAGCTCCATCGCGCATGTGGGATCGCTCGTCGGCGCGACCGCGGGCACGGACGCGGGGTCAGAAACACAGCCGCGCGCGTAGAGCTCAAGCGCAGTCGCATAGGACTGCGGGTTCGCGCGGGCGAACACGACAACGGCTGCCGATTCGAAGCGAGCTCCGCTTCCCAACAACGCCTCCAAGACGAGGCGGATCGGTCGCCGGTCGCACGACGGGAGCGCACGACCCAGCGCGCCGTCCGCGCAGGATTGCAGCAAAGTTCGCGCGTCCCGCGCCGCGGCGTCGACTAGCGCGGGACCGAGCACGCGCTTGGACGCGTCGCGGACCGGCGTCGGCCGCGACGCGGCCACGGCCGCGCAGGCCGACAGGACGAGCGCCCGCGACAGCGACGCCGCGTCCGCCGCGCTGCGGCATCGCGCGAGCGTCGCGGCGGTCTCGGCCGCCAGCGCCGCCTCGCGCCGGTCTGCCTCATTTATTGTGTCGTCGTCCAGAACCGGCTCCCCCAGTTCCGTGCGGCAGTTTGGGCAGGTCCTGGCGTGCTCGGCTTGGGCGGCTTGAGCGTCGAGGTCGTCGACAAAGGAGCGCCACGGGCCTTCCGCCGTCTCCGCATGCTCCAGCAGCGCGACGACCTCGGGCGACGCCCGCCCGCGCGCCATTTCCAATGCCGTGTCACCCTTGACCGTGCGGATCCGCGCCGACGCGCCGGCGTGCAGCAGCGTGGTGATCGTGGCGTCGCGGCCACGGCCCGCCGCAAAAATTAGCGCGGTGTGGCCGCGTCGGGTCGTCGAGTCAGCAGACGCACCGCAGCGCAATAATTCCTCGACGACCGCGGCCGTCGGTCGAAACTGCGCCGCTAGCATCAACGCCGTCTTACCATTCGCGTTGCCCGCGTCGATGTCCGGGCAGCTTTTGACGAGCGCGATGCAGACGTCGTCATCGTAACGCTTGTGTGACACCGCCTTGCGCAGCTCGCGCGGAGACGTGCTTTGCATTGGCTGCATTGTACCGCTGACTGGCAGTGCCCCAGTGACTGACTGCATTGAACCGCTGAGTTGCACTGGCTGCATTTACTCCGTTCCAGTGCTTTGCTCAAATGACAATGCAGCACACAATTGATGAGTCAGGTGACGGCGTGTTGACGGGGAGACGCGTCTCCGCGCGCATGTAGGGCGACAGCAGGAATATAATACGTCGTATGCTCGGCTGCCAGTGCATGCGTACGGACTGCCAGCACATGGGCCTTTTTCACACAAAAAAACCGTTTACGAAGGTGTTTGGGTGTTTGTTAGTATCTTTATCTTGACGGGTCCCGGGGCGCAAAACCCCAATTCAATTCAATTAGTGATGTTAGTGATGTTCAATATCTAGAATAATACATTACAAACAGGGCGAAGACCCCTAAGCGGCGAGATGCGGACCTTCGTCCGCGAGCCCAGCCCGGCTCCGGCGTCCACACCGCAGGAGGAGGCCCAGGGCGAGCAACACCGCCGCCGCGACGGGGATTACGTCCTTTCCGCCGCCGCCGGCCGGCTCGAGAAGGCCCGCGGCGGGCGGGGCGCCCTGGCCAAAGGCCCACATCTCGGTCCACGTCGCCGAGGCCCCGGGCTCGAGGTCGAGGAGGCTGACGGGCTCCGGCGACAGCGTCGCGGCCTCGACGTAGAGATCGTACGCGTAGAGCGGGCGCCGCGGCGACCGCGCGGTCGCGACCCAGGCTGTCTCCCCGTCGGGGCCCCGGTGCGTTGCCACCAAAGCAGCCGGGGCTTGGTCGTCGCGCGGGAAGCTAGCCTTGATTTTGTCGTCGCGCCCGACGGCGCTCACGACGTCGACCGCGACGGCGCCGTCCTCCGTCGTCGCGCGGGCGACGGCGGCCAGCGGCGTCGCCCAGCCGGCGTCCACGCCGGGCTCAGTGTAGTTGATGGATTTGAAGGGGAGCTCCAGCGCGTATTCATCCCCGACAAGGGCGCCGTCGATCGTCAGGAGGTTGTGCGAGTAGTGCGGCGTCCGAAACATTGCCTGGCCCAGGTTCGTCAGCGTTGTGGTGGACGTCAGCCGCGCCCCGTTAACCGCCCAGTTCCGTTCGAGAGCGTACCCGTACGAACCAACCCGCGCCTCGTGGCTGAGCGTCACGGAGTCCCGCGCGTGGCGCGACACCGTCCATTCGGGCGGCTCGGCGAAGTCGTAGCGCGAGTTGAAGTGGTAGAGCCAGTCGCCATCACTGCAGACGTCGCAACGACCGCGCCGCAAAACACCGACGCCTATCTTCAGGAACGCCCCGCCGATCTCCGCCTCGTCGTGCCCGAGGACGCCGTTGGCAATGGGGTATGTATTGTTATCGCTGCGGTCGCGGGCGTGCTGCCAGCCTCCCGCGCACACGCTGCCGTCCGCACCACAGCCGAACTCGGACGCGAGGCCGAGGCCGCATTCAGGGTTCCGGGCGTCGTGCGGTTGGCGCCAGAGTCCGCCGCCGAAGAACTCGTGGCCGCCAAACTGGACGTCTCCGACCATTGAGCTCCAATCGAAGCGGCTGCTGTTGTAGTATGCCAGCTCGGCCGCGGGCAGGAAGACCGTCGCCGACAGTGCATCGCTCGACAGCGTCACGTGGCTGGCTTGAGGCATGTTCGCGCTCTCACAAGAGCTACTTGAGAGCTTCAGCCCTCTGCATGCTCACGCAAAATCCGTTCATAAAACCCGTGTCACATCAAAGGAGCGGTCACTAGTCATACCACAACGTTAATTATAAAAAACCCCACCGGAGAAGAAAGCTCAAGCCGCTTTTGCCAGCCGCCGCGCGTCACTCAGACTCCGGCTCCGCTTGCGCGGCGAGGGCGGCTTGCCGTTCGAGAGCGACCGCGGGCGCTTCCGCGGCGAGGGGCAGGCGGGCGACGGCTTCGTCGAGGACTTCGGGGAGAGCGGCGGCGCCGCGCGCGCCTTCTCGAGCAGCCGCCGCGACCACGCCGGCTCCTCAGCCGAAGCTTCGAGCTTGCATCGTTCCGCCGGCGCCATCGCCAGGAAGGCCTCGAAGTGCGCCAGCCGCGTAGCACCGTCATTCTTGGGAGGCGCCGGCGCGGGCGCGGGCGACACCCACGCGTCGAGCGCGGCGTCGAGCTGGGCCGCGGTGCGCCCCCGGCGCGGCCCGTCGAACGCCGGGTCCCGGACCACGGCCGCGAAGTCCTCGCCGCCGTGCTTGTGGAGCGCCTGCATGATCCACTCGTCGCCGTCGACCTCCGTGTACGCGAGCGGCTGGACCAGGCGCTGCTGGTGCAGCAGGGGGTCCCTTGTGCCGAACACGGACTTGCGCAGGAAGAGCTTCGCGGCGAACGCCCGCTTTAAGACGGCGGACTCGGCGCCCTTCAAACGCTTCCGCCAGCCGTTCACCGCGCGCTCCACGGCCTCGGCCTCCACCTCCCCGAAGGCCGCCCGGACGACCTTCCCCGAGCAGGGCTCCACCGCTTGATCCTCGCGCAGCGTCCGCCGGAAGAACTTGCGCCCGCCGTCCGTGTCCTCCTCCTCGAGCGACGCCAGGAAGTCCTCGGCCCGGTCCCCCAAGACGCCCCGGCACTCCGCGGCCCCGCACCAGCACTTCGTCGAGGTCTTCGACGAGGCCCGCTTCTTGTACTCCGAATGGTCGCCCTTCCACGAGTAGTCGAAGGTGACCTCCTCGTCGGTGGCGATGGGCCTCTGCGCCACGATGGCGATGCGCTTCTCCCCGTCCACCGTCCAGGACTGGCACTCGGCGTTGGGGCTGCACGAGTGGTTCAGGAAGCGCGTCAGGCCGCCTCTCCGACTGGCGTCGACGACCTCGTCCTTGTCGAGCGCCATGAAGTACCAGTGCTTTTCTCGCCGCTCCCTTCGTAACTGGCCGTAGTCCCGCGACCGCATGACCTCGCCCACGTATTCTCCGATGAACCCGCCTGCCTTGAAATTTTTGCAGGCGAAGAGGCCGAAGCCCCGCTCGTCGCAGTTGTCCCGGGCGTCGATGCCGCCGCCCTTCCAGCGCTGCAAGCGACGGTTGCCGCACCGGGATCCTAAACTACAGGTTCGAGGCGTGCACTCGACGAACGCGGCTCGTGCCGCGCACGTCGCCGAGGATAAGCAGGCCGTCCGCGTCTCCTCGTCGTCGCTCGCGGACTCGTCTTCACGTTCCACCGTCTTCCGCCGCTTCGCCGCGTCGAGCTTGTCCACCTTGGCACCGCAGCCGCACGAGCCGAACTCGTCCCGGCACGCCTTGGCGCGCGCGAGATTCGCCTTCTCCAGCTCCGGGGGCCGTTCGGAGACCTGGATGAGCTCGAACTCGGACAGCGCCACCGCCAGGCTCCGCGTGCCCTTCGCCCGGCCCTTCTCAGCCTCGGTCGCGAGAGCCGCGTCGACGACCAGCGAGAGCGGCAGTTCGAAGTCCTGGTAGCAATGCCCCGTGTCCTCGTCGAACCACCGCACGGGCGCTCCGTCATAGGCCGCCCGCGCCTTGGTCCGCCCCCGCTCGCGCGGGCAGCCGAACCGGGGCAGGGGCCAGCGCACTGCCCCCTCCTTCTTCTTCGTCACTTTTCTTTTGGCGCGGCCCGTGTCGCGCCAGGCCGCCTTGTAGGCCGCCGCGAGCCGGAGGGCATTTTGGTCCTCGGCGTCTTCTTCCTCCTCCTCCTCCTCGTCGCCCGCCGCCGCCGCCGGGGCCGCCTGTTCCGCGACGTAGGCGTTCGCGAAGCGGCCCTCCTCGAGCTCCGCCTCGTCGCGCTCGAAGGACGGGTCGAAGAAGAGCTCGGACCAGGAGGCGCCGCCCGCCACCTTCTGCCACACATCGAACTTGAGCTTGTCCATCATGGCGTCGTCGCTCTCGTCCGAGCTGCTCGCGCAGGACGCCTCCTCGTCGGAGCTGCTCTCGGCGGCGTTCAACTCGTACCGCTCCTCGCCCAGCGTGACGACCTCCTCCTCGTTGTCGTCGTACAAGAGCGTGTGCCTCGCGCCGTCGAACGAGAGTACCTCGCCCGTGTACCACACCCGGTCATTTGGCCACCACACGCGGATGCGCGCGCCCACGCACTCGGCGCCCGCGGCGGGGCCCGTACGCGCCGGCACGGTAATAGCGGGGCTCGGCGGCGCGGGCGCGTCCGCGGCGTCGCTGGTGTCGTTGTCGTCGTCGTCGCTGGACGACG
>Ga0114994_10003386_pt1 | contig 11626 bp, 7 predicted proteins | sample ArcticOcean_MG_C_9_FD_87043 | JGI IMG/M metagenome (GOLD analysis project Ga0114994, IMG submission 87043) | Marine microbial communities from western Arctic Ocean - ArcticOcean_MG_CB2_152 | ecosystem: Environmental > Aquatic > Marine > Oceanic | place: Arctic Ocean: Canada Basin | collected... | reverse complement strand
GCGCGGGCCTCGGCGACGTCCGTGGTCATGGGCTTCTCCATCAGCACGTGCTTGCCGCGCTGGAGTGCCTTGGCCCCCAGTTCCGCGTGCGACGCGTGCGACGTACACACGATGACGCCGTCGAAGTCGAGACCAGCGTCGAGGCACGCGTCGAAGGACGCGAACACTTGGCACTGGTACTTCGTGCCGACCTCGTCCAGAGAGACTAATGTACTAATCGCGGACCGCGGTGCTGCGCAGGGATCGACGACTGCCACGATCTCCGCGTCCGGGTGCCGATGCAGGTGTGGCAGATGCCAGCCCTGTGTCCACCACCCGGCGCCGAGGACGACGACTCTAGCTTTTGGTGGTGGTGTAGCCATCACTGCGATATCTATACCGCGTTTGAGCAGCGCATGCGGCTAGCGCTGCGTGCGGGTTTCAACTGCAAAACGGTTCAAAGGAAGCGCAGCACGACGGGTTGAAGCGCTCGGTGCAGCTGGGGAGCTGTGGAAGTGAAATAGCACCCAATGCACATATATAGCTGCGGCGCGCGAGCCCTGCGACAAAGCACTAGTGCACACATTCATTCCAGGAAGTGCAGCCATGCGCCGCGCACTCCATTCCTTACGGCGCCGCAGCAGTAGCAGTGCCGTCCCGCAGCACGCGCGCTGCGTCGTCGTCGGTGGAGGAATCATCGGCACGTCGACGGCCTACCACCTCGCCAAGCGCGGGTGGAAGGACGTGGTGTTACTCGAGAAGCACGCGCTGACGGCGGGCACGACCTGGCACGCGGCGGGACTGATGGTCACGTTCGGGTCACTGAGTTCGACGTCGACGGAGTGGCGGAAGTATTCCAAGGCGTTATACCAGTCGCTGGAAGGCGAGACAGGCCAGAGCACCGGATTTCTTGGGTGTGGGTTTATCGAATTGGCGACCGACGCCGATCGGTTAGAGGAATATAGACGAATCGCGACGTTCAACCGGAAGGAGGGCGTCGACGTCCAGGAAATATCGGCCAAGCAAGTCGCGGAGTTGTTCCCGCTCTGTAGGACGGACGACGTCCTAGCTGGCTTCTACGTGGATGACGACGGCCGCGTGAATCCCGTCGACGCGACGCAAGCGTTAGCCAAAGGTTTTCGGCAGATGGGCGGCACGATTATCGAGGGTGTAAACGTGCAGGACGTCCTGACCGAGCGAGACGCGGTCGTCGGTCTACAGTACGAGCGGGACGGCGTCCCGGGCACGATTCACGCAGATTACGTCGTGAACTGCGGTGGGCTATGGGCGCGGGAGCTGGGCGCGCGCCACGGCGTCCTCGTACCCAACCAGGCCGCGGAGCACTACTACCTCTTGACGGACGCGATGCCCGACGTGCACCCGTCCTGGCCGGTCGTCGAGGACCCCGCCTCCTACGCCTACATCCGTCCCGAGGGAGGGGGGCTCATGGTCGGGCTCTTCGAGGGCGAGGCGGCTTCGTTTGATGTGCCGGAGCCGTTCGCCTTCGGTGAGATAGAACCCGATTGGGAGCGCATGGCGCCCTACTTAGAAAAGGCCATGGCGCGCGTGCCCGGCGTGCAGGACGTGGGCGTGAAGAAATTATTTTGTGGGCCCGAAAGCTTCACGCCGGACCTCGCGCCTTTGGTTGGCGAGTCCCCGGAACTCAAGCGGTATTTTGTTGCTGCCGGCCTGAACTCCATCGGCATCCTCACGGGCCCGGGCGTCGGGCGGACCGTGGCGAACTGGGTCGTCGACGGCGTGCCCGACGTTGATGTGTGTGGAGTGCACGTGGACCGCACGAGAGACTTCCAGGCCACGCCCGCGTACCGCAAGGCGCGCGTCACGGAAGCGCTGGGCGACGTGTACAAGTGCCACTACCCCTACAAGACGCCCCAAGCGGGCCGCGGCGCGCTACGGTCGCCGCTCCACGCTGCATTAGTGGAACGGAAGGCGAATTTTTGGTCCGTATCCGGCTTCGAGGCCGCCGACTATTTCGACGGCAAAAGTGGCCCCCTGACTTGGACCGCGCCTGCCTTCTTCGACGCTTGGGGCGAAGAAAATCTCGCCGTCCGCAATGCATGCGGCCTCATCGACATGTCCTTTATGACGAAGTTGACCGTCGCCGGCCGCGACGCCGCCGCAGTGCTCCAGCGCTTGTCCACGTCAGACATCGACACGGGCAAGATGACTTATACGCAGTGGCTGCACAAGGAGACGGGCGGCATCGAAGCGGATGTGACCGTTTGTCGCCTGCCGCCGCAGACGCCCTGGGCGCCGCGGCTCGGCGACGACGCTGCGTTCCTCGTCGTCGCGACGGACACGGCGCACCGGCGCGTCCAGGCGCTTCTGCGGCGCGAGGTGCGCGAGGGCGAAATTTGCGCCGTCGTGGACGCGACCGGCGCTCTGGCCAAGCTCGACGTTCAAGGTCCGTCTTCCCTGGACGTCCTCCGCGCGTGCGCTCCCGACCTCGACGCGTTACCCTTCCGCGGCGTCGCGTCGGTCAGCATCGGCAAGTGCGCCTCCGCACTGGTCGCGCGCCTGACGTACGTCGGCGAGCACGGCTATGAATTATTCGTGCCCGCCGAGCAAGCTATGGACGTGCACGACGCGCTGGTTGAGTACGGGGCACCGCTCGGCCTGCGTCACGTCGGGCTCAAGGCGCTCAACTCGCTGCGGCTCGAGAAGGCGCGCGGCCGCGTCCTTTCTTCGAACGCATCGCGGCGATGGCGTGGTGGCGGTATTCACAACTCACCGGTCTTCACCGCAGGGCTATCGCGACTACGGGCACGACATCGACAACCTGGACGGCGTGCACGACGTCGGTTTGGCCTTCACCTGCGACATCGCGAAGGAATTTAACGGCCGAGAACACGTGCTCGCGGCAGCGGCTCGCCCCCCGCACGCGGCGCCTCGTCTCGGTATTCATCGAGGACGGAACGGCGTGGCCGCAGCCGAGCGCGCCCGTGTTGCGCGACGGTGTGGTCGTGGGCGACCTCCGAAGCATGACTTACGGCCACACGCTACAAGGCTTCGTGGGGCTGGCTATGGTTGAGGGCGACGCAGTCAACAACGCGTGGCTATCTGGGGGCGCGTTCGCCGTCGACGTGGGGGGAAGGGTGTAGGCGGCGGAGGCATCCCTTCGCGCGTTCTACGACCCGGCGTCGGAGCGGGTGCGTTGATCGAAACTACTGTAGTGTGTAAAAATGTTTTTTTGCAAAAACGGGTTTTCGTAATTCTTTTTTACTGTGACACTCATCCGCGCGCGCGCGCGAGACATCGAGACGCGGCACGGGCGGGCGCAAGTTACGTGCAAAACCGGTTGCATCGCTTCACGCAACGACGACCGGACGTCGCCATTATACGCAAATTTAAGGCATCGATGCTCACCTCGTGCTCACTGCTCTGAATTGAAAATTGTCCCCTGGAGCACTAGGATTGGCAAGCGAGTGGTCGCCCGACGGTATACCACGAGGTGACGATGCGCGTGAATGGTCTCGCGACGACGTGCCGGACCCGCGAATGTAAGGGTGAAAATTGTACGGGGCCCGTCGTGTACCGCGACGGCTGCGGCGGCCCGTGCACGCTCGGCGACGAGTGTCCGGGTCCGAAGTTCGGGAAGTGCTGGACAACTCCAGGCACCGAGTGCTATAACTTCTGCGGCCCGGCCGTGGACCCGCGCCCGATGCTGCAACCGCTGGCCTCAGTGCATAACGCGACCGTCCGGGACGCGCGAACGGCCGCCTCCGCGCCTCCCGCAACCGTCCGGGACGTCCGAACGGCCGCGGTGCCCATGCCGCCGCTGATCATGCGGCTGATTAACTACGTGTTTTAGGAGTCGGATAATATAATACCTACGTCCTGGACGGACGGTTGTGGTTGTGAAGAGCCTCCCACGGGAATACGTTTTAGGTGTAAAAACCCGTGCTGGCCGCAAAAAATGTCGGCACTTGAGCATGCGTGGACGTGGACGTGAGTACGCACTCCTCGACGCGAGGTAAAGATAATTTGCAACCATGCTGCGACAGCTGCGCCGCGTTCGACCACTGCTGCGGCAACCAGTAGCTAGCTACAACAACATCGGCGCGACCGCAAAGCCCGACGCCGCGCGCGTCAAGGCGTTGCAACGCTACGGGAAGAACCTCGAGGTACAAGCGCTGGTCGTCGACGCGCAGATCTTCCGACGAAAAGGTGGCGCGCCCTTGCAAGCGAGCGCGCTGGCGTTCGAGAGTTCGCGGCGCGTCGACGGAGGCCAACAGGTCGCGTCGCACGAGATGCTGACCAAGGCCGTCCGCGAGGAGCTGCGCGCGCGCGGCCTCGACGGCATCGGCAAGCCCTGGATCGTCCGGGAACGCCTCGATCAAGCAAGAAGCGACTCGGCCGAGGTGGCGACCCTCGAGGCCACGATCGGCGCGGCGGCGCCCGGCGTGACGAGCGCCTCCGCCGAGCCCGAGGATCCGCCGGACGCGACGATTGCGGAGATCAGCGGCGTCGCGGCGAAGTACGCCGCGAAGCTCAAGGCCAGGCGCGGCGACGGCGCGCTCGCGACGGGCGCTCCGGGCGACGCGGACCTGCTGTCGTCGGCGAAGGCGCTGGTCGAGGCCGCCGACGCGCGGCGGCAGGACGACGACGCGACGTCGCGGTGGCGGCTGGGCCCCCCCGGGCTAAAAGGAGTCCTGACGCACGCGGCGCGCCGCTCCATGCTTTTGGCCGTGGTCGCGCGCCCCGACACGACGGCGAGGGAACTCAGCGACCTCATGGCCCAGGCTGGCGTGGCGTTTGATCTCGTCGTCGACGGCGCCGGCGCGCTCGACGCCGCCGTCGACCGGCTCGGGCTCGAGCCGCACCGGGTGCTGGCGTTCGTCGACGACGCGCCCCTCCTCGCGGAGGCGAAGCGCCGCGAGCTGCGCACGGTGCAGTTCGTGGGCGATGGCGAGGAGCTGCCCCAGCGCCGCGACCGGCGGCCGGACTTTGACGTTCGGGACTGCGCCGACGTCGTCGGCGTCATTGATGAACTGAACGGGCTGTCGATCCGCGGGGTTCTGTCTAACTAGAGTGTATGTTAATCACGGGCCTGGTCGGAAGAGGGGGGACGTCCCTAGCTTTCCCTTTCGGTTCTGCGGTTCACGAGATGCGGCATGACCGCCCAGATCTTGTGGACGTCCATACCGTCGATTCCGGCGGCCATCAGCATGCTATGCGTGAGGTCGCAGAGGCCCCCGACGGTCACCTGCTGGTCCCTCAGGATATCCAACGCGCCCTGAGTAGGAATGCATTTGACCACTTCGAGCTCGGCGACGAGCCGCTGGTAGCTCGCCTCCGAGTAGGCCGGCGGTGGAGGTGGCGGCGGCGGCGCGGGCGGCGCCGCAACCGGCACGGTCCACGTGACCTCTGCGGTCTGCGAGTGGCCGAAGTAGTACTTCTCGCTGCCCGCGTCCCAGAAGGCCTGCCACGGGTGCGGCAGCGTGGGCGGCTCCGGCGGCGGCGTGGGCGCGGGCTCGGCGGCGGCGGCGGCCCTGGCGGCCGCCTCGCGGGCCTGGTTCTCGCGGGCTTGGTTGGACGCGAAGTTGCTGAGGAGCTCGGCGGGCGACGGGATGTGCGCCACCGGCGCGGGGGCCGGAGTCGGCGCGGCGCGCTCAACCGGAGGTACAGCGGCGCGCACCGGAGCGGGCGCGGCCTCGCCGCGGGCCGCGTAGCCCGCCGCGTCGGCCCGCACGCGGCGGCGGCTCCCCCCCGTGGATAGTGTCGGGAAGGCTTCGGGAGCCGCAGCCGGCGCCGCTTCGTCGGGCCGCCAATTGGTCTGGGACACAGGCGCCGCCCTGAGCGTCGCGGGGAAGTCCTCCGGCGCCGGCGCCGGTTGCCACGCGGCGCCGTTGAGCGCGGGGAAGTCCGCCGCCGTCGTGGTCCGCGCGGCGCCCAGGATGGGAAAGTCGGCCGCGACCGGGCGCGCATTGGTTTGAGGGGTGCCCTCGGGCTTGTACAGGGGGTGCTCGCCGACGTGCTGCCGCGGCGAGCGAGTCGTCGCCGGGCCGAGCATCTTCTTGTTCCCGCCCCCACGTATGCCGCCGCCGCCGCCCTTGCGCCCGCCCATGGCCGGGGCTTTGGTCGTGGCCGGCGTTTTAGTCTTGGCCTTGGCGACGTCTCGCAACGCTTGCTCGAGCAGGGCCTCCTCGCCCGCATCCAAAGCCGCCGCCCGGAGCTTGAAGGGGAACTTTTTGGGGTCGTCGGCGTCGCCCCGCAGCGCCCGCGCGACGCGCTTCGCCGCGGCGTGGCCGCCGGCCACGCGGAAGCGGCAGCACCGCACGTCCTTCGGGAGCTTGGGGCCGGTTCTTGGCCCAGGGCGGCGCGAGCTTGCCCCGCAGCGCCGTCAGCAGCAGGGCCTCGTCGGCCACCTGGACGTCCTTGACGAGGTCGTCGCCCAGGCGGCGCTTAGCGAGCACTAATGCCGTGGCGTTCGTCGTGCGCTGGCCGAGCGGCCCGGCCCAAATAACGCCCGTCTCGGCGCTGACGCACACCTTCTCCGTAGACGCGGCGGGGGCGTCCGCCACAACCACAGGAGCTTCATGAATCGGGTCGTCCAAGGAAGCGAGGGTCACGTCCAGCGCGCCGCGGCTCGCCCAGTCATCGCCTCTGGTAAAGGCCCGCGCTTCGGACCAGCACAAAGCATGCGCGCCGCAGCGGTCGCCGTCCAGCGCCCGTCGGGGCTCCGCGACCCACGCCGGGCGACACGCCTGGGCGTACAGCTCGACGCAGCCCCGCACGCACTTGCGTGTGACGCGCTCGGCGTCGGCGTGCTGAATGACGCCCGTGCCCGCGCATTTTAGCTTGAGCGGCTTGCGCGCGTGGGCCTCGCGCTGCGCCGCCGCCGCCGCGGCCGCCTCCTTCAACGCCCGCGCCTCGGCCGCTTGGGCCTGCGCCGCGGCCTCGGCGTCGTGCCGGGCCGCGACGCGCTCCGCCGCGGCCACGCGCTCGGCCGCCCCTTTTCGCTCCGCCGCCGCCCGCGCCGTCGCCGCCTCCAGCCGCGCCGCCTCGGCCTTCCGCGCCGCTTTTCGGAGCGCCTCGGCCTCGGCCCGCGCCCGGACTTGCGCCGCCGCCGCCGCCTTCTCGTCGCGCTTCGTTTGGAGCTCGGCCTCGGCCGCCGCGCGCGACGCCGCCTCGGCCTTGGAACGCTGATGCAGGGCTTGCGTACGCGCCTTCTCCTCGTCCAGCTGTTTGCGCCGCGCGGCGGGGGCCTGGACCCGGGGCGCCTCGGCGCGCTTCCGCTTGACCAAATCGCGCGCCTCGGCCTCGATGGCGACCGTGACCTCGCGCGTCTCGAAGGCCGTGCGCATGCGGTTGATGATCCGGATCGCCTCCCGGTCCTGGGCCCGCTGCGCGCGGCCGAGGTCGCCCTGGTACGGGAACTTGGCGAGGGCGCGCTCGTAGGCGACGCGCCGCGCCTTGTCCGCGGCGTCCTCCGCGGTCGCCGGTTCCCCCCCCTCCTCGAGTAGTCCTCCTCTTCCTCTTCGGAATACTCGTCCTCCTCCTCGGACTCCGGCGCCGCCGTCGTGGGCGTGTCGTTGACGGGCGGCGGCTGCGGCCGGAACGCGAACGACGGTGCGGCCTGGTCCTCGAGCGTCGGCATGCCCTCGTCGTCGTCGTCGTCGTCGTCGTCCGGGGGCATCTCCAAATCCTGGGGCGGCGGCGGCGCCATCTGCGTGATTGCCGCCATCGCCATGAACATCTGCGCCGCCTGCGCGGGGTCCCGCAGGGACTCCCGGAACTGCTCGATGGCCGTGTCCACCATGTCGTCGGACACATTGGCGTCGCCGTTGAAGAACTGCCGGCGCGCCGCGTCGCGGTCGGTGAAGGCCGCCACCATGGAGGCCTGGAGCGCCTGCAGCATCTCGGGCGGCAAGTCGGCCTTCGACACGGCGCCGGTCGGGAACATGGTCTACGCGCGCGCTCTAGTGCGTGGGTGCCGAGCGCGTGGGTGTGTCACGCTCGCAGCCGCCTTAAGCACGAGGCGCCTTGCGTCTCAATTTCGGTCCGGGCGCGCTTGTGGTGAAACACGCGTGCCCGCGCGCGTTGCCGATGCGTGTGAGGAGCTCCACACGCCGCTCGGGTGTGTTATTGGCCACCAAGGCGAGCTGGATCACCAGGCTCGTATTCGCAGACCTGACGGGTTTTACACCGGGGACAAAACGGGTTTCACATGGCTACCACAGATACATGTCTAAAAGTCTTACCACGGAGTCCTTTTTTCACAAGATAATACAATTCCCCATCTGCAGCTCCGCGGCCCCCCACTCCCTGCAAAATGCCCTGCTTCCAGCCGCCGCCCCACATCGCTTTTGAGAGACCTCCCACGAACTCATCGAGCAACGCTTGCCTCGATTCCTTGAGCGGCGACACGACGAGTCGCGCGCGCCCCGGCTCCTTGAACGCCACGCCTCTTGCCGTATAGAAAACCAGGAAGTGGCGCAGGAGCACGGCTTCGTGGCCCGACACCCAGGCGAAGAAGTAGAGCTTGCTCGTCAGCGACGCGTTCAGCGGCTCGGGCGGTCCGCAGTTGCCTCCGAGGGAAAATCTCGGTGCCGCCCGGAAGTCTTTGCAGCCGCCTTTGGTGTAGGCTATCTTCTTGTCATCCGCGGGGGCCAGCTCCCAGACCGCGCTCGCCGCGGTCGAGTTCCACGGATGCAGTTTTGTTTCGAGCGCGGCGCGCGCTGTTGCCGTCGCCAGCGCGGCGAAGAGAAGCCCGGGTCGCATCGTTGCTTGGCGGCGCGTGGTACGCGGTTCTATCACGTGTCAATTGTTGCTGTGAAATACAGTAATATTCATCGCTGCGCAAACTGCTACGTTCGCGTCAAGAATACGGACGCGTGGGGACGTTATTGATTGTCAGTACCTTTGAGGCGCGCGTCGCACAAGCTCACGTTGAACACAAAAGCTTAGTTGGGTGAGGGGGAAACCCGAATTGTTTGGCAGTGCCTCGCCACCACGCTGCCGCCCAGTGGTCGGTCTCTCCTATTGGTAAGTATAAACCAAACGAAACTTGCAATAAATTTACCCCTGCCGGTCGGCGGCCATCTTCTGCTGGATCTGCCGGTGGACGGCGCAAAGGAAATCGACGTACGGCGGGCCGTGCGCCGACGGGTCCTCGATCAGCAGGTCTGCGCGCGCGGCGAGGCGCCGCCGCGCGCGCCGCGTCTCATCGTCGAGCGTCGCGCGGCCGTCGAGCGCGGGCTCGTCCAGCAAAAGGAGGGGCGGCGGCCGCGGCGCGTCCCGCGACATTTGCGCCCAGAGCGCGTGTAACCCAACGTCGATGCGCGGCAGGCGGTCGCCGCTCGTCTGGACGCCGCACGCCAGCCGCAGGGCTTGTCTCGAGTCCGGCGGCGCGCCCGAGGCGACGTGGACGTACAAATGGGACGCACAATCTAGAAGGGACAGGGGCGCGCAACTCGAAGCCGAGGCCGGGATGGGGTTCAACCCACCTTCTGAAGGCGGGATGAGGTAGCCGCGCGGGGCCGCACAACGGCAGAGCCAGGCCGAGGGCGCGCCCATGGCTAGCTCCAACGTCGCGGCCCGCTCGCACGCGTCCGCGCCCGGTTGTTGGGGCGACGCCGACCGTAATAACAAACCCTTGAAGGCGCCCAGGACCAAGAGCGGCAGCAGCTTGATGGACTCGGGCAGGATGAGCTGGCCGGGCGGCGACCGCGACGCGCACGCGACCCGGTACTCGTAGAGAGCCTCGACGCAGGTCCTTTGCAGCACGTCTCGTGCGCTCTTGAGGGTGTCCCCCAAGAGCTGCAGTTTATCCAATCCTGCCAGATCATCAAACGCGTAGACCGCCCGACACAAACCCGAGCTCATCAACGCCGTGCGCACTAAAGACGAGAACGCCGTTTCCAAACAGGCGAACTTATAGTGTTCTGATGGTTTCGAAACCACCCTTAAACAAATGTTGTGCACCCGCACCAAGCGCCGCTTCGTGGCCGGGTCCGAGTATAGCAAAGCGCACTGGACGTAGACCCGCTTGCCCGCTTCAAAGTTCACGAAGCGCTCCAGGTCCACGCAGAACGTCGAGGCGCCGCGGACGCTCGCGACGTTTAGTTCGTCCTTCGACACGAAGACGCCGGGCCCGCTCATTGTTTTCACGCGGAGGCCCGTCGAACACCTTATTTTGAGCACGGCCTCGTGGGCCACGCAGCCCCCCTCGGCCGCGTCGATAATGGCCACGCCCGTTTCTATACCATCCGTCGAGGGAAAGTAGCCACGCGCACAGGCCGCGAAGTCGTCCCGAAATACGTCGAGGTCCTGGGCGTCGCAGTAGTGCAGGAGCCCGCCCGTGGCGCGGCATAATCCACCTAAAGCGCGCGCGTGCTTCGGCGCGGTCCGCCCCTCCCTGTCCAGCCAGAAGGCGTCGATCGCGACGTGAGTCGAGGAACAGGTCCGCGCGAGTTTTTCGTCGAGCGTCGGCGCCGTCCGACTGACGAGGAAGACGCGGCCGCCCCGTTCCTTGAGGCCGTCGACGGCGCACTCGAGGGCCACGCGGCACCCGTCGGCAGCCTTGCCGCCCTCGTGCCGCAGCGCCGGGGCCGCCTCGACCATGGTCGCGCACGTCACCTCAAAGAGATCCCGTGTACCTAACCACTGGTGCGTCGGCAGCGCGCAGAAGCCTTCGTGAGCGACCGCGCACCCGGCGTGCGAGCCGTCAGCTCTAGCTTTGCGCCAGGCGTGGGCGCAGCCGTCGTGCGTGAAGGTGACAAGTGCTAAACTTGTCATCTGGGACGGCGGGATGACGTCCAGCACGTCTCCGATGATATCTTTGAGACTTTGGTCGTCAAAACTCAAGTCGAGCACGAGGACCGCGATCGGCGCCTGCACAGGCCTTTGACAATACGCGCCGCGCACCAGGAAGTCCACCGACGCGCTACAAAGTTCGGGCCGCTCGAAGCGGTCCGTCCGCTTTCCATTGGGCGCCGCGCAGCGGTACCACTCGGGCAGCGCGTTCTCGTGCTGGCAGAGGTGGCACGCCCACGTGCGCTCCTTAAAGGTCGCGAAGCCGCAGACGAAGGCGCCGCACCGCCCGCAGCGCGGCGGCCCCTTCGCCCCGAAGTCAGCGAGCTTCACAGGCGCTTCTTCGGGCCGTCTTGGGGCCAAGGGCCGCAGCGTAATAGCCAGGGGCAGCTTCGTGCGCTTCTGCGCCTGGGAGGCCGCGAGCACCGTCGCCGTCGAGCAGCGCGCGTAGCGCGGCGAGCAGTTGGGGTCGTCGGCCGGCGCGTCATACAAGACGTTGCACGTCGGCGGCGGCGGCGGCCCCGCGGGGTCCGCGCCGTAGGTCCAGCGCTTCGGCGGGTCGCGCAGCGGCGCGTTGTCGACCTGCGGCCGCGGCATCTGCGCCGGGTCGATGCGCGGGCTCTTGCGCGAGGGCGTGCCCGGCGGCATGCCGTCCGAGAAGCCGGGGAAGCCGCCCGGCTGCGGCGGCGGGATCGGGCCCACGCCGGGCGGGGGCATCGCCCCGTAGCGGTGCTGCGTCGGCGGCGGCGCGCCGTAGCGCGGCGCGGCCCGCGGCGGCGCGTAGCCCGGGGCCGGCCGCGGTCCGGGCGCCGGGTAGCCTCGCGGCGCGGCGCCGGGCGACGGATAGACCGGCGCGGTCCGTGGTGGCGCG
>Ga0114994_10003385_pt1 | contig 11627 bp, 9 predicted proteins | sample ArcticOcean_MG_C_9_FD_87043 | JGI IMG/M metagenome (GOLD analysis project Ga0114994, IMG submission 87043) | Marine microbial communities from western Arctic Ocean - ArcticOcean_MG_CB2_152 | ecosystem: Environmental > Aquatic > Marine > Oceanic | place: Arctic Ocean: Canada Basin | collected... | reverse complement strand
TTATTATTATTATTATTATTAGCCCAATGTACTCTTCAAATCACGGGTTTCGCTCAGGTGACCATCAACAATATTTGATAGATAGATAGACGAAGGGAATTATATCCTCCTAAAGTCTAACACGCGACGTGGATCCGCACCGCAGCCCGCTCGTCGGGCGTCATGCCCAGCGCGTCGAGGTCCTCGCCCTGGACAAAGACGAGGTCGCTGACCCGTCGGGCCCCCAGCGCGGCGATCGCGTCGAGGTATTTCCCCAAGCCTCGCCGGACGAGCCACAAATCCAGATTCGACACCGGCGACCGTGGTAGCGGCGGCGTCGGCGGCTCGGACGCGTCGCTGTCGGAGGCCGCGTCGGCGTCCAAGCTCGCGCCCACCGAGCAGCCGAGGTAGCGCTCCACGAGCGACTCCTCGTCCGCCAGCTTCCTAGCGGAGTCATCTTCGCTCGATGAACTCGCGGACACGTTGTGGAGAGCTAGGGAAGGCCGCCGCCGGAACGCCCGCGGGTCTTCGTCGCCTGGCGACTCGGGCGTCGCGGCGCCCGAGCTGCTGCTCCGGACGCTGCGGGCCGGGCTGCCGGCGACGGGCGCCCCGAACGCGCAGAGAGTGAGCGGCGCCACGCCCTCCGGCCCCGCGGGCGGCGTCACAGCGTGAATGCGCGACGCCCGCGCTTTCCGGACGACGCGCTTTTCGCGGCGGCGCGGTGTCGTCGTGAGGTCGACCGTCGTGACCGCCTCTCTTGCATTAATCTCATCGTCCAGCGCGGGGCCGACGCGCGGCGTCCGCGGGCCCTCGTCTTCGCGGCGCTGGATGTACTCGAGCTCCTGGGCCAGGGAGCCCGACGAGGCCTCACTCCTCATCCCATCATCGGAGAACGAGCCCCCCTCGCCTGACAGCGGCACGTATTCGGGCTGCCCCGGAGACATGCTGTCACTCCTAGACGCAAAGCGAAGGCCTCAATGTGTCTCCTGGCTGCAGCGCCGCCGTGCAGCGCCTGGGATCTTGAAACGAGGACAGTGAAACCCGTCCCCACAGAGAGTACTAAGTCTTGTTAGGAATCACACTTGTTAGGCCTCACGCGTCGTCGAGCGCGGCGACGCCGGGGAGCACCTTGCCCTCCAATAACTCGAGGGACGCGCCGCCGCCCGTGGAGATGTGCGACATCTTCGCGGCCAACCCCGCCTTCTCCACCGCCGCGACCGAATCGCCGCCGCCGATGATCGTGATCGCATTTGTGTTGTCCCCGAGGGCGTTCGCCACCGCGAACGTGCCCTTGGCGAAGTTGTCGAACTCGAAGACGCCCATGGGCCCGTTCCACACAACTGTTGAGCTGTTTTTGACCACGTCACTAAACTCCTTGGCGGACTGGGGCCCGATGTCCAGCCCGAGCCAGTTCTCGGGGATGCCGTCGACGCCGACCATCTTGAACTCCGCGTCCGCGCTGAACTTGTCAGCCACGACGACATCTCTGGGTAGTAACATTTTGACGCCCTTCGCTTCCGCTTTGGCCAGCAAATCGCGCGCCATGGGGATCATGTCCTCCTCGATCAACGACCCGCCCACATCGAAACCCTGCGCTTTGTAAAAAGTGAAGATCATGCCTCCCCCGATCAAGATGTGGTCGCACTTGTCGAGCATGGACTCGATGACCGGGATCTTCGTGGAGACCTTGGCGCCTCCTAATATGGCGGTCAACGGCCTCTTGGGATCGTCGATCGCGCCCTTGATATAAACCAATTCCTTCTCCATCAATACACCGCCGGCGGCGGGGCCATCAATAAACTTCACGACGCCCTCCGTGGAGGCATGTGCTCTATGAGCAGTGCCGAAGGCGTCGTTCACGTAGGCGTTCGCGCCGCTCGACCGCGCCAGAGCCTCGGCGAAGGCCTTGTCGTTCTTGGTCTCGCCCTTGTGGAAGCGGACGTTCTCCAGGAGCGTGACGCCCCCCTGCGGCATATTCGTACACATATTCTTCACGTCGTCCCCGACGCAGTCGTCCGCTCGCCGCACGTCCGTATCTAATAACTCCGACAGCCTACCCAAGACGGGCTGCACGCTGAAGGCCGGGTCCGGCTCCCCCTTGGGCCGGCCGATGTGCGTCGCGATGACCACCGACGCGCCCTGCGCCTTGAGAAAGTTCATCGTGGGCACGACCGCTCGTAAACGCGTGTCGTCCGTGATGGTCGTGCCGTCGTCCTTGCTGAGCGGCACGTTTAAGTCCAGGCGGATCAATACGCGCGCCGTGGAGAGGTCGACCTTGCTCGCTAGGCCCTCCAGCCCGAGCTTGCCACCGGCACCGCTGCTCAGTTGGCGAACCGCAGCCGTAACGGCGCGTACCGGTGCGCGGATCATCGTGAATAGACGTGTGCGGCAACACACGGGTAAGGGCAACTAATTTGCACACGTTTTTAGAGAAGTGAAACCCGCACGCACGTCAGATGACAGGCGGCCTACGATGACTGCTGCTTCGATAGTCTTATCGCAGCCAGAAGGCTCGACGAACGCCTGCGCACGCAAAGATAAAAAAATGATCGTGCGGGTTTCAGGCTCCAGCAAAAACGCAAAAGCTGCTGCCGTGTTGCCGTACGCGCGGCCTCTCGGCCATCGATACTGCTGCTGCGAGTCGCAGTGTTACGACACATCACTAGCCGAACCGGTGTGTGCGTAGTGGTAAGCGCACCAGCTGACATAAGCATTGCTGGGATCCTGTTTTTCTAGCAGCCGGCGGTACGTAGCTTCAGCGGACGCGACAAAAGCGATGCGACTCCTGCTCACGCTCGCCGCGTGCTGCGGCCTCCGGCCGCTGCGCGTCCTGGTGGGCCGCGTCGCGCGCCGCGCCGGCGACGAGACGTGGGTCGCCGACGCGGACCAGAAGCCCTACCTGGACACGCTCACCAAAAAAATGGCCGACTCGCTACTGGCGAACTCGCTCGAGATCCAGGTGCCCGGCCCCGGCGCCGCGCGCGAGGGCGACTTCTTCGACAAGCAGCGCCGCGAGCGCGCGGCGCCCGCGGCGCTGCGGATCAACGCCGATTTGCTCCACTGGCGCGCGAAGAAGGAGGAAAGAAGGGGCCGCATCAAGGAGGCGCGGCGGCTGTGGAAGCTCTGTTTGCAGGTGCGGCCCGAGGACGGGCGCACGTACATCTGCCTCGCGCGCGATTTGGAACGGAGGCAGCGCGACGGCGCCGGCGCGCTACGCTTGCTGAACGAAGGGCTGCTCCAGGACCCGGCCAATGCCTATGTGCGGCAGGCCTACGCCGTGTTGTTGGAGCGGCGCGGGCGGACCGGCGAGGCCTTGAAGCAATTACGGCTGGCCACGGCCTACGACCCAAGACATGTCGCGTCCTGGGTCGCGACCGCGCGGTTATTAACGAGAGATCTGCGGGGGGCACCCCTACCGTTACGGAGGGACGTGAACGTCACCGATGATGATGATGAGGTCTGGCTCCTGGGGGCGACCACAAAGACCTTGGCGCGCGCCCCGGAGAAAGATGAGCAACGAAAAGCGGCCGACGCCCGCGTGTGCTTCGAGAAAGCACTCAAGGCCGAGCCGCGGAACTACTACGCGCTATCCTGCTTCGCGGACCTGGAAGCGCGCCTGGGCCACGTGGACGTGGCGCGCGATTTGTTCGAGCGGTCGGCGGCCGCTAATCCAAGAAATGCGGCTACACTAGTTGCGTGGGCCAATTTGGAGGAAGCGAGAGGGCTGGGGTTATTACGCGCGCGGGAACTCTACGACCGGGCCTACAAGGCCCACGCGACCAATACGCGCGTCTTCACGGCCTGGGCCATGGCCGAGGCGCGCCACGGCAACGCGACGGGCGCGTTGAAATTACTGGAACGGGCGACGCGCGCGCGGGGCTTTGCGCCGGGCGGAATCACGGACGCGGCCGTCTTCTCGACGCTGGGCGAGGTCTGCTGGCACCACCTGGAGGACTTTGACCGGGCCGCGGACGCGTTTCGGCGCAGCGTTGAGACCGATAGAAGGCACGCCGCGGGCTACTACAAGTGGGCGACCATGGAGCTGCGGCGGGGCCGCGCAGGCCGCGCGCGCGATTTGTTACAAAAAGGCATCTGGGGCTGCGCCGGGTCGGCAAAGCCCGTCGAGATGGCCAAGCTGCACCGGGCCAAGGGCCAGCTCGAGGCGAATTCAACGTTGCGGGGCAAGCGGCGCTGGGAGCAGTACGAGGCCGAGGCCGAGGACCCGCGGTGGTGCCGGGACGCGGAGAGCGCGCGGACGTCGTTCCGCAAGGCGTTGGAGCTCAGTGCGGCGGCGGCGACCTTCGCGGCCTGGGCCAGGTTCGAGGAGGCCCTGGGCGACATCGACGCGGCGCGCATGGTTCTCGAGGACGGCCTGGCGTCGTGCCCGAAGGAGGCCGCGGTCTGGAGGGAGTACGTCCAGCTGGAACTGAGGTACCGCGGCGAGGACGCCGCAGACGCCGCGCGCGAAAGGGCGCGGGCGGCGCTGGGCGGGTAACGAGTATTCACATTTACATGTAGATTGGTAGACTCGGATAAAGTAGTAGTTACCCGACGAACGAAGCGAGCGAGCGACACAAAAATTCCCGGCCTAGTCCTTCGCGGCCAGCACGTCGAGCTCGCCCTGGGCCGCGCCGCCGAAGCGCTCCGCCCCCGTCGCGCCCTCCTTGTTGGCCCGCAGCAACCGCGCGTCGCGCTGCATCTTCAGCGCGACGGCGGACATCTTGGGCTTGCCCTTCCTCTTCGCGTCCTTGACAATCTTGCGGAACGCGTTGTACAGGACCTCGCAATCGTTCTCCGAGCCACCTATTGCTTCCACCTGCTTGAGCAAGTCGCCCCGGTAGATCGTCGCCAGGATCTTCCCGGACTTGTTGAAGGCGTCCGCTAACTTCGAATACTTGCCCCCGTCGTACTCCAGGGCCCACTTCCGGCACTCCGCCCCCGACCACTTCTCGGGCCCCTTGAAGCCCTTGCGCTGCTTCGCCAGCTCCGAGGCCTCTAGAGTAGCGGCGGCGTACTCCAATGTCCGCTTGGACTCAATGGCCGTCCCGGGCGAGGGCGACACGCAGGCGACGAACGCCAAGGACGTGGGGCCGTCGACCTCTAGAGCATCTCTCAATAAAAGCGTGAGCTTCGCCCGGCGGTACGGCACGTGCTTGTCGCCCCGCAGCCGCGCCCGCAGGCACTCGTTGAGGCAACTCAAGGACGAGTTGATCTCCTGGGCCTCGCGCAGGCGCTCGTCGGTGTAGTTCTCGGCGCCCGCCTTGAGGCGCTCCGAGCCCGCCAAATCCACGAGTCGTAAGCGGCCGCCGCTCGCCGTCTTCAGCTGGCAGACGGCGTGGCTCCGCGACGAGACGCTGTGGATGTGCGTGGCCGCCGTGGCGCGTAAGTTATTGGCGCCCTTGGTCTTCGCATCGAAGTCGGCTACAGCGGCGCAGTTTTCCTTGGAGAGCCCGACGGGCTGGATCGCGCCCGCGGCGTCCGCCAGGAGCCGCACCGGCTCGCGGTCCTTTAACAGGTCGCAGCAGGCCTCGCCGGCGATCTCCAGGAAGGACACGTCCACGGGGGAGCTCGCCAGCAGCAGCTCGGCCGCGAAGCGCTGCGCCGCGCGCGCCGAGTGCGTCTTGCCCGCGCCGCTCGCGCCGAAGAAGACGACGCAGGCCGTCCCGCCCTGGGCGGCGATCTGCGCGAGCGGCGCCACGACGGTCGCGCAGAACGTCGCGTCGTCCGCGCTCACGGCGTGGTGCAGGCGGAAGCCCCGGTTCACAGACTTGATGGTCCCGCGGCCGCCGTCTTCGTTGAAGCGGCAGCGCACGCCCGTCGCGCTCACGGCGCTGGTCGCCGCGATGTCGTCGGGCCCGTCCTGCTCCGCCAGCCAGGGGCGCACGCGGGCCGCCACCGTTGTCGTCGCTTTGACGGCCGGCGGCGGGGGCGGCTTCGCGTCGTTCACCTTGAGGCCTTCCATTGGTGTGATGAGCTGGGTAATGGCAGCTATGTGTAGGACAGTTGGCTGCCTGGATTTACGTCGCGTGCGGGTTTTCAAGGTGCGGGTTTACAACACCTCTTGGACTCGGTCTTCCTTAGATATATATCTAAATGTGTAATTAATTACTTCGTGACAAAACTTGCCGCCACGCAGGCGGTCTCCCGAGCCAGGTGATTCGCCTCGGCACTCGCGCGATTCGCCTCGGCACTCGCGCGATTCGCCTCGGCACTCGCGCGCGCGGTTTTTCGAGCGTCCCGATGAGCCTCGGCGCTCTTTCGTAAAGTCGCACAGCATCCTTGGTGCTCTGGCCAGTCCGCGGCCTGGCACGCTCCGGAACAGTAGCGCGCCACGCCGCACCCGCTACAGACCAGGTAGCGCGGTTCCACAAGGTGAGCGTGGTTCGGACATAAGCCACAGAGGCGGCGCCTGAACCGCGGCCAGTGTGGCCTGATGCGCGGCCAACGCTCCACGGTGCTCACATCCATGAGGAGAAATTTCCTTTTCACAATTGTTAACGGTACGGGGCATGCGCCCCATGAGCCCGTAGCGACCATCTTTGCAAATTGAAACCCCACAACGGCGCTTAGATACTCATCCATAGCTTGCCCGTCAAACCAGTCGGTTATAACGTCATACCGCGCATTCCACATGAGCCTTTCTCCGTTGAACGATTCAACCTTATGCCGCTCGTACACTGCCAACATTTCTTGCAGCTCGACGACAGTACATTTTCTGCTTCGAGTTAGCTCAGGGTCGCGTTTGAGACACAACGTGCGGCCGCCAGGCCCGCTCATGCGTCTAATACGTCTCCTGAGTCTCTTCCATCGGTAATTTTGGTTTTCTTCTTGCCACTCGCTCTGCAGCTTCCGCGCCAGCGCCTCGTCTTCTTGATCCTCCGCTTGCCCCGTAAAGTCAGGAAGACCGGCGTCGCGACACCGCGATATCTCAGCGGCGCTATTTGGGCCTCTCTGCCTTTGGCGGCGACTCTGTTTACCCATGATTTGGCTGTCTTGGTTTGCTCACGGTCCCCTCGTGCCCTCGTACTCAGATGCCGCCGTGCGGACGGCGCCGGCTACTCTACCACCAAACTTTGGGTGCGGGTTTCTGCGGTGCGCAAAACGGGTTTTGGTCGAGCGCGCGCGATACGAGGTAGGACGCGTTGACCGTGCAAGAGGCAGAGCTTTCTATGGAGCGGCGCCTTGGGACATCAGTTGCCAACCTGCTCGTAGTGCAGAACAATCTTGCGAGCACGTATGACCTTGTTGGACAGAAAGAGCGTGCCTCAAACATGTTTCGAGATGTATACTCTGGACGTTAAAGGCTTAACGGCGAAGAACATCCGGAAAACCCTCGGAGCAGCCAACAACTATGCGGTGTCCCTTCACGGTCTACACCGTTTTGAAGAAGCCAAGTCATTGTCGCGCAAATTGATTCCCGTGGCGCGACGCGTTCTCGGAGAGAATGATGATCACACGCTCAAAATGAGGTGTCGATACGCGATCACGCTCTACAAGGACGACGACGCCACGCTCGGCGATCTCCGCGAAGCCGTCACGACGCTCGAGGACGCGGAACGGATCTCGCACCGCGCTCGGACGCTCGCATCCGATAACCACGCAGACTGAGCTTCATCTAGGATTCGCGCATGCGGCGCTCCGCGCCCGCAAAACGCAGCCGTAAGGGACAAACGTGGGCTCCGTCGCATACATTGCCGCGAAGCCGCCGCGAGGCCTAAGGTCACTTAACTAGTCTTACGACACCGCCTACTGCCCCTTGAAGATGTCGATCTTGCCGATGCGCCGGCGCGCCTCCTCGCAGGCCTCGCGCGGCGCGAAGGCCGAGAAGCGCAGGTAGCCCTCGCCGCCGGGCCCGAAGCCCGCGCCCGGGATCGTCACGACCTGGCACTCCTCCAGGATCGTCGAGAAGGTGTCCCAGCTTGATTTGCCCTTGAGGTCCACGAAGATGTACGGAGAATCGTCGCCGCCGCAGTAGTCCAAGCCCAGGTCCTCAGCCAGACCCTGCAAGATCTTCGCGTTGCCCAGGTAATAATCGATGAGTTCATCAATCTCCTTCTTGCCCTTGTCCGAGAAACAGGCCATGGCGCCACTTTGAATCACGTTCGACGCGCCGTTGAAGCACGTGGTCATCACGCGGTTGAAGTCGTCGCGGACCTTGGAGCCGTCCGAGTATTCTAAGGCGTTCGGGACGACCGTCCAGCCCAATCTAGCTCCGGTGAAGCCCGCGTACTTGGAGAGCGAGTTGACCTCGATCGCGCACTTCTCGGCGCCGGGGATCTCGAAGATGGACGTGGGCACGCCCTCCGTTCGAATGAAGGGCGCGTAGGCCGCGTCGAAGACGAGGATGGAGCCGTCCTTCAGGGCGCGCGCTACTAAGGCCTCTAGTTGGGCTTTGGTAGCAACAGCACCAGTGGGGTTGTTGGGCGAGCAGAAGTAGTACACGTCCGCGCGCGGCACCTCGTCCAAGTTGGGGAAGAAGTTGTTCTCGGCCGCGCAGTTCATGTACACCAAATTATCGAACTGGCCCTTCTCGTTCACAGTCCCCGTCTGGCCCATCATGACAGAAGTATCGACGTAGACGGGGTAGCTGGGGTCCTGCACGGCCGAGGTGACGCCCGGCCCGAACATGATCTGTAAACGGGCGATGTCGCACTTGGCGCCGTCGCTCACGAAGACCTCCTCGGCGCTGATGCCCGTGCCCGCGTAGCAGCTCTCGGCGATGCGCTCCCGCAACGCGCCGTTGCCCGCTTCGGAACCGTAGCCCGTGTAGCCGGCCTGCGTGCCCAGCTTCGTGGCGCCCTCCACGAGGCCACTTAAAATGTGCTCCGGGATGGGCTTGGTCGTGTCCCCGATGCCCAGCGAGATGATCTTGTCGGCCTTGTCGGGGTTCGCCGCCACGAACGCGTTGCGGCGGCGGCCGATCTCGGGGAAGAGGTAGCCGCCCTGCAGCTTGGCGAAGTTGGGGTTGCGCGCGACGTTCAAGGCTTGCGCCGCCGGCAGCGTCGTCAGCGCGAGCGCGAGGATCGCTTTCGCCATGACCTGCGCGCGAGAGCGTCATGAAACCGCCGCGGCTCCCGCGACCTCGGTCGAACCTCTCCCGCGTCGCCGGCGTATCCGTGCCGCAATGCCTGTCGAATGTGTGAGCTGCAGCCGGACTGCAAAGAGTGGCAGTGTGCTGAAGTCGTGGTGTGAGCGACAAAATTGCACGCGCTTCAGCACCAAGCGCCACTGAGGCAAGAGGATGCGCCAACAGCGGCAATTTGAGCTTAACTGCTGCGGACACTGGGTTGCACTGCTACGGTGTCTATGCACGAGCTTGGCCGCGAGTGCTAGTGCGTTGCCGTAATACCCGCGCGAAATTGGAAGTAGTCGTAGATCCTCTATTGGGTCTCTAGCCTTGTTACCGACAGTGCAACTACTAGCCTACAAGCTCGTATGTACATTCCCTACAGTAGCTCTCCGCTTTTGTCCGCAGCGCCGCCTGTCGACGTCGCGCGAGAGCACATCGAGAACGTCGTGGCCGTTGAAGGCAGCACACACGAGACAGAGCTCTCTCTACCACGACCAAGGCAGGCAGCAGCCCCTCGCTCTCGACGCCGCCGAGGCAGCCACACTCACCACACACAGCAAGGACCATGGCGCCGGAGCGCGAGCGCAAGCACGGCATCGTCCCCCCGACCCAGGAGACGGACATGACGTCGGCCATGCTCGGGAGCAAGGGCCGCATGAGCCGCGCGCACGTCAAGGTCGACCTGCTCGAGCAGAAGCGTTTGCTAGTGAAGCAGATGCATTTATTGGATAACAAATGCGCCGCGACCCACAAGATTTTAGGCCGGAAGACGCGCGACCGGCGGGCCTCGAAACTCCTCGCCCAGGCCCACGCGCACTTACCGCGGTCGACGCTGGCCACGGAAGGCTCCAGAGTCGTCCAGGAGCCGCTCCAGCGGAGGCAGCCGCCACAACGACGGACGACACCTACGATAACCCCGAACCCGGACGTGTTGATCCATAAACTCAAAAGGACCGCGAAGACGGTGAACGCCAAGCGAATAGCTCAAGCTTCAAAGCCCCACCGCGGCCCCTGCTCCGGCGTGTTCCGGAGGCAACAGGTGGAGCAGACCATGTTCCCGACGCGCTACGAGCGGGGCGAACTCCCCTGCGCCATCATGCACGACGGGTCGAATACGTTGAGTTGGGCCTGCCCTTTGCTGCAACTGGACTACGAGCACTACTTGCCGTTATTCTTAGACGGTATTAGATGCACAGAATCCCCGTACAAGTTCGTGGCGCGGCAGGGCTTCGACGAACTGATTGAGGAGGCCAAAGGCTTCCCAGACTGCGTGTTGCCGGTCGTGCCCGCCCTAATCAAGCCGATCCGCCTAGCTTTGACCACGCACGACCCCGAGATCGTGTCCAGCGGCCTCACGGCGCTGCAGAAGATCGTGCTGTCGAACTACGGCGTCGGTGAAGCTTTGGTCCCCTTCTACCGGCAGTTGTTGCAGCCCATGAATCTATTTTACGCCAAGCGCTTGAACATTGGCGACGCCATCAACTACGGCCAGCGCCTCGGGACCGACCTGGGCACGGCCGTGCTGGAGACGCTGGAGTTGCTGGAGAAGACGGGCGGCCCGAACGCGTTCGTGAACATCAAGTCTTTCGTGCCGGTCTACGAATCGTGCGTGCACTAAGTATTTGACTTTACATGTAAATCTACAGGGCCATTGCCTCCTCGAGCGTCGCCGCGCCGGGGAGCGCCGCGGCCGCGCGGAGGAGCGGGAGCGCGAGCACGGCAGCGCACCCCTCGCCGTGGGAAATATTTGCGTCCAGGAACGTCCTCGCGCCGAGCGCCCCGGCCAGGGGCGGGCACAGGCTCGTGGCAAAAACCATGTTGGCGCGGCACACGGGATTCAGCCTCGCCGCGCAGAGCGCCGCGACGCCCGAGACAAACCCGTCGACTACGGTTATAATACCGTAGGCGGGCGCTACGACATATGCACCGACCATCGCGGCCATCTCGAGACCACCGACGCAGCGGAGCGATTCGCGTGCCAAGCCCCCCGGCCATTCGATGCCGGGGCACATGCCCGAGCCCGCGCGGACGGCGTCAATGATCGTCTGGACGGCGTCGATCCTAAAGCCAACGCTGCAACCGTAACACGTTTTGGCGTCGCTCCCCGTTAATAACGCGAGGAGGCACGCCACCGCCGCATCGTTGCCGACGCCGACCTCGCCGATGCACACCGTACGCACCCCGCTGGACGCGGCGGCGGCGACGCGATCTCGTCCCACGAGCAGGGCCGCGTCCATGCACGGACCGTGCCCATCACACGCATGCTCCTGGTGCGCGTGTGAGTGATCGCCGAGGTCGTCGGCGCACGTATAGTGTACGTGGCTAGTCATCGCCGGCGACGGGAAGGCGGCCGTGCCCCGCGCGACCTTGGCGTGGATCACCTCGACGCCATTAGCGGCTTGGGCATTGGACACGTCGCCGTCGACGCCGACGTCGACGACGACGAGTGACGCGCCTGCCCCGTACCGTTAACGGTACGGGGCACACAGGCCCTAGTAGGTTTTGCGCCACTAGCCCCTAGTGTGTTTTGCGCCGCTCGCCAGAACGCTGTTCTTCGCCGCTCGCCTCTTCGCCCCAC
>Ga0114994_10003384_pt1 | contig 11627 bp, 11 predicted proteins | sample ArcticOcean_MG_C_9_FD_87043 | JGI IMG/M metagenome (GOLD analysis project Ga0114994, IMG submission 87043) | Marine microbial communities from western Arctic Ocean - ArcticOcean_MG_CB2_152 | ecosystem: Environmental > Aquatic > Marine > Oceanic | place: Arctic Ocean: Canada Basin | collected... | reverse complement strand
CGCCCCCTGGTGTAGCCCCCCCCCCCCCACTTTCCATAGCAAACATCTTCCCCAATTGAATATGTCAGGTGCCTCGAGACCGTCACGAGGTCCCCGCGGTCAGCGACATGCAACCGAAACAGCCTGTCAGTAGCAACTTGGAGATTCTCGTATTTGAACTGATCGTAGTCCCACCCGAATCCGTTGTTATTGTCGCTGAGGCCCTGCCAGACTAAGCCCGACTCCCCCTCGACATATTCCTTCAGATTGCTCGATGAGGTGTGCGCCAAGTCACTTGCGTGGTATGGGTTTACGAGGACGATGAGTACCGTGCAGGATTTGCTACGGGTCTGTTTATCGGGGTGGTCAATAACGGGCTCAACGAGGGACACGCAAAGCTCGTACTCCCCAATCGGCGCATTGGCAGCAAAAGACCCCGAGAGGAAAAACCTGTTGGAGCTAGTTTTGGCAACGACTTGGGTGAACATTGTCTCGGGGTACTGCTCGACGGTGAAATCAACTTCCTTCCCCCGAGGATCGCCAGAGAATTCCTCCGCGGCGACTTTCCCTGTTATAGTTGCGGAGATCATGCTCGGTTCAAGGGTGGTGTTGTTCGCCCCGGCGAAGATGAGAACTTCGAAGGCAGGGTCGGCAGGAGGGCCTCCCCGCCGGACGATCAGAGTGTCGGAGGGGGTGGAGGTGAATTGACACCGGGCGTTTCGTGAGCGGCGGTTGTTCTTATGGGACAGCCAGTGGATCGAGGGGGAGGTGGGGACCTCGCCCAGGGGGGGGGATTCGTAGAACTCGTAGTTGACTGTGAAGGAGCCTGCTGCGAAGCTGGAAGGGTGGGTTAGCTTATTAGTGGATGTAGCCGTCTGTAGCCATTGAAGCGAAAAAAACTAAAAAAAGGGCGAATCACTGGATCGACCATAACTCCAACGTATGGAGGTTTTTGAAGCCCAGCGGCGAGTTCGGCCAGGCGCATCTTTTTGCGCGAAGGAATTGTTCAAGGACGGTCCAGATTAGGGGCATGGCACGCCATTGGAGAACTAAAAAAAACTCCAAAATTTGACACGGTGGCAAGTTTGGCGCACTCCTCACCCCAGCGCCTTCATGTTCAAAACGGAATTCGTCACCCCCTCAATCTGAATATACTCGTTGCCCAAATTTCCCCCCACGCCGCTATAACCGCTGTAGGAAAAGTCTAAGCCGCTATACGTGGCAGACTCCTCCCCACCGTCATCATTGTTGCCGAGCAAACCCTTCTTGCACGCATCCTCGCCGTCGAAGTAGCCGATGATTGCCTTTCCGTCGGGACCGCAAGTAACTACGGCTGCCGCGGCCTTGTCGTAGAGCTGGATGTCGACGTCGGACTGAGCCTCCAGGGTGATTCTGAGGTCCTTTTTCCCCACGATAATCTGCCCCGAATTGAATAATATAATGAATAATGTTAGTTATGTAATGTAATGTTATGTTAAGTAGAGTAGAGTAGAGTAGAGAGAGTGGGGCTCGTATTCTCGTTCAGTATTCTCGTACTCATCTCACCTCCCCAATCTCAACCGTCTTATCCTTCTCAACCATCGTCGCGAAAGAAAACGGTCCGCAGGGAAGTATCCCAAGACAGCAGCTCGTCTGAGTGTATCCCCACTCGTAGGCTACTGCCGCAGTGCCAGCTTCGAAGGCGAACGCCCTCATCTCCAGGGGGGTTAGAACCTCCCCGGATATCTTGATGAACTCCTTTCCGGGGATGCCCGAGACGCCGTAGTACCCGCTGTAGGAGATGCTCATGCCCTTGTAGGTGACGGTTTCGGCGCTGCGCCGAGCGAAGCGAGATTGTGCGCATTTTTAATGGAGCATGGGGGAGGCGAGCGAGCCAAACGAATACGAATTGAGTGGGTTAGTAGCCATCATCGTCATCCTGCCAATAAGCACTTATACGCAGTGATCCTACAGCTGAGCGAGCGGAAGGGGGGGGGGGGGGTATAGCCATTTCACGGGATTCAACGCGAGGATTCTTTCTCTCGTCTTCCTCAAAGCTCGCTTCGCTCGCTCACCTGCCGTCGTTGTTGCCGAGGAGGCCGCGGGAGCAGCCGGGGGTCTCCGAGTACGCTATTAGAGCCTTGCCCAGAGGGCAGTCGGAGTCGGACATGTCGAAGAGCTGCGGCGAGCGAAGAAGGTGCCACACACACACGAATTGAGTGGAATAATGTTAGTTTATGCATGCTATATAGCATAGTAGTGGATCGTATTCTCGTCTTCGTCAAGGCAAGAGAAGACTGAGTGAGAAGAGACTCACCTGCACGTCGACGTCCTTCAACGAGGAGAGCTTGATGGTAAGGCTCCACTTTCCGGTTGGGATCTGGCCGATGACTGAAGTTTCTCCAGCTGTGGGGAGATCCTGAGAGAAGGTTCCATTACCGCCGGAGCATGATGCGCCCCAGTCAAAGCCAGCGTGGGTTGGGGAAGGGAGAAGGAGGAAGAGAAGGGCTAGTTGTAGCATCGCAAAACTTCTCTTGTATGATGACAACCCAACAAGATATTTTTATGGTAGTGACAAAACAGTGTGACAGGGTGAGTGTCCAAGTGATATTCAAGATTTTATGTGTGTTTATAAAAAAAAAACTTTGTGAAAAGATCTCAACAAGAACAAAGCAATCCAGAATGCATCTCATTGTTTTTGTCGTATCACTGGCCGTCGCCAAGGCCCTTATGCCGCCTCAAATAACAGGCTTCTTGCACCCCAAAAACACAACAACAACTTCTGGACTCTTTTATTGGGTTCATCCGGCAGTTCACGAGTCCCCCGACCCTGCTACCACACCCCTAGTGGTCTGGCTTCAAGGCGGACCCGGTGCAAGCAGCCTCCTCGGCGCCCTCTTCGAGAACGGTCCATTCCGCCTGCAAGAAAATGGCCCTCTCGTACAAAATGCCACAGTCAACCCATTTTCATGGAACGACAAGGCCAATCTCGTGTTCATAGATCAACCCTTCGGAACGGGCTACAGCTACGGTGCCGAGGAAGACCTCGTGACGAGCATGGATGAAATGGCGAAGTGGCTGAATTTAGCCCTCGTCGAGCTCGCTGAAACTCACCCCGGGTTCGCAGGCGGCAAAGATCGCCCGCTGTGGCTGACTGGCGAATCTTACGCGGGCAAGTACGTTCCCTTCCTCGCCACTGAGATTATGGCGCAAGACGGCGAGCTGGCAAAAAGATTACAACTGGGCGGTTTATGCATTGGTGATGGATGGACAGAGCCGGCCACAATCGTGTCAACATACCCAGCCTTCGCCTACTCCCATGGGCTTGTCGACGACATGCAGCGGCAGGCAATGGAGGCCAACGTGACGCTCTTTAAACAAGCCATGGACGCCGGCGACTACGAGACTGCCACCGACATCGAGCGCGGCATCGAGCACTTCGTGAGCGCAGTGGCCGGAACCAACGCTTACGACGTCCGGCGATTCGGCGACTACGACTTCTCCGCGGCCGCCGCGTGGCTCGCGCGAGACGACGTGAGCAAGGCTCTCGGCGTGGATGGACTTCCCGCATGGAACCTCGCCAGCGACAAGGTTAACGCAGCGCTGCACGCCGAAGTGGTGCTTCCCGCTTCGCAGCTGGTCGCTCCCCTTCTGAAGGATCACGGCCTACGCGTGCTGTTTTACAACGGGATGTTTGACCTCGACTGCAACATTTTGGGAACGCTGGAGTGGATGCACGCGGCGGTGCCTGAGCTGGCCGCGGCGGAGCGAAAGCAGTGGTTCGTCGCACAGACACAGGCACATACAGAGTCGCCGGAGGGGGCGCCGGCGGGGGCGCCGGCGGGGTACGCCAAGAGTGTTGGATCATTCACACAGCTGACGTTGACTGGCGCGGGGCACATGGTGCCGATGGACGTGCCTGCGGTAGCACTGGCGATGATAAATAAGGTGATGGAAGGAGGCGAGTTTGGGGACGAGGAGACAAGTTAGGAAGGTGGACGTGACACAAATAGAAGTAGAATTTGGACCCCAATAATATATTATAATGATTAATTTCCCCCCCCCGTCACCTCGACTTTTCCAACCTGGCTATGGCCTCTTCGAGTAGTTGTACACTATATTTCACGATGTGCTCACACTGACTGATGTGTGGGCCCCATGCCGCTTTATTTTTCGGACTCAAGGAAACAGAAAGAATCGCACTTTCGAGTGCTCGCTCAAGTTCTTGCACATCAGCTTCGCTAGGAACCCACTCTTCATCTCGCATGTTGGGAACGTAACGATTAACTATTGTGTGTGCGATACCCACATGGCTGACTGACTCAACGTGCCTCATGTCGTAATTCTTTGTGTGCTTGTTGTGAGGGAAAGAGGCTATTGCGGCTTCGAAAAGGTGCAATGCCTCTTTTTCGTGCTCCTCGAAAGGGGGGACGTAAAGGAAGGAGGCAGCGTTGTTTGTAACGGTCGCATATAGCATATTGACGTCGCTGAAGAAGCTCGTTGGGTTCTGCAAGGAGCTACGGTCACTGGTGTATCGCTCCTTGCCACCGTTGTGCCACTCTTGAATGGTTTTTGCCAAAACTTTGTGAGAACGAAGCCAGTCGCCTGCATTTGCCTTACTTGAGGACCCCCGAATTTTGTACGCTTGTGCAAGCTGAATTGAAAAATCGAAAGGAAACGGATCGAGGGATTCAGTGAGCTTCTTGTACTCGTGGATTTGCTTATTGAGCGGAAGAATTTTAAGTGCCGCACTAGTCGCCCTGTAGTCCTTGGAGGAAATAAGTTTACACAACAATTTATGGGATTTCCAGCCTCTTATTTGGCAGTGTCTTGAACAGTAGTACACGCATTTGCAGGAGGTGCATTTGAGAGGAGCTTTCTTTTCACATTGATCACATTTTTTGTTTCTGTTGACCATTTCCTCGTGTTCCGGGATCGGTTTGCTTTTGCTCATTTTGCCATCGGCGCTGAACTTGTGTGACATGATAGAAACGGTAAAGAAATGTTATGGAATTATTGGAAAATCTCAAAAATAAGGTGACATTAAACTCATATTTTTAAAGCCTTCTCACTTCTCCTTTTCACCATAATTTATATTAATGCACCCGCAATAACAAACTGGAACTATAACTACTATTTCTCCCATGTCCAATTAAACGTTTCGATGATCCTCCTTCTCCTATTCTTCCTTTTGCCTGCCTTCACCTTACCATCCCCTTTCCCTTCCCCTTCCCCCTTCCCCCCCACACCACCACCATTAATAACCGAACACCTCCTCTCTGAGTTTTCCCCACTATCCAACTTGCACCAGATAAACCACACCACTTCCCTGAGCTCTCCCCAACTCGCTCAACTAAAAACGTCCACACTCCTCACCCCATCCGACCCAAACTCAAACTACTTCCTCGGCCTGGCCCACCTCTACGGCCTGTCCTCCCTCCCCCCTTCTGCCGTGTCCGCCTCCAAGTTCTTTCGGATCAGCGCCGAGGCGGGCAGCGCCGACGCGGCCTGCGCCCTCGGTTTGCTGCTCTACTTTGGCATTGGGGGTGTCGGGAGGGACAGCAAGGCTGCGAACGCCTGGTTTTCGATTGCAAGCTTGGCCGACCACCCCCGGGGGCACTGGTTGCTGGGTAGGAGTTATTACGAGGGTCGGGCATCAATCCAAATAGAAATAGAAATAGAAATAGAAATAGACGTAAACGGTGGTGACCAGCAACAGCAAAACTTCGACGAGGCCGGGAGGCTCTTCGGCCTGGCAGCCGCAGCGGCCGTTCCAGAGGCGATCCACCACCTGGGGTTGATGTTCGAGTACGGCCTGATTGCCACCAGTGCTGCTGTCAGCAGTGAAGTGAGCAAGGAGGTGAGCGATGTTATTGTTATTGTTATTTTCATTTTCAAAAACAAAAATCATGTTCTCACCCACCCCCACCCCCACCCCAACCCCCGCCGCGCGCAGGAATACGAAGAAGCCCTCATGTTCAAAACCCCCGGAAGCCAGCACCTTCCAAATTTTAGAAAGGCCAAGGAGCTCTACCAGGAGGTGAGTCTCAACGAAGAGTCTCAACATTAGTCAGTGGCTCGCCACTACCTAAACTAACGTTAACATCCAACTAACGTTAACATCAACTTTATACAGGCCTGGGGAAAGTTCAACTTTGCCGAGAGCGGCTACAACCTAGCCCTCATGACCGCCTACGGCCGAGGCTGCGAGCAGGACTACCCCCGCGCGCAGAACATGCTCCGAACCTTGTCAATGGACCAAGCTCACCCCGGCGCGATGCGCTACCTGGGAATTTTTGCCACCCACGGCCACGGAATGAAGGACGACGTTAGCGACTACAGGGCGGCCATCGTCTGGTTCGACAAGTGCGCCAAAATGGACGACGGCAAGTTCAGCGTGCTTTGCGTCAAGGAGAGGGACGAGCTGAGAGGGGCGGTAAAGGTGAGCAGCGAGCAGCGAGCAGCGAGCAGCGAGCAGCGAGCAGCGAGCAGCGAGAGAAGCGAGCGAAGCGAAGCGAGCTAGCCTTGAGGAAGACGAGCACATTCGCCGCTACTGACATAACATAACATAACACAACACTTCGGCGCATTTGTGTCATGTGTAGGCCTCGAGGGAAAATTTGAAGAAGCTCAACAAGGAGTTTCCGGACATTGAGTTCGACAACGTTGATCTTGACTGGGATATTGACATGAAATTCCTTGACAGTTAGATTTGTTTTTGTAATTATATACACATCATATCATATCATATCATATCATGTATATTCTCTCTCTTCTTCATTGACGTCTCTCGCTCGCTTCAAGCCATTTATTCTTTCTGAGTGTACTTCGAGATGGTTCGTCCAATCTTTGATTTGACACGATTCCGAGCAGTACCTGATTCCGCAAGGACACACGACCGTTACTTTACTAAATGTTGGCTTGGCTTGGTCCTGGCAGGTCAACCGGTACTTGCAGTGCGCGCAAAGGGGAGAGGAAGTTGGTGGTGAGGGGGGGGGAGTAACTTCAATTTTGCTGATCTTCTTCTTCAGAAAAGAGAGGATTTCGTCTGTCACGTCGTATTTCGAGTCTAACCCTTGGGTTGTGTGCGAAGTGTGAGATGTGTGTGATTCAGGGGGTAGCTGGTAGAGAACCGAATTAAGCATTGATGGGATCGTTGTTTTCTCATTCGACATTTTCTGATAAAGAAGAGAATCACGTGAGAATGGATAATGGAGAATGGCGACGGAGAATGGATAATGGAATGGTTCGATTCAAGTCGAAAAGAGAGGGGGGAGGGAGGAAGATTTGGGAAGAAGGTGTTCTCAAAGTTGAATTTCAGATAATGAGCAAAGACCAACTTTTATATATAATTGAAAGCAGCCTCCCACATCTCACCATGCACAATGCCCTCCGTCAATGCCTCGGCACAAACAAATTAAAACTAAAATCCATAATCAATCCTTTAAGAAGAAGAAAATTCTCGACAGCTCCACCTCCACCTCCACCTCCACCTCCACCTCCACCTCCAAAACCTCCACCTCTCACCACCCCTGTAACTCGCGCCCTGTTCATAGCCTCAGCCATCCCAATGTTCGGATTCGGCATAATGGACAACTTGATAATGATCCAGGCTGGCGACTTCATAGACAAGCAGTTTGGCGCAACGCTGGGAATAACGACCCTGGCTGCTGCCGCTCTGGGGCAGGTTTTTTCAGACGTGAGTGGCGTTCTGTTTGGTGGGACAGTAGAAGCCGCGGCGGTGACGGCGGGCTTTGCGGCGCCGCTGCTGAAGGCCGGCCAGCGGAACCTTCCTGCTGCGAGGAGGGCAATTTTGGGAGGGGGGGTTTGCGGGGTGACTCTGGGGTGTTTGGTCGGCGCGAGTTGCCTGCTGTTCATGGATTTGGACAAGGAGGAGAGGGAACAGAAGGCGAAGGAGATGGAAACGGTTCTGGACACGGTCATGCGGCATGGGGACGAGATTATCGGGGCTGAGCGGTGTAGCGTCTTCATCGTGGACGAGGAGAAGGGGGAGATGTGGAGCAAGTACGTCATGGGGGATAATTCAGAGAGCCACAAGTACGAGAGCGAGAAGGTTGCGTTGCTGACTGTTAAGATTAGCGAGAGTTTGGTGGGGTTGTGTTGCAGTGAGAAGGCGGTGATTAATATAGGGGATGTCAAGGCCCACCCTCGTTATTCATCCAAGAAGAAATTCGTCGAGCAGCAGGTGCGCGAGCGAAATACTGCGAGCGAAATACTGCGAGCGGAATTTTCTGCAGCCACCCACACCCACACCCACATCCACTACTAAAGCTAAAAAACACTTCATTCTCATTTGTTTTGCTCGCTCGCTTGGCGCAGAACAAATCTTATGATTTGGGAGCTTTCGAGATCCGAGACGTTCTCTGCGCCCCGGTCATCATCGATGGCAAGGTCGTTGCGGTCGTTGAGTTCCTGAACAAGACCAAATTAAATTCAGAAAAAGATGAAAAAAAGAGTAATAATAAATGGACGGGGGGGGGGAGCGCAAACGCAAACGCAAACGCAAACACAATGTTGACCAGAAAGGTGAGCGAGCGAAGAGCAAATTGGGGTCCAGAAAGATGTGTGTTGTTGCGTTCGCTCACAACACTAACCAACTCGGGCGCGCTTCGCTCGGCGCAGACCACCAAACTCAACCCAACTTTTACTGATAACGACGAAAAGCTCGCCACGATGCTTGCCCATCACGTTGCTCTGTTCATGACGAACATGGCCTGAGTATTGTATAGAAAAAAACACAAATAGATGAAAGTGAGAAGTGATTTACTCCTTATTTCTTTTCTTTCTGTTTTTCAGCCATCTTTCTCTATTTTTGCTCCCTTCGCTTTCCATTTTTACTCTGAGATGATTATCGAATTCAACGTTTTACTCGGGTTCATCGCAGCAAACGCCTTCTCCCCGTCGAAATGGTAGTATCCGCCAAGATCCACAGCTTTCCCCTGGCAGCCTGAGAACTCCTCAACGATCTTGCTCCTGTTGGAACTCAGGTCGGCATACAGCTGCTTGTAAGCATCGTCACTCTCAGCCATGTACTCAGCCCAGTACAGCGCAACGTAAAAGTTCGTACCACGGTTATCGAGCTCATTCACCTTTCGGCTCGGCGACTTTCTGTTGTCCAGAACCCTCCCAACAGCCCTAGTCAAATTCTCGCCCAGCAACTTGGTCCTCTCTGAACCAGTTTGCTTCGCCATGTGCTCGTAGCTGACCCCCATCGCAAGATACTCCCCCAAGGAATCCCACCTCAAGTGTCCCTCCTTCTGAAACTGGGCCGCCGAGCGAAATTAATAAGCGAGATTGGGTTAGGAGTGGTTTAGGAGTGGTTTAGGAGTGGTTTAGGAGTGGTTTAGGAGTGGGTTAGGAGTGGGTTAGGAGTGGGTTAGGCGCTTGTCTTTTGTCTTGTCTTGTCACATATGCTCGCTCTCCATATTTTTTTTTGGCAACCATCAACTCAACTCAACTCAACTCAACTCAACTCAACTCAACTCACCTGCTGAACGTGTTTCGGCGCCGACCCCCCCGCTCCGGTCTCGAACAGCCCCCCACCGGCAAGGAGAGGAACGACGCTGAGCATCTTCGCACTCGTCCCCAGCTCGAGGATCGGAAACAGGTCGGTCAAGTAGTCCCTGAGGACGTTCCCAGTAACGCTAATCGTGTTCTCCCCTTGCGTCGCTCGCGCCATGGTAACGTTAATCGCGTCCACGGGCTTCATGATTGAAATATCAAGCCCAGCCGTGTCGTGGTCGGCCAGGTACGCGTTAACCTTCTTGATGAGACCGTTGTCGTGCGCCCTGTCCTCGTCGAGCCAGAAGATGGTCTTGTCCCCCGTGGCACGAGCCCGCTCGACCGCAAGACGAACCCAGTCCTTTATCGGCTCATCGCGAGTTGTGCACGCTCTCCAAATATCACCCTCCTCAACCTGGAGAGGAAGTGGGGAGGTTTGGGATTTTATATTGTTTTAAGTTTTGGTTTTGTTTTGGTTTAGTTTTGGTTTAGTTTTGGTTTGGAATTGTTTTAGTTTGAATTGTAAAATTTTCCCCTCTTTTTGTTCTCGTTTCCCTCTCCCTCTCCCTCTCACCTCGTGTGTCATGAGGACTTCCCCCCCCATGGCCATCGTCATGGTCTTCCCCCCCTTCGGAATTTCGAACGTCGTCGGGTGAGACCCGTACTCCTGCGCCTTCTGCGCCATCAGCCCAACGTTCGGACAGTGCCCCATGGTCCCCACGTCGAACTGCCCGTGCTCCCTGCAGTAGTCCAAGGTCGCCTTGTACACCGTCGCGTAGCACCTGTCGGGGATGAGGCACTTTGTGTCCTCGAGCTCGTCGTCCTTGTTCCACATCCTCCCCGAGTCCCTAACGACGCAGGGCATGCTCGCGTCGATGATCACGTCGGAAGGAACGTGGAGGTTGGTGATGCCCTTTGAGGAGTCGACCATCGCTAGTCCAGGGCGGGACGAGTGGCAAGCCTCGAAGCTCGCGAGGATCTCGGCGCAGAGCGAGGGAGAGCACTTTGAACGGACCTTGTCCAGGACGTCCCCGAGGCCGTTGTTCGGGTTGGCGCCGATGAGCTCCAGGTCAAGAGCGTGGGCGGCGAAGGCTGAGGCGAAGTAGACCTTCACGGCGTGGCCGAACATTATCGGGTCGGAGACCTTCATCATTGTTGCCTTGAGGTGGAGGGAGAGCATGATGCCCGATTCCTGTTGAGAAGTTTAGTTTTTGAATTTAGTTTTTGAATTTAATTTTTGAATTTGAAATTTGTTTTGTGAATTGTTGATTGGATTGTTGTTGTTCGTTGTTGTTCGTTGTTGTTAGGGGTGGTCTCGCTCTCACCTTAGCCTCCCCCATCTGCTCCTCGTAGAACGCCCTGAGCGCCTTAACGCTCATGAAGCTCCCGTCAAGATGCGTCCCCTCAATAACCTCAACCTCCTTCATGGTCCTCTCCGTCCCGTCCTCCATCCTCAATTTAATCTCCACCGTCCCCCCCCCAACCACAACGCTCTTCTCCGACTCGAAGAAGTCCCCCCCCGACATGTGACTCACGTGGGAGCGGCTCTCTCCCCTCCCCGGCCACACCCCCATCTTGTGAGGGTTCCTCATTGCGTACTTCTTCACCGGCCCCGCCGCCCTCCGATCCGAGTTCCCCTCCCTCAGCACCGGGTTAACCGCGCTTCCGAGAACCTTCGCGTACTTCCCGTTGGCCTCGACCTCCTCGGGGGTGGTCGGCTCCTGGGGGTAGAGGGGAACGTCGAACCCCTTCCCTCTCAGCTCTGCGATGCACTCGTTCAGCTGGGGGATGGAGGCGGAGATGTTCGGAAGCTTGACGATGTTCGCGGAGGGGGTTAGGGCCAGCTCGCCGAGCCGGGTGAGGTTGTCAGGGACGAGCTGGGAGGGGGTGAGGCGAGAGGGGAAGGCGGCCAGGATTCGACCGGCGAGGGAAATGTCAGAGGGGACCACCAACACAACTGGGGAGGAGAGGGAGGAGAACTTTTGGAGGATTGGGAGGAGGGAGTAGGTTGCTAGTGCTGCCACATATGGAATGTAAGAAGATGAAGATGAAGAAAGACCAAAGACCAACTCACCTGGCGCCTCGTCACATTCCGTGTAGATGATTGTTCCGGTGGCGTCCTCCACGGGGGGTGGGGCCTGAAGGGG
>Ga0114994_10003382_pt1 | contig 11633 bp, 8 predicted proteins | sample ArcticOcean_MG_C_9_FD_87043 | JGI IMG/M metagenome (GOLD analysis project Ga0114994, IMG submission 87043) | Marine microbial communities from western Arctic Ocean - ArcticOcean_MG_CB2_152 | ecosystem: Environmental > Aquatic > Marine > Oceanic | place: Arctic Ocean: Canada Basin | collected... | reverse complement strand
CTTATTTGCCGGAATAAATGAAGCGTGTGCCGCCCACGAGTTGCATTGTTTCAGTTGATCGATGGACATGTTTAATACATCATGAGCTATATGATACTCAGTCATAAGGTCTATGCACATGACACCAGGATCGTCACTATTGATTGTGGTTTTCACTCCTAGTTCCATTAGTTTTTTCAGTGGATGATCACTCACTCCGTCGACAGCTCTTGTCAGCACGTTGCTCGTTGGACAAAGTTCTAATACAATGCCTAAACTTACAAGTTTTTCGATAACACTTTCGTCGTGAATAGCTTGTACTCCATGTCCTATCCTGTCTGCCCCAAGCTGTTCAATTGATGTGATAATATTTTCTGGAGCTTGTGGCACAGATGGCTCACCTGCGTGAATTGTAATCCCTAGACCTGCGGCTTTGGCTTTCATAAAGATGTGAGCGAACTGTGAAGGAGGAAAACCGACCTCATCATCCGCCAAGTCCAATGCAAGAATTTCACCCTTGTGATCGATTGCCCAATCACACCAGTATTCATTTTCCTTTATTGGTTTTATTCGCTGTAGAAGACATATTAGTCCCACAGCTATAGGGTACATAGTTTCTGCTTTAGTGCACCCCTTCATAAAGGCTTCATGTAAATTATCAGCTCCTAATTCGGGAAATACCTCTAGTGTGAAGCTTGGAGCATATCGCAACTCTAATATTCTCACATTAGAACGTAGGTACATGTCCTCACATGCCTCAAAGGCAAGTCTTTCTAATCTCTCCAGAGACTTCAATCTATCTCTAGTCACAAGGAACTTATTTAATACCGAGGGTAGGTCATCCATAGGTTTTAGAACCATATACCTACTTTGAAATTGTTCGTCAGAACAATCAGGTTCTATATCTCCGTCTTCAATAGCCCATTCCTTCATGGTCGAAGGTCTGTAGGCAAGTTCTAAATGGCAGTGTAATTCAACCTTTGGTAAATTGAATAAGGAAGAGTGGTTTAAGTCTGAAATCATCATCACAAGATAGCTTACCTTCGCATTATGTCCGTGGTAATAAAGAATAAAAAGGCCTCCTACACTTATTTTCTTGAAGATGAGTATACTTCGGGTATACAGTTAAATGGCGGTGAAATAAAATCTATTCGCAATTCTAAAGCTAGTATTACTGAGGCTTATTGTAGAATGGAAAAAGGTGAAATGTGGGTGTTTAATATGTATATCGCTGAATATCCAAATGCGGGATATGTACCTCAGTCCCCTAGGCGACAGCGAAAGCTTTTATTGCAGAAGAAGGAGATAAAAAAGCTTGAAAAGAAATTAAAAAACGTAGGTATAACCTTAATTCCAACACTACTGTTTATTTCCAAATCTGGTTATGCAAAACTCAGGTTCCGTATTGCCAAAGGCAAGAAATTGCACGATAAGAGAGCTAGCTTGAAGGAAAAGGATATCGAAAGGGATATGGATAGATCTCTGTAAACGAGATCTAAGTTAAGTGGCCTCAGTAACGGTAGTGCTTGTAGAAAGAGAGATTTCTTTAGTGATGTTAACTTTGTAGTTATCACTTATCTCATCCCAATCCCAAATAAAACTGACCATCACATCTCGCAGACATTTTTGGATGATAGGATTCGGAACATTCATGTCCTTAAAGTAATCCTCCTGTTTTTCTATCAAGTTGTACTTGTATAAAACGGCACGAGTCATCGCAGTAGTAGTGTTATGAGATGGATGATTAACCTTCTTCATAAAAGTCCTAAATTCTTTCACCTTGTTCGCGAATTTATCTTTCGGGACACCTAGGGCAAGCCCAAACTTCGCGCAACACCGCTTTATAATCGCTCTATCCACACCATTGTCAAAATGCTTAGGCACATGAGAAAGATTAGCTGCGACAACTATCATTAAGAATCTCCCGTAATCTGAAGTGTTTAAATCCGGTGCAGTTTCGAACTCCGGCATCAAGTTTAAAAGTGAGGCAACTTCAGGCCATCCAAGCTCAACCGTTTCAAAAGTAGTATTGACGAAAATATTCGCCACCTGCTCGTCGGTGAGTTTGCGTTTAGAAAGCCAGTTGAGTAGTCCCAAGTTCTTCATCCTTGGGAATCAAAGTTAATCTAGAGTTTTAGGGGCCTGTAGAACTATCTGATTACCACTATCAACAGGGTTATGAACAATCTTAGCTTGTTTGTGATGGTGTTCTTATCTTAGCAGTATGTACGAAAAAGCTCTGAAGCCCTTGTTTTTCCTCATGTCTGCAGAAAAGGCGCATTATTTTGCCATGGGTTTCTTCAGTGTTGTAATTAGAATTCCTGGAATTGAGTTTCTCTTAAAGCGTTACTTTAACCAAAGTGGTGCAGATGATGTCGTGAAAGTGTGTGGTTTGGATTTTCCTAATTCTGTAGGCCTTGCTGCGGGCTTTGATAAGGATGCAAGATGGTTACGCGAGCTTGCAGTTTTGGGTTTCGGGCACGTAGAGATAGGGACACTAACTCCTGTTGCTCAACCCGGTAATCCGCAGCCCAGACTATTCCGTCTACCTACAGATTCCGCTTTATTAAATAGAATGGGTTTTAATAATGGTGGTGTGGAAGCTGCAGTAGAAAGACTCAAGAGACGCCCTAAAGGTCTTATCGTAGGAGGAAACATCGGGCGTAATAAATTCACGACGAACGAAAATGCAGTCGATGACTATATCAAGTGTTTCGACGCACTTCATCCATACGTAGATTACTTCACAGTTAATGTAAGCTCTCCTAATACTCCTGGACTCAGAGAGTTGCAAGACAAAGAACCTCTATCTGCTCTATTGAGAGCCGTCGTAGCTCTGAATAATTCCAAACAGATTCAGCGACCGGTGTTTTTGAAAATAGCACCAGACATGACAGAGTCTCAGCTCGACGATATCGTAGATATTATTATCACTGAGCAAGTTGATGGTGTCATAGCTGCTAATACGACCATTAATCGTGCTGATCTTTCTACGGAGTCATCAATAGTTGAATCCTTAGGTGCAGGAGGTATAAGTGGTGTACCGGTTCGTAACCAATCCACGGAAGTGGTGAAATACCTACATGAAAAATCAGGAGGAGCTTTTCCCATTATAGGAGTTGGTGGAATTGATAGTGTTGAGTCAGCTCGTGAAAAACTAGACGCAGGGGCATCGTTAGTTCAGGTTTACACAGGGATGATCTTTAAAGGTCCTGGCCTAGCTAGCCAAATCATTAAGGGCTTGAAGTGAGTTTATAGAAACTCACTTAATGTTCCCGTCCTATCTAACCTAGGTCCTTTGTCTGTCTGCTTTAGAGTGCATATTTCATTAGCAGCATCGTGCTCTAAAAAAAGATGATAGCCCTTATCTGCGGCTTCGTTGAAAATCCGTTTGCGCTCATCTAGTGTTAACATGGGGCGGGTGTCATACCCCATAACGTAGGGGATTGGTATGTGACCTGCTGATGGTAGAAGGTCAGCCATAAAGACCAGTGTTTCAGACTTGTACTTAATGATGGGGCACATTTGGGCATCAGTGTGACCGTTAACCACAAATGCGTCGAAACCTAGACCTGTTAGGATTCTAGTATCGTTCTCTGGGGCGTCAATAAATTTAAGTTGGCCGCTCTCTTGAAGAGGAAGGATATTTTCGGAAAGGAAGCTAGCACGTTCTCTGGCGTTAGGCACTGTAGCCCATTTCCAGTGACGTTTATTACTCCAATATGTAGCGTTTTTAAATGCCGGTCTATAGCCATCACGAGAACTATTCCACTCAACAGCTCCGCCGACATGGTCGAAGTGAAGGTGGGTCAGGAATACATCTGTTATGTCATCTTTCGAGAATCCAGCCGCTTTTAAGTTCTTGTCGAGTGAATTATCTCCATGGGGGTGGTAGTGACCGAAAAACTTCTCGCTCTGCTTGTCGCCTAAACCGCAATCAATCAGTGTTAATCTATCACCGTCAGCTATTAATAATGACCTCATTGCCCAAGGGCATAGGTTGTTCGAGTCGGCAGGGTTAGTGCGTTCCCAAAGCATCTTTGGTACTACTCCGAACATCGCTCCTCCGTCTAATTTGAAATTACCGTTGTGAATAGTATAAAGCTCCATGATACGAAGGTAGTGAGAGGGGCGTTCGTTCATACATTTCGTATCTTTGTGTTTTGAAATCTATTACTGTAAGATCTTATGCCGCTTTCTTCCCTAAATGCTATTTCGCCAGTTGATGGCAGATACCGAAGACACACTGAACCACTCGCTCCATTGCTTTCTGAATGGGGTCTAATTCGTCACAGAGTTGAAGTTGAAGTCAGATACTTTATCGAACTAGTTGAATTGCCACTCCCTCAACTTTCCGATTTCCCTTCTGACAAGCTTGAAGGCTTACGTGGTCTTTACAATAATTTTACTGAGGAGCAAGCTTCTAAAATTAAGGTGATTGAATCTACAACTAACCACGACGTAAAGGCTGTGGAGTACTGGATCAAGGATGAGATGGAGTCTAAGGGGCTAGGTCAGTGGAGTGAGTTCATTCACTTTGGACTTACATCTCAGGATGTGAATAATACAGCAATCCCTCTTTCATTGAAAAGGGCTACTGAAGATGTTTATCTGCCAGTCCTAGACGAAGTTCTCAGCAGGTTAAACGAATTGAGTTTAGAATGGAAGTCCATGCCTATGCTAGCGAGAACGCATGGACAGGCAGCATCTCCGGTAACACTAGGTAAGGAGATTAGAGTTTTTGAAAATAGACTTAGAATTCAAAGAGATTCAATTGCGTCCTCTGTTTACGCAGCTAAATTCGGTGGAGCGACTGGTGGGTTCAATGCTCATAAAGTAGCATACCCAGAGATTGATTGGATTTCCTTTGGGAATAAGTTCGTTGAGGGTAATCTAGGGCTTCACAGAAGTAAGGTGACAACCCAAATCGAACATTACGACCACCTTGCTGCCTGGTGTGACGCTCTTAGACGAGCTCATACTGTGATGATAGATCTAGATAGAGATATTTGGACTTACGTAAGCCTAGATTATTTCAAACAAAAAATCATTGCTGGCGAAGTAGGTTCATCGGCTATGCCGCATAAGGTTAACCCAATTGACTTTGAAAATTCGGAGGGAAATTTCGGGGTTGCTAATGCAATGCTGAGTCATTTTTCCGAAAAACTTCCTACCTCCCGTCTGCAGCGCGACTTAACGGATTCAACTGTCTTGCGTAATGTGGGTGTGCCTCTAGGTCACGCAATTATCGCATTGAAATCTTTGCAGAAAGGATTGAATAAATTACTTCTTAACCCTGCTGCACTTGAGGCTGCTCTTGAAGCGAACTGGGCTGTAGTCTCTGAGGGAGTCCAAACAATACTCCGTCGCGAAGGCTACCCGAAACCATATGAAGCACTTAAAGCTTTAACTCGTACAGGAGGTGTTATTACTGCTGACACTATGCGCAACTTTATTTCTGACTTAGACGTTAGTGATGAGGTGAAAGCAGAGCTACATACACTTTCTCCTTCAAATTATCTTGGTTACTCTGAAGACCTTGCCTCTTGAATAGACTCTCAGCTTTATTTCCACTTTTAAAGCCCTACCGCTGGAATCTCTTCACGAATGCACTCCTGAATATATTGGGTGCGATACTCTCTATATTTTCGTTTTTAAGCGTAGTTCCGTTTTTAAGAATATTATTTGGTGGAGCTGTTGAGAGAATCCCCACGGATGATATACCTGGTAAAATAGGAGCGTGGTTTGATAGTTATGTTCTTAATGTAGGAGCTTCACATGCCTTAGTTATGATTTGTGTGTTCGTCGTTATTCTCGCGGTATTAAAGAATACGACCACATATCTAGCTATGTATTCCCTTGCGACGATTAGAACAGGTGTGAGTAGAGATTTAAGAAACAGTACATATTCGAGAGTCTTATCGAAAAATATGGGTTGGTTCACTGGAGCTAGAAAGGGAGATGTTCTCAGTAGGTTAACGGTGGATTTAAAAGAGGTGGAGGACAGTATCGTAGGGTCTATAGTGGTGATGTTTAAGGCTCCGCTATTAATAATCATATCGTTTGGAGCATTGCTCGTTTTGAGCTGGGAGCTTACTCTTTTCGCCATATTATTCCTCCCTATTAGTGGTGTTCTGATAAGTCGCATTGCGAAGAAACTAAAAAAATCGGCGCTAAAAGGCAAGCAGGAATTAGGTTCCCTCGTAAACATTCTCGAAGAGACATTGTCTGGGATGAGGATAATCAAGGCGTTCGGGGCTTCTTCAATATTTATGAAAAGGTTCGAGAGCAGGAACGATCAGCACTTTTATGCTATGAGGAAGATGTACAGAAGAGAGTACATGAGTTCACCAGTGAGTGAAGTCATATCCTTATCTGTTATGGCTGTGCTTCTTGGATATGGAGGGAATATCGTGCTCAGTGGGGGGTCGGGACTAACGGGAGATTGGTTCATAGGATATCTTGTGGTTTTCTCTCAAGTCATTCCTCCAGCGAGAGCTTTGAGTGATGGTTGGTTTAAAATCAGCAAAGGAGTTGCTTCATTAGAAAGGGTAGAGGAGATGTTTGATTCCCTTGATGATGTAGAGGATTTAAATTTAAGTTCCGACTCTACGCCGACAGTGAAAGAGAGTATTGAGTTTAAAGATGTATCCTTTGCGTATGGAGAAACGCAGGTTTTGGACTCGATTAATCTCTCTATTAAGAAAGGAGAAGTTGTTGCATTAGTGGGACCGTCTGGTTCTGGAAAAACCACTTTGAGTAATCTATTAATTCGATTTGACTCACCTGCATCGGGTATTATTACAATTGACGGAGAGGATCTGAATGATATTCCATTAACTAATTGGAGGCAGCAACTCGGTATAGTAACTCAAGAATCTATTCTTTTTCACGGGTCTATAGCATCTAACATAGCTTTATGTGAAGAGGTTCCGGATGAGGTGAAACTTCGCCAAGCAGCTGAAGCGGCTCAAGTCACGGAGTTTACTGATAAACTCCCCGACTGCCTTAATTCACAAGTTGGTGATGGTGGTGGCAAGCTTAGTGGAGGGCAGAGACAACGTGTTGCGCTCGCGAGAGCACTTTATCGTGACCCCGCGATTTTGGTGCTTGACGAAGCTACTTCAGCTCTGGATGCCGCTTCCGAGCACGCTGTCCAGCAGGCCCTTGATGCGGCGATGAAAGATAGAACGGTATTAGTGATTGCGCATAGACTTTCAACGGTAAGACGAGCAGATAAGATTGTTTTGATCGAAAAAGGGAAAGTAATAGAGCAGGGAAATCACGAGGCGTTAATGCAAAATAATGGTCCTTATGCTACGCTTGTTAATCTCCAATCCTTCTCATCTTAAACAGCAGTGACATTCATCAATGAAAATATCCGTCCAGTTGTTATTGCAGGGCCATGTTCTGCTGAGAGTCGAGAACAGGTCTTAGAGATAGCGCGTGCATTAAAGACTAACCCTAATGTGAAGTTTTTTCGTGCTGGATTGTGGAAGCCTAGAACTCGGCCTAATTCCTTTGAGGGAGTTGGAGAGGAAGGGTTAGAATGGTTAGTGGAGGTTCAGAAAGAAGTGGGGTTGCCCGTTATGACCGAAGTGGCAGATGCACATCATGTAGAGCTTGCTTTGAAGCACGGTTTAGATGCGGTTTGGGTCGGAGCACGAACTACTGTGAGTCCGTTTTCTGTCCAGACAATCGCAGATGCGCTTAAGGGGACTTCATTGTCGGTGATGGTAAAGAACCCTATGCACTCAGATTTGGGATTATGGATGGGAGCTATAGAGCGAATTTCTAATTCCACAACTGGAGAAGTGGCTGCTCTTCACAGAGGGTTTTCTAATCTAGGCCAGCACAAGTACAGAAATGCTCCTATGTGGGAAATCCCTATAGGTCTTAAATCAGAGATGCCACATATATCAATCTTCTGTGACCCGAGTCATATAGGAGGAGATAGACAACTAATTGCATCTATAGCCCAGAAGTCTATGGATTTGGGCATGAATGGACTTATGGTAGAAACTCATACGAACCCAGATTTAGCACTTAGTGACCCACTTCAGCAGGTTACGCCTTCTACGTTGTTTGATATTTTGGGGCGCCTAGAAATTCGGGACCTTCTAAAAACGCCATACCAGAGTCTTGCTTTAGAATCCTTGAGGATGAAGATGGATTCCATTGACGAACAGTTGATAGAATTGTTAAAGAGTAGGAACGAGCTGTCGGAAGCTATAGGCTTATATAAAAAAGATAAGGGTCTTACAGTTTTACAAATTGAACGCTGGCGCGAAATCGTAAAGACTAGGTTGAACTTATCTAATGAATTTGGATTAGATAGAGAGTTTATTAGAGCGGTATTAGAGCAAGTACATAAGGAAAGTATAAGGGTCCAAACCGATATTATGAACTCTGACTCGTCACCTTTATCTGATTAAAATATAGACTTCTCTCACAGAGTTGTAGGACAAACAAATTCTGTTGTTTCTATCTCAGTTCCTACAATAGCGTTCCAGCCTCCCACAACCTCAATGCCATTATGAATGCCGCTTGCCTTCATCATGGAGTTTGCAATTACCGAGCGATATCCACTTCCGCAGTGTAAGTAAAACGGTCCGTTTTCAGGTAGGTCACCGTAATGTTCACCAATCTGACTCAGTGGTGCGTGCTTCGCAATAGCAACATGCTCAGATTGATACTCGCTGGGTTTTCTAACATCGAACACTTTAATGTCGGAGTTAGCATCTATGAGTTTTGAAAGTTCATCTGCAGTCACTGTTTCAATATTATCTATCTCCTTTCCAGCTTCTTTCCAGCTTTCAACCCCACCATCTAAAATACCGATAATATTATCAAAACCCACTCTGGACAATCTAGTTATAGCTTCCACTTCTCTTCCCTCTTCAACTATCAGAAGAATGGGTTTATTCACATCTACAAGTAACTCACCCACCCACGGTGCGAACCCTCCATCAAGTCCTATGTAAGTGGATCGAGGCACAAAACCCGAAACAAATTGAGTCCTAGTTCTAACATCTAGAACTGTAGCTTCAGCATCGTTAGCGGCAGCTTCAAACTCTTCTGGAGTAAGCATGTTAGTTCCGTTTTCGATTACTTCATCAATTGATTTATAGCCGTGCTTGTTCATTTGAATATTAAATCCGAAATAAGTCAGGGGTTCAGCTAATCCATCAGTCACTTCATGAATGAATTCATCCCGTGTCATATCTGCCCTGAGGGCGTAATTATTCGCCCTTTCATGCCCGATACTCCCTACCGTTTCCTTGCTCATATTCTTACCACATGCAGATCCTGCGCCATGTCCAGGGTATATGATAACGTCGTCATTTAAAACCATGATTTTCTTGCGAATACTGTCGAATAATATCCCTGCAAGCTCTTCTTGAGTCATGTCAGTTGCTTTTTGGGCCAAATCAGGCCTCCCCACATCACCTAAAAAAACAGTATCTCCTGAAAATATAGAATGTTGATTACCGTGCTTATCCCTTACGAGGTAGCAAGTGCTTTCCATAGTATGACCAGGTGTGTGAATAGCTTCGATTTCAACTCTACCTATCTTAAACTTCTGACCATCCTCCGCTATCAATGATTCGTAAGATGTCTCAGCTGAAGGCCCATACACTATCTGCGCTCCCGTTTTCTCAGCGAGCGTTACGTGCCCTGACACAAAATCCGCATGAAAGTGTGTTTCAAAAATGTACTTTATCTTCACTCCATCCCTCTCAGCCATATCTATATATTGCTGAACCTCCCTTAGAGGGTCAATGATAGCAGCTTCCCCATTACACTTGATGTAGTAAGATCCTTGAGCCAAACACCCAGTGTAAATCTGTTTAATTTCCATTTCTTTTTTTTAATACAATTAATTAGATTGAGTAGCAACCTTTCTTGAGCCCCCATCTATAGAACCCGGATTGTCAAAGTCTCTTATTGCGTGGTTAATCGTTGCAAAGCATTTCTTCTTCCCTATACGAGCTATCAGTTCGGAGGAATTAATAGTATCTCTCACGGGACCTATTGCAGCAGCAAGCCTGAAATCAATTCCTTTCGCCTCAAGCTCATTAATTATATCCTCAAGTGCTTTTATTCCGGAAGCATCGATATATCCGATAACCTTAGCGCAAAGTATGATTGCTTTCACACCGTCTCTTCCTTCGAGAATTTCATTAATCGATGCATGAAGGTGTCGGTGGTTAGAAAAGTGAAGAGCTGAATCGAACCTCACAATTACCACGTCATCCCTGCGGTTTGCTTCGGGGAACCTTTTGAAGTTTCTGTAAATCCCCTCTATTTCTCCAAGCTCTGCGAAATGCGGTCTCATTTGTTTGTAGACCAAAACCAAAATAGACAACACCACCCCTGTGAGTATTCCGTATGTCATACCTACGGTTAGTGTTGTGATAAATGTCGCTAGTAATAGCAGTGCGTCAGTCTTATGTGTCTTCCACAGAGAAAACGGCAGCTTTACGTCTATAAGCCCCGCAACAGCGACCATTACTATAGCTGCTAAAACAGCCATAGGTAAATAAGTAAAAAGAGGAGTGAGAAATAGTAATGTTAATCCGATTAAGACAGCTGCGATAATTGAAGACATAGCTGTCGTAGCACCAGCCTGATCATTAACAGCTGATCTCGAGAATCCGCCAGTAGTAGGGTAGGACTGGAACATAGATCCGATAATGTTAGAGAGTCCCAAGGCGCGAAGTTCTTGGTTTGCATCAATTTTATAATCGTGCTTCTCCTCAATCGTCTTAGCAACAGAGTAAGCCTCCATGAACGCAACTAGAGCAAGTGTGATAGCAATGGGAAGTAGTTGATAGAAATCACTTTCATTGACAGTGGGCATATTAAATGAAGGAAGTCCCTGAGGGATTTCACCCACTATCGCTACCCCATATGAGTCTAGGCCCAAGCCCATGCACGCTAGAATTCCGACCACCACCACCACTAACGCGGCCGGCAGTTTCGTGATTTTCTTAAACTTTCCAGCAATTACTATCAACATTATAGCTGCCACTCCCAGCAATAATGTCGGTGAATGTATTTCTGTTATCGAGTCTGATGCAGCCGAAATAAAGTTCTGAATACGATTATGTTTTTCAATTGAAGCACCTGTTAAATTAGGGATTTGGTTCACTCCTATAATAATTGCAGCAGCAGAAGTAAACCCACTGATCACAGGCCGGGATAAGAAATTCACTAAAAACCCTGCCCTTAGTACCCCAAGTAATAGTTGGAATATTCCCATCATCATAGCAAGCACAATAGCTAGTTCGATATAATGAGTGCCTCCAGCTTCTAATGACGCAATAGACATTAGTCCAGCAGCTACAAGTAGCGAGTCCATTGCCACAGGTCCTACTGATAGTTGTCTAGATGTACCGGTTATTCCATAAATTATTTGTGGAACCAGTGATGCGTAAAGACCATAAACCATCGGTAGCCCCGCAATGAGCGCATACGCCATTCCCTGTGGCACTAGCATTATCCCGACAGTAATTCCAGCAGGTATATCCTTTGCGAAATTCCTCCTATTGTAGTCAGGAAGCCAGGATAATATAGGTAGGATTTTCTTTAACACTCGGCAAAGATACGAGGTTGGGTGTGGTGCTTGTGTAGCTAAGGTCACACAAGAG
>Ga0114994_10003378_pt1 | contig 11644 bp, 13 predicted proteins | sample ArcticOcean_MG_C_9_FD_87043 | JGI IMG/M metagenome (GOLD analysis project Ga0114994, IMG submission 87043) | Marine microbial communities from western Arctic Ocean - ArcticOcean_MG_CB2_152 | ecosystem: Environmental > Aquatic > Marine > Oceanic | place: Arctic Ocean: Canada Basin | collected... | reverse complement strand
GTTGATCCAAACACGTGGGTGCTGTACGGAGTGGCGGCGCTTTGCAATTTGACCGATTAAAGAGGGTGGGGGGGTGAGTGAGTGAGTGAGTGAGGGAGAGAATGAGGGAAAGAATGAGGGAGAGAATGAGAGGAATGAGGAAGGAAAGGGAAATGTTTTAATTGTTGTAATCAATAAATAAACGCTGCTACAATTCAATCAACATTGAGGGATTTTTCTAGTGGTGGCTCTATGTGTGTTTTATTTTATGTCCAAATCGACATTGCGGACATGGTTGCCGCCCCCAAAGATAGGCCAAAGAACTTCGAAAAATGGCCACCCTCGTGATTGTTTTCGTGGCCAAAGTCCTTCTGGTAGAATTCGATAGCAACGAAAAGGAGAATACCAGTGGTGAGTGAATTGACATAGGCAGGCAAAATTCCTTTGGTGAGTAATTTCGACGAAGCCCCAATGAGCACGCCCAATGAGATGCTGCCACCAAAGAGGGCCGCGATTTTGCAAAAACTTCTCATTGGAAGGTTGATTGATTTCCCAGCCAGGCCTATAGACATGCCCTCAAAAAGCTGGTGGACACAAAGGGCCAAGACAAGGCTAGGCGAATTGGACGAGGAGACAGGAAGACCTATGGCGGAGCGAGCATGTTAATTTGGCAATACGAGTTGTGACTGTTTCGCTTCGCTCGCCAAGGCTCACCTATAAAAACCGAATGGACGGCTATGGAAATTTCTAGCATGTAAAGCTTGTATACGTTCTCTTCACAAGGAGGAGAGGAAGAAGGAGGATGAGGGTGGGCTTGAGTTGGGAGGAGTGCGGATTTTTCATTTGCAAATGTTGAAGGAGAAGTGGCGCAGGAAGATGAATGGAGAAAAGCATCTGACGATGGACAAGCGAATATTTGTTCAATGCCCACCATCAGGAGGAAGCCAAGAATAACCAACCCATTTGCAAGTGGGAATTCACCGGCCCAAGCTGGCATTTTAATACCCTCAGCTTGTTTCAGAGCATCTGGAAGGAGATGGACAAGAGCAATACTCAGTATCACCCCGGTGCTGAAAGGACGTAATACAGAGAAATAAGGTTTTAAGGTTGGCAATAATTCAGGTGCAAGCACACCGAAAGCACTGCATGAAGAGAGAGCCAAGCAAGTTGTGAGTGGATCATGCCCCATCTTTATGATATGTGTATGTTGTGTTGTCGATCTGGATATAGTTATGTAGGTTGCTGTAGTTGCGGGGGTCTTGTAGGTTGCTGTAGTTGCGGGGGTCTTGTAGGTTGCTGTAGTTGCGGGGGTCTTGGAAATAGTATAATGGTAGGTTGTTGTTGTTGTTGTTGTTGTTGTTGTTGCGGGGAGTATTGTAAATTTACGTCAGAACATTTCCCAAAATTTCATCTTTGATTAATGTCAACCCATTCTCTCTCCGGCAAAGGCGCCAAATCGTGACATTTTCTGGTATCAGTTTGTAAATGCAGGAGCCACCATCGACGAACATCACATCAACAGCCCGATGTGGTGGACAGCCTCGGAGAATGTAAATTTGCGAAGTCGCTCTGTCACGGTGCTCTCACGCGCCCACCATCAAAACTCCCTCCTCCTCCTCCTCCTCCTCACACGACACCAAAAAACCAGAACTAATTTTTTTTGTTTATTTATCTACCATTTTTACTCTCTCTCTAGCTTGGGGCGGTGAAGAGAACATTTAGAAAGTCCTCGTCGCTGTAGACCTGACTGCTGACCTCAACTCGCTTTCCAAGTAAAAACGCCGGGTCTGTGAAGATAGACGATCGCTCGCCGATTTTGAGGATTTTCAGTAGTTTTGAGAAAGAGTCGTCGAGAACGTTCGTCCCATTGGCGACATTATTTACGTGGATGCCACGGTCGGTGCAAAGACGCTTGATCGCTTCGAATTCGTTTTTACTGCTCCCTTTCATAATTGCCACCATCCTGGTTTTGATTTGATTAGGACTCGAATTGTTTATGGTGTACTCCGCCTCCGCCAGTCGCTCGTACGAAACATCCTCCCCTTCAGTTGTTGTTGGCTTTACCACGAAAATGACTGCAGCGCTTCCAGCACAGTTTTGCGGAAGCAAATGCGAGGAAGGCAGGTGCGGGGATGTGAAGTCCATGATCCAGTAAGAAACTTGGAACACGATGCTATTTTTCTTGAGGGAGTACTGTTTCACTTGGATGTCAACAGCATCAGAAGGGCTTGTTTTGGGTTGTTTGGGGTTGGATGTAAATGGTACATCGAAATTATCCACTTCATTCAACTCGGTGTCAACATCAAATGAAAGGTCACTGCAAAGGACCACTGATATCTTGAGGTTAACATGTGAAGCTGGCATCATTCTATTATGGGGGTGAGCAGGGAGTTCTTTTTTTGGAGGAATGCACTTTTATTTTATTTTGGCTCAGCGCGAATGTTGTAATAAGTTAAAATGAAGATGCTTACTTAGTATAGTGTCTTTGGTAAAGCTTAAAAAAATTGAAATGTTGAGATTTTTGCTTTCAAAACTTGCTCATTTCTCAATTAACTATCGATGACGAAGGGACCAAAGTTCGATCCCAAGGCCATTATCTCAACTTGTGGAACAAAATTACATGTGTTCGACTCAACAGGTTTGGAGAAGCTCTTCATTTTCAAGTCGAAATCTGACCTCACAATGCTCGATCTGTGCTTTGCCTGCCACCAGATCCCTGGCGATATGTTGACCCCCTGCCTGAATCCCAAGACAGGACTGCATTTGCCTAGCTTAACCGAGGACTCCGACTCAGACTCGGAGGAGTGCATGTGTGGCATTCAAGAGCCTCACATCCACACTCACGCCAAGACCCACAATCCGTGCTGCAGCAAGAGCACCCACTCCCAGATGCTGGCTAAAAACGGCATTTTGGTTTTGGGCCTTAACGATTTGGCGCCTCACAACTCGCTCTCCTCCCCTGTGAATGAGGCTGCCCCCGACGATTGCAACCATTCACATTCGCACTCGTTGTTTATCCCACATGAATCCACCTCCATCAAAATCAAGCACGGCGATCACCTGGACACTCTGGTCGTTCATCCCACCGAAGGGAAGGGAACTCTCCTCCTCCAGCACGAGCACGGCAACCACAAGGACTACCATGGTGTAGTGAAGGAGATCTACAAGAGGATCATTGCCGACACCCCAGCAGAGCACGAGGTAGAGGACTGCTGCGATGTGGATGCTGATTGCGGCGGTTTCGTAAAATATTGCGATAGAGCGGCCCTCTCGATAACCGTCTACCAGATCGTTACGCAAGAATTCGTGCTAAAGGACTACTTCCCGAGTTGGTTTCCGAAGGTGAGCGAGCGAAGCGTGCGAGCCTTGTGACAAAAGAGTGCAAAGCGACTGTGAGCGAAGCGACTTTGAGCGAAACGACTGTGAGCGAAGCGTGTGTGTGTTTTTGGACTCCGTTCCTGAACAATCGCTTAGCGAAAGGATTACTCGACCAATCTTGCCACCAACAAACAAAAGGATGCGCCTGGCCGAACTCGCCGCTTTGTTCAAATCTGAGCGCCTAAAACCTACATACGTTGGAGTTACGGTCGATCCAGTTATTCGCCCTTTTTCAAGTTTTTGTCGCTTCGCCTGGCTTCGCCTTGCTTCGCTCGGCGCTCCACACTAGTTGTGACTAGCTGTTTCACTCGCTGCTCGCTTCGCTCGCCGCTCGCCTTTGCGAAATTGCTATACATGGCTACATCCATCCACTACTGAACCAACACACACATGTCTCGTGCTTCGTTAAATATGCGCCTCGCTTCGCTCTGCGCAGCTGACGGTCGATCTGCACAGCCCCTCGAGGGTCAAGGTTGCGACGAGCGGTATCCCCCCCCCCTCCCCCGAAGTGACGGCCGGCAAGACGACGATTTTCGTCAAGCACATTTGCTGCGCGAGCGAGGTACCGCCGATTAAAAAGATTCTGGAGCCGCTTGTCGGCGTTGGAAGCGTAAACATCAACATTACCAACAAGCTCGTGTACGTCAAGCACGACTTCAGCTTGACCACCGCTTCGTCCATGGTAGACAAGCTGAACGCGGCCAAGTTTGGCGCCGTTTTGAGGAAGGACGCCGATCAGCGCATTGGGGAGGACCGCACGAGCGGCGTGACGGCCGGCAAGACGACGTTTTTGGTGCAGCACATTTGCTGTGCGAGCGAGATTCCACCAATCAGGAATATTATTGAGCCCATGAAGGGGGTGACGAATGTCACCTTCAACATCACTAGTAAGCTGGTCTACGTGGAGCACGAATTCACGGTGACGACGGCGAGCTCTATCATGGATAATTTGAACCGGGCGAAGTTCGGAGCAACCATCAAGAAGGATGCTGGGGAGAAGCATCACAAAAAGAATAACACAAACCTCAATAATTCCGCCGTGGAAGAGATCACGATCGAATCGGGGGTGAATTGGAACGTGAAACTGGCGGGTTTCTTGTGGGCGGTGAGCATGATAGGCTACTTAGGTGGCGCTGATGCGGCGGACGGGGGTGGGGGAGCCATCATCCCGGGGATACCAACCTGGGTCATAGACTTGAAGCTCTTTGGCGCCCTCTCCTTCTTCGCGGGTGTCCCCCAGATCGCCTCGAAGGCTTTCGCTAGCGTCCGTCGCGGAGGAGTCGATGCAAACGTGCTTATGTTCACCGCAGCGGTGGGCGCCATGTCCCTGGGTGACTTCCCCGAAGCAGCGGGGCTCACCTTTCTATTCAGCCTAAGCGAGTGGCTGGAGACTCAAGCGACGGGAAAGGCCAGGAGTGCGCTGGCTACCATTGTTAGCCTGAGGCCACAGTTGGCTAATTTAGTTGTTGTGGACGAGGTGACGGGAGAGGTGGGGGTGCGAGTGATTGCGGCGGAGGAGGTGGCTGTGGGCGACAGGGTACTGTGCAAGTCGGGAGATAAAATCCCTTGCGACGGCGAGGTGGTGAGGGGAGACAGTGTTGTTGATGAGAGCTCGCTGACAGGGGAGTCGCGGCCGGTCAAGAAGGGGGTTGAATGTGGTGTGGTTAAAGTGTTTGGAGGAACAATGAATATTGGCCAGTCTCCTCTGACGGTTGTCGTGGGGGAGACGACCGAGAACAGGTGAGCGCACGAAACCGAAACGAACCGAAGCGGAGCGGAGCGGAGCGGAGCGGAGCGCTCAAAGCCGCTGCCAGAAAAAGAGGTGTTTTAGCGCCGCTCACCTGTGCGCGCATCTGAACTAACCTTATCTACTATTTTTGCTCGCTCGCTGCTCTCGTGTCTCGTGCTTTATCTACTCAATTCGCTTCGCACCTGATTCGCTCGGGCGCAGTGCTGTTGCGAAGCTGATCGACTTGGTGGAGGAGGCACAGGCGAATCGGAGGTGAGAGCGAGCTAGAAACACTATACACTAGTTGTGACTAGCGAGCCGCGAGCGAAGCGAGCCTGCAGCACCATGTTTATTTGTAACTAGCTCGCTTCGCTCGCCGCTCGCCCGTGCGAAATTGAAACCAACACCACGATTCATTCTTGCTCGCTCGCTTCATCGCTTTATCTGCGCTTATTTCATTATAAACAGCCCGACAGAGAAGGTCGTGGACGAGTTCGCAAAGAGATACACGCCAATGGTTATCCTTGCGAGTCTCGTCATGTGTACAATTCCGTGGTTTTGGGGCGATGTGGTTGGAAAGCTGTGGCTGTCGAGGGGATTGGTATTGATTGTCGTGGCGTGTCCGTGCGCCTTGATTACTAGTACGCCGGTTACTTACGTGGCCGGGCTGGCGGCGACAGCGCAGCGCGGAATCATAGTCAAGGGAGGGTTGCACTTGGAATCGTTGGCGAGGGTCGCGACGGTTTGCTGCGACAAGACAGGCACCCTAACCTTGGGTAAATTTTCTCTTGTGGAGCTCGTTGTTATTGGCAGCAGGAGGAAGGGGAAGGGGAAGGGGAATAAAAAACAATGGGGGGACCGAAAAACGGTCCTCAAGGCGCTTGCAGTGCTGGAGAAGGAGAGCTCCCACCCGATGGCTGCGGCGCTCGTCCAGGCGGCGAAGAACGAAGGAGTGGAGGTGGGGGAGACTGACCGGGCTCAAAATCTAACGATTTTAAAGGGAGAGGGAGTTGTTGGAGATATACCCTATTTGGGGAGTGGGGAGAAAGTTTATGTTGGGAACGAGAAGTTAATGAGGAGACTGAATTTGTTCGAGGTTTCTGAGGAGGAGGCTACGAGGTGCAGGGGGTGGGAGAGGGAGGGAGGGACTGTCGGGTTCGTTGCGGTGGAAGGAGTGGGAATTGTAGCGGCATTCTGTGTGGCCGACCGGGTACGAAGGAACAGCAAGAAGTTTGTGGAAGTGTTGAAAATGATGGGAATTGAGGTTTACATGTTGACCGGGGATGCGGAGGGGGCGGCGACAATGGTGGCGAGGAGCGTGGGTATCGATATGGAAAACGTTAGGTTCTCTATGCTGCCTGAGGACAAGCTGGAATTTGTCAAGCTGCTGAAAGGGGAGCACCAGAAAATTAAAAACGGAGGTAAAGTCTTGATGTGCGGCGATGGTGTAAATGATGCCCCGGCACTGGCACTGGCAGACGTGGGGGTGGCAATGGGAGCGGCTGGAGCGGCAATTGCCATGGAAACGGCGGATGTTGCGCTCATGGACAGGTGAGCGAGCGAAGCGAGCGAGCCTTGATGAAGACTGAAGCGATGAATCCCGCGAAATGACTACAGACGGCTACACCCACTACTTAACTAATCCACTCCATTCTTTCGACTCGCTCGTATTGCTCTTGCTTCATTAAAATTGCGCCTCGCTTCGCTCGGCGCAGCAATATCGAGAAGGTGGGTTACTGCTGCGAAATTGGGAGGCGGGTGCTGGCCGTGATTAAGCAAAATATCGTGTTTAGCGTCTTTGTCAAGGGGGTCGTAATGGTAATGATTTTCGCGGGGTATGGCAGCTTGTGGCTCGCTATTATTTCGGATGTCGGGTCGATGTTGCTTGTCACGCTGAACGGAATGCGGCTGTTACCGAGGGCTAGGGAGAGGCACGAGTTGGAAGAAGACGATGATGATGACAATTTTAAAAGTCTAACGGGGGAGGGGGGGGAGAAACAGAGGCTTGTTGATAATAAATGTTACGATGATGATGATGATGATGATTATGGGTCACTTCTGTGAAAGGGAACAAATGAAGAAGGATTTTAAAGTTGTTTTTTGGTATGAATGCATGAATTTGAATTATGGTGATTATGTTTATTAATACGCCAGACCTGGGCAACAAACAGGCAGTAGAATATGCGCTTGCACCGGGCACAAGGTTTCGCGCTAAGGGAGCTCAGACTTCGCACTTGTGAGCCGGCTTGACATTCCAGCCTTGTCGTACTTCATGTGCTTGATGAATGTGTAAGTGGTGTAGGGGTTGTAGATTTTGTGGTGCTTGGAGAGGAGGGAAGGGGAGGGGAGGGAAGGATTGGAGGAGGAGGGATGGGCAACTCGTCATCGTGCTCGTTGATGAACTTGCGACAGTCTGCATACATCGTGAGGTCATGCTCATGAAAAGTTCTCAAACGAGAATGGGGAGAGGGCGGAGAGGTGGTTGCTGAACAAGGTAAAATTAATTTAGAATGGTATTTTAATGGGTATCCATGAACAAGAAAATTAGATTTTGGCTCGCCTTGTGTTTGAGGTGTTGAGGGCACAACTTGCTTCCGATCTTATACCCACCCCAGCCAAATCAATTTGTAATGGTGTTATGCTTCAGCTTCAGTTTCAGTTTGTTGCTGCTCTCTTCTATCGAAACAGTGACATCCTATCACTCTGTCTTCAGTAGATTGCATAATTCACCATCCTTCTCACATAAACCCTTCTCCTCCTCACGGTTATTTTCTAGCCCCTCCTCATCCTCTTCCTCTTCCTCTCCTCCCACCCCCCCTACCTCCCCATCCTCGCCCCTCATCGACACATTAGCAAATCAACAAATGGTGTCAACACTACAAACAATAAAACAACTTCCTTACTTCTCCCTCTTCTCTGTCGACATGCTCGCCTCTTGCGAGTACATGCCCGAAGAGCTGCAAGAGTGTGTGTCCGAGTCTTGCGAGGTGTACCCGGTGGATGAGGGCGAGGTTCCCCCCCACATCCAATCGATAGATTCCCGTGAGTTCACCTTCGAGATTGACGGTTGGGCACGGCATGACATGCCCTCTGAGGACTACTACGACATGAACCAGTTTCGAGAAGCGTACACGGGCTACCAGGGCCAAACCATATGGAATTTCATTCACGAAAAGATTTGTTTTTCAGTAGATCACCCTGACTTGAGTTGGAAGCGAGATTTCAACCGTGCTGTTTGCGGCTTGCATAGCATGATATCGTCGCAAGTAGCTAGATCAATTGGCGAGTACGAGGCCTTGGCCGCCGACGATCCTGACAACAACAGCGACTCGGGCCACTTTGGCGAAGATGACGACGACGACGAGGAGGAAAATTGCCCTATGCATGATTCGGGCCACTTTGACGCGTCCAACGACGACGGCGTTGACATTGGTGATTTGACCGCAGTTTCCGAGTTCAAGCGGCGGCTGTCAACCAAGGGCGAGAATCCAAACGCGATTTCCGACTTGCATTTCGCCTACGCTCTCCTCCTCTCCGCGGTCGATTTGGCCCGCGACCGCTACCAGCAGGAGATCGACAGCGGAGCTATATCGGTCGATTCCGGCTCCGCCTTAGAACTGAGCCAGTTCCTGAAGAGCGATTTTTTAGCTTCCATGCACGAGAACGAGGCCGGGCAAAATTTGAAAGCTCACGCGAGCCTGTACGAGAGCAGCAGCAGCAGCGACACCGGCGTCCTGTGGGAGGCCCGCATGCGAACTCGGGAATTGTACCGAATAATGAACTGCGTGCAGTGCAACAAGTGCAAGTTCCACGGAAAAGTGGCTGTTCTCGGAATATCTACAGCTTTCCAAATTTTGCTTGGAATCAAGGGCGAAAACCGCCAGAAGGAGATCCACCGAGTGGAGCTAGCAGCCCTGATAACAACCGTTTCCAAGTTCTCCCAGGCCGTCGATTTTTGTCGCAAGATGGAAGGCTCCGAGGGAATGAATGATTAATAATCAAAAAAATCTGTTTTTCATTAGAATTACAATTAAAAATCGTAATTTCAAAAATCGATCTGTATTGTTGTTCGCTGTAGCCAAGCCATCGATTACTTTGAAATAACTACCCCACATCGTTATTAGAGTGATATTGAAGCGCAGTTTTGCTCTCCTCGCACCACAGCCAAGCCAATACCACCCCAGCTCACTCCAACAGCCCTCTCGTCGTTCATGCTGTGAACGTGGTGGAACATGCATCCGCCAAATTTGCTCCAGGTGTTGATTTTCCCCACGCTTGAGTTCGCAATGGCCAGAGTTTCTTCTCCTCCGTTGATTTTACCGATGCCCCAGCTTATACAAGACACTGGGTACTTAAAAACTAAAACTGCGCACAAACCACCAAGGGAATCAGTGTCCCACACGAAAACTGTTTGGGGGCAGCAGGCGATCATCGAAGCGAGGAACCTTCCCTTTTCAGACCAACTGCAGTTTACTATTTTGCGTTGTTTGCCGTCCTGCCCCTGGATCGTTGGAATGAAGGAGGAGTCATACTCATCCAAAACGTGGATCTTGTTGTGATGACTTGCTGTTGGGTCGCGTCTTGTTGATCTGTTTGGTGAGGTTGTTATCGTTGTTGTGCTTTCATCGCCGTCACCGACGTCGCTATCACTAACTATGCGCTCCTCGTTGTCGATTGCCGCTGCTACTCTCCCCTCGACCAAGTGCCTGACAAGAGCCTCGTTGCAACTACCCGCGACCGATAGCTTTTCGATCTTCTGGTCGTTGTCGTCTTGTTTGTGCGCACTGCTCTCCAAATACATTTTTAAATATTTGGTTTGCATGAAACTCTCCAACCTCTCCAAATCGTCATCTCCCCCAACGTCATGCCGGTACTCCGAAGTAACGTTGAAGTTAACAGTATCCAGTATGAAGATGCGCTCTGAAAAGTAAGTAATGACGGCCATTTTCTGCTCCCGCTGGCAGACTTCTATATCCCGAACGCCTGAGCTGATGTTCTCTAGGACGACCGCTTTCAGCAGGCACCCTGTTTTACTGCTATGAATGAAAATATGTGGGGAATTAGCGTTACTAATTGGCGAGGAAACGTTGAGAATGAATTCTTTGAGGTAGAGTATTAGATGAGAATCAGCATTGAAGTTGGTTGAGGGAACCGAAAGGTCGAATCTATTGAGTAGGCCATTGTGGCCCTCGTAATCGTAGACGCTAACGAAATCACCACCAGAAATACCGTGAGTACTCAGAACCGCGCATTGGCCGTTCGTCTCGTTGAACGCGATTGAGTCGTTCTTAAAATTATTTTGCTTCTTATCCAGTCGGGTGTCTTTCACATTGTTCAGCTTGAGGGGGGGAGAATCTGGATCATCCAGCCGATAGATTGTTGCGTTATTACTGTCAAGGTCGACACACGATATGGCCCGGCTATTTGGGCACCAAGCCACCGTTGTTGAAACAGATGAATCCAGCGTGATCGTTGCTCGATAATTAGGATCAACCAAAGAGAAAATCTGAACAACATTCCCACCCCCAGTCCCATTAGCTTTTGGAATGCCAGTTCTCTTGTTGCTCAATCGCACAATGACAAGGGTGTTGTCGTCAGAAGTAGAGGTTGATTCAATAGTATCGAGGCACTGCACTGTTCTTGTTGTCATTTGGGTTCCCTAAGGGGTTTTATAAATAGCATTCCACACTTGCTAGTCACGGAAATAGCTCCGTTTGAAGGCACGTTGAAGGTCTTGAGAGGTGAGTTCATGTCTCAGTTTCAGTTTAATAGGGGTCTTGTCTTCCAAAGTAAAATACAAATAGGATATTTTTCATTTCCAAAACGTTCACACATATTTAACTTGGCATTCCTAGCATATATGCTACATGTGTACAGCAGACCTGATTCTAAGCATATTTAAATCCAGTTCAACAACATCACATACAAACAAAGCATGCATGTTCAGTAAGGCATTCCTATGTGCTTGTTCTCTATGATAGAAGCTGCCGAAGGGCGCTATAAGTATTATTTTGTTCCTGCCAAGTTTAACTTTGTAACGAACGACACAATCCCTGGCCAGGACGAAGCTGCTTTAATGGACTTCAAGAAACTTCGTTTGAGGTCAGATGACATCGATCGACTTTTTTCGTGCTTCCTCGAAATTGACACTGATGGTAGTGGCGAGATCTCCCTTGACGAGTTCTACAACCACTTTGAGCTGAAGCGATCGATATTCAGCGACATGGCGTTCTCCATGATGGATCAGGACAAATCTGGGGAAATAGATTTCAGGGAGTTCGTTCTAACTCTGTGGAATTTTTGCGGCTTTGATTTGAAGTCCTTGTGTCGCTTTGCCTTCCACCTGTTTGATACGGACGAATCTGGCAAGCTGGACCAAACCGAAGTCACTGACATGGTTGCTGCCGTGTACGGCGAAAAATACGCCGATGATGTTCGTGTCAAGCGAGTGTTGGGTGAGTGAGCGAAGCGAGCGAGCCTTGAGGAAGACGAGCATACTCGCGATGGATCTCGTGAAATTTGCTGCAGACATAATGGCTAAAAATGCGTCTCGCTTCG
>Ga0114994_10003377_pt1 | contig 11644 bp, 12 predicted proteins | sample ArcticOcean_MG_C_9_FD_87043 | JGI IMG/M metagenome (GOLD analysis project Ga0114994, IMG submission 87043) | Marine microbial communities from western Arctic Ocean - ArcticOcean_MG_CB2_152 | ecosystem: Environmental > Aquatic > Marine > Oceanic | place: Arctic Ocean: Canada Basin | collected... | reverse complement strand
ACTTTATCATCACTTATTTGAGACATATCGAATTTCTTTAATTCTAAATTCATCGCCATGTTATATTAATTTTATATATTTTAATTATTAGTTATAATTACGCATTGTAAGTTTATTCCTAGAAATTAATGTATAGTTTTTTTTTAACCAATGAATATGAACATTACTTTCCATAAATGGAATAAGCATGAATGTAGGGTATTATCAAAATCATGCGATACCACTATCGGTGTTACGGACATTCAATTCTATCAACCGTATTACTCTTTATATTTCAATATCCATAATACTAAAAATTCCCATCAAATGATAGATTTAAAAAGGAGATATTATGTCAGTGAAATCCTAGAGATTAACAATAAAAAATACCATACATCAAATACATTCTTGAAATGTAAGATATTCGATTCTCTTAAACATTTATATCAAATAGAAGAAGTTTTCTGTAAGTGTATTCCATTATTAGACCCGTTATTTTGGATCATGTGTAATTATAATAATTTTGTTCCACGTAATGGTCTATTACCTTCGGGTTACAACTATAATACATATGAAAAAATTAACAATATGGATAATAATGCATACATAGACACATTTATGTCCTTTATTTGTTCTGAAATCACGACGTCCAATTTAAACCCTTCTTTTCCGATTTTTTATGGTTCATTGAATGGTATTAAAAAAGAATATAATTTTGATATATCAGAAGATTATTATTCTCTCAAAAAAGAACCATGGTTCTATAAAAATTTAACTAAACATAATATTAAACTTGATATGTATATTTCTAGCGACGAAGAAGATAGCGATGATGATGAAAAAAGTACCAGTTCCAGTACCAGTACCAGAACAAGTTCCAGTACCAGTACCAGAACAAGTTCCAGTACAAGTACCAGTACCAGTACCAGTACAAGTGGAAGTGGAAGTGGAAGTGGAAGTGGAAGTGGTAATGATTACATCGTTATACTTGAAAAATTACCTGTTCAGTTATTTTTCATAGAAAAGCTACAAGGGACATTAGAAGACCTACTTACAAAAATAGGAGAGTTAAATACTGATTTAATACAATCTTGTATCTTTCAAGTATCCTTTGCATTACTGTATTTACAAAAATATTATGGTTTTACCCATAATGATTTACATATCAATAATGTTATGTTCACATCTACAAATAAGACATTCTTATACTATAAGTTCAATAATATCTATTATAAAGTCCCCACATACGGTTATCTTTTTAAAATCATTGATTTTGGAAGATCTATTTTCACCTTTCATAATCGTCTATTTTTTAATGATACTTTTGAAAAACACGGTGAAGCAGAAGGACAGTATTCAAAACCATTTAATAAACTATCTTTTCAAGAAAAAGAAAATACACCGATAAAACAAAACTTCAACTTTGATCTCTGTCGATTAGCGATCACTATTCTTGATGTCTGTGGATTTGATAAGGGAATGAATTATGGTACCAAACAATCTTTTATTGATTTCCTACATAATATGACTCTAACAGATAATTGTGAAAGTTTATATGATCTTGAAGACGACTTTAATATGTATATTGCTATTTCAAAATATGCGTCGAATGCATTACCCAAGAATATCATTCAAAATATCATCTTCAATAACTATCGCATCAAGAAAAAAGAGTTTCCCAAAAAATCATATTATACTTTATAATTGTCCTTTTGTCCTTAAAAAGGAGCTCTAGAAGAATGTGTTAAAACATGCTCTGCTCTACTACCTCCGCTTTTTAGTAAATCTGTATTCATTAATAATTTTAATAAGAATGATGTTGCAAAAGTAATTCCAAATAACATTAATAATTCTTGATTACGTTTGTCAATATTTACTTCTTCTTCTGTATTTTTCAAGAAGTAATATGATATCGTATTAATTAAAGCAAGTAAGATACTAAATACTAAGTTGTTATCAAACATTTATTATTATAAACTATAAAATATTTTTCATATTATTCCTTATTATCAACATCATCAAAGAGTGTATATTTTTCTGGTTTATTATTTACCGAGACTCCCGTCTTATTTTCCATGATTTTAGATACATCGTTAAAAAATTCATCTACGGTTTCATTATCTGATATTTTATCAACACTGATTAATTCGGTTTCTGTTTTTTTTATCACATTTTCGTTGAATGAATCTTCTTTTTCAACTTCCTTGACTTCCTCTTTAATCGTTTCTTCGTTTGGCAGATTATCTTCGATGTTTTCAATTCTTTCTTTATCATCTACTTTATCATTATCATCTACTTTATCATTATCATTATCATTATCATTATCATTATCATTATCATTATCATTATCATTTGTTTGAGTTAAATTTTCTATGAATTTTTCAAGCATTGATTTTTCATCTTTTTCATCTTTTACGACGATATCAGCATTATCATATATTTCCTCTTTATTTTCATCCGTAATCGTATTAATATCTAATTTTTCACAATTTCGTTGAATTGTTTCTTCATCTACCGAAACATAATCATCATCTATGTCATCCTCTTTAATTTCATCCTCTTTAATTTCATCCTCTTTAATTTCATCCACACCAGTATTTGTTCTGTCCATATAAGGGTTTTCTTCATTCTCATCTTCTTCCTCCTCTTCTTCATCATTATCTTCCTCTTCACCTTTATTTTCACTTCCATCAAGTTCATCATCATCCATCTGAGTATTGAGTATATTTCCTAATTTTAGATTTTTTATTTCCTCGTGTAGAATCCTACGAATATCACTACTTTCAATGAAAGATTTATCATTTACACTCTTTGATTCATGTTTATCTAGATTATGTTTGAGAATTTCTTTAATAGGTAACAATTGACGTATCGTATTTTCAATTGATTCTTTAATAATTAATTCAACTGTTCTCATGTTTTTCTGATACTCTGAAGCGATTGAATATTCAGTGAATAAATACGGGTTTTTCCACATTTCTCTAGCGATATTAATATAACATTTATGAACAAAATTGGTTATTTTAGGTATTATCAGATCAATGTTTGAAGAATTCGTACCAATTGATGTTAGGATCTTTGTATGACTAATAAATACTGCAGTAATCAAATCATCGAGCCAATCACAGTTGCTCATTGTAATAATCCTTTTTGTTTCTGCTTCAATAAGCACGTTACTCCATGAAGGAACATTCTCAAGAAAATCTCTAAACAAGAGAGTGATTGATTGTGTCTTATTCACACTATTTACCGTTCCAGCTTCATCGTAGATCGATTTAATACCATCAAATATGTGCGGTGTTAAGGTATCGATCAATTGATTCGTATATTCCAATTTAGCCTGAGAAAAAATAGGTGAATTATGTTCGTCCATATCGGTTATTTACACAAAATATTTTATTTTTCGTATTTATACTTTCATTGATCAATCATTTTAGAAAAACAAATGATACTCGAAATATTTTTCCTGCTAAAGACGTTTCATAATAAAATCCATCTAAGGGAGTATTCTCTTCAATTAACTCCTGATTAATAAAGTAATTCGGTAGTTTCATATTATCGAGATAATCAACGATTGTGAATACTTCAACTAGGACTTGAAACCCCATGCTTTCAAAATATCGGTTCATCAATACAATATCTTCTTGTTCTAATTTGGTAATATCTACCCCACCTCCTTCACTAAATAGATACTTCAATCCAGAAGTGAAAATCATTAGTAGCTCCTGAAAAATATGCAACCCGATATGTATTTTTTCTTTCGAATGGTTTAATTCTAATTTTATCGTGTGTTTCTCTTTTGGTTTTTCAGAAAATAAAAAGATTGTGAAATCATCAGGGTCTCCATGCAGATACTCCGTATTCTTATTTTCCATAAATTAATATAAAATTATAAAAAAAAATTAAAAATTTATTTATTTATCTTCCTCACCACCCCAACCAAACCATCCGGTATTTACATCAGGGTATTCCTTCTTAAGTGTATCTAATTGATCCTTTAATTCTTTTTCTATTTTCTTTTTCTTTTCGTTGTATTCCTGTTTTCTTTGATCTTCAACTGCTTTTTTCTCTGCTTTTGCTTGTGCTTCTTGTGCTTCTTGTGCTTTTTTCTCTGTTTTTGCTTGTTCTAATTCCTGTTGTTGTTCCTGTTGTTGTTCCTGTTGTTGTTCCTGTTGTTGTTCCTGTTGTTCCTGTTGTTCCTTTTGTTGTTCCTGTTGTTCCTTTTGTTGTTCCTGTTGTTGTTCCTTTTGTTGTTCCTGTTGTTGTTCCTGTTGTTGTTCCTTTTGTTCCTTTTGTTCAACTGGTACAGTCTTGACAGGAGCAGAATCGTCTGAACCCTGTAACAGTGTTTCTCCAGTTCCTTCTTTAAATGCCTCTTTCATATCTGTTTTTAGGTTTTTAAATTCGGTTTTGATTTGTCCCGTTGATTTCTTAATATTTGCCTGTACCGATCCGATTTTCCCTTTTACCGTTCCGATTTCCCCTTTTACCGTCCCGATTTTCCCTTTTGCCGATCGGGCTACTCCCTGAACCTTTTTCATGCCATCTGAACCTTTTCTCTTGACCTTTCCAAGTGAACGAGATCCCTTTGTTAGCGCTTTCTTAAAGTTCTGCCCCGATTTCTTTCCTTTCCCCCCTCTATTTGTGTATTTTCTACGAACTCTCTTAGTAGTCTTCTTGTTCGTTCTTCGTTTATGTTTTTTATTTGTTATCGTTCTATTCTGTTGTCCTCTTACCCTAGACTTACGAGTTCCACGATTCGGTCGTGAAGAATAGCGTCTCTTCTTTTCAGGCATACTATAATATATCTATTATTTAAATTTAGTACGCAAATGATTCCAATGATTGAGTGTAAGGGTTATTCTTGAATGGGTTCAATAAACTGGGATCAATACGGATAGCAATCTTTTCATCGTCTAATCTATTTTTCATTGTAGTTAGGTCGCCGTTATTTTCTTCGGGTATGTTTTGATACACTTTGTCAACTGAATTCAAACGATGATTGGTATAATCATAATCTAGTTTATTAATTTCCATATTAACGGTATCCATTCCATTTGAAATCTTAACATTGTTGAGGGTCGGGGCTCTCCCCTGCGAAATAATTTCTTTCGTCGGATTGGTTTCTGCATTTTGATAATTAATTTTATCCATATCTCCTTTGAATAACCCGGTTGCCCCACCCGTGTAATCAAAGATAGTTGTATCTTTTGTAGTTGTTTCGGGTGTTTCATAACCAGATGGATTCTTCTCGTATCCACCCATGATGTAACCGTTATTTTGAGAATCAATCGTTGTTTGTTTCTTTGTTTTCTTCAAGATATCTTGAATTCCTAGAGTTGTATTAAGTGTGCTATTACCCATAGTACCATTATTCTTCGGAATAAGTGTTGTCTGTTTGACTGTCTTTTTGAGAGTGTCCTGAAGTCCAAGAGTTTGACCATCGTAGTCAGCTCTTAAGTTACTCTGATGATTTCGTAGATGGGTGACATCTCTTTCATTTGGTAACGCACGATATCCTTGTTTGTGCATTTCGGAACCATCGAGAGGAACACCTGAACCGGCATTACGGATTGTGTCTGTCCCGAGTTGATTTTTCATGGGTTTTCTTACACCGGCACGTTTCTCATTACCCTTGTGTAACACAGGAGCAGCTGAACCGGTTGGTTGATGATTAATTACCGAACGATTTGTATCGGGCATAACATGTAACGGTCTCTGTGATTTCTCGATTACAGCTCCGGTTGTAACTAACCATTTATCGGCAGAATTTTCATAGGATTGATCGACCTGATGCTTGAATACTTCGCCTTGCTGTCCACGTGATTCATTCATGTTTTTACCACTCAATACTTTTCCCTTAAACGTTAATTTAGGATTACTACCCCCTCGTAATTTATCAACATTTGTACTATTTGCAATTAATTGATCAATACTACGATTTAATGGATCTTTCACATCGATGTGCGCCTGTCGTTCTTGTGTAAATGGTAATTGATTTGTTTTCAAGATACCCGTATCATAACGTGTTGGATCACCCATACCCTCACCAAACGTATTTCCAAAGACCTGTTGTTGTTCTAACGGAAAAAAATTAGTGCTTTCTCTCTTTGAAGTATGGAACTCAGCATCATTTCCACCCTGATGCATTGTTAATGATCGTGAATTTTCTAATCCCTCATTTGTTGGTGCCGAACCACTAAAATAAGGAGCCAAACCAATCCCTTGGTCATTCTGCATAAAGTTACTATTGGAAATATATGATCCACTTGCATTACTAAATGTATGGTTTTGAAAGTTTTCTTTTAACTCTTCTAATTCATTATCATTATCACTCAGAGGAGGGTTGTATAAATCGGAACCAATACGATCTAACTTTTGATGATTGATAACTTTTGGATTCCGTTGTTGTGATTCTTCAAAATTATCCTGTGCAAGTTGGCGTATCGCCCCATCAACAGTATTATAATGTTCTGAATTGTAGATATTATCACCATTTGGCACAGACGCTTCCGCTTTAATCGTCGTATTTACCGGGTTATTATCTTTATTACTTTCATTGAATAAATATCCCAATCCAACGAGACCACCTAGAATTGCAACCTCCATTTTAATACTTATATTATATATTATTATTTATTATTTATCGTAAATGGTTTATTAATTTTAATATCTCAACAGGAACTACTTGATGTGTAAATAGGACATTCATTTGACCCTCGTGAAAATGTCCGACTAATTTAAAATGCATTTCGTTCTCATAGAGAAGTATGATGGTATTGATGGAAGTATCATATTCATAGAATAATGGGTAATGATAATATTCGCCACTTATCTCATTACTGTTCAAAATGATAATGTTTATATTCAAATACTCTTTGATTAAGTTTAGTATCAGAAAATCACCCCAAAAATTATCCCCACCCTCAAGTAGGGTTGCTTTAAACAATTCAAACGTCATTGTTTCCGGATTCCAATCTTCTTCAAATTCATTTGCACTATGAATAATTTGATATAATTCAATAATTTCTTCATATCTTTCTTTTGTTAATGAATTTGAGATTTGTTCGCGTAATGTTTTTGAATCATGGTCGTCATTTGTTTGATCCAGGGCATAACTAATACTATGGAATAAACAATCTCCTTCCCCACCACAATCGAGACAACCATATAATGAATTATTGTTCTGTTTTTCAAGATAAGAATTTAATTTCTTAATCCAAATCTTATTAAGTTTTTCCCACCCATATTCTTTTAATAAATGGTGCCAATTATGGTTTTTGACTTCTTTAACTTTATGTTTCTCTTCATAATAGTGTTTGTTGTCTATCAAAAAAATTTTATCCGTTAGATAATTACGAGGTAACATATTGTCCATTTGGTTACTATCCCTAATTGATTTATCTTTAATTCTTAATAATAGATACATGCTTTCTGTATTCTGATAACTACTTTTTCAATTTTTTCCCAATCCTGTAATTGTTTTTTATCTTTCTTTTCAACACAAATACGGTGATTCTGAGAACTACTGAAAATCCATATTAGCTCTTTTAAATACTCTTTATCGTACTTTGGAAAGTATTTCTGTATCTGAGTAATGATGGAACGATTACAGTGGAAATCATTTGCTTGATAAATCCACTCTTTTTTCAGCAACGGTTCCATTTCTAGTTTTACGAGTGGGATTTTTTCATTTGACGGTTTGAGTTTTTCATAGAATAACAACTGAGTGTAATATTCAATCATATTCATATCACCTTTCATCCCCCCATATGCTTTTCTAAATCGCAGAGAATTGATGCATACATTACTCCTATCGACAACGTCTATTTCTTCTATCTCGGTGTTTGAGTAAAATGTTACATCATTACATGTAGCCAAATGATAAACAACTCCGAGTAACCATTTCACTATTTCTCGTTTCATCTCAAACTTCTTTGAATGAGCAATCATTAACCAAATTAGAATTGGGAAACATTCGTGAATTGTTACATCTTCTAACATAATAATGGGTAGTCTTCTTAGAAATGATGTACAATCTAGATCAAGGATATGCTTTGCAGTTTTAACACTTTTTACATCATCCATTCTCCTTATACATTTTTGTAAATGAGACAGTAAATATTGATTCTTACGATAGGGTAGTTTTACATGAGGGTAATAATTTTGGAAAGTGGGATTAATTTGTCCACAAATAATGTATTCTTCTTTCCCGACCTTAAATACACTTTCAAAAGTTAATTTTTCGGGTTTTTCTTCCAGTAACTTGCAATAAGTTGGTCTTTTATCTTTCCATTCAAGATAAAAGAACATTTTTTATAAAAATAAAGATTATCAAAATCAAATTTTAAATTATTGTCGTGCTTCGCATTCGTCTTCTCCATCGACTAATTCGAGGTATGTATTTTCCCCTAAACGATTAAATGGTTCCAGGATATTTTCTTGGGGGTTCTTAAATACACTCTCCCATCTATTTTTGGTTTGTCCTCTTAAAAGATGAGGGGGGTTATTGAGTAGTGTACTTTCTTGGTGAAAGAATCCATCTTCTAAGTTTAAATACTTGATAATCTTCTCTTCGGAAGGTTTATAATGTTCTTTCGGGTCTTTTGAATTCTTACGAGTTAATCCCATTAATTCGGAATCAACATCAACAATATTTGAATCGGCCAATAAAGAACCACCTATTTTTTGAATGCGGGCTGTTGGTGCCCATGGATAGACTGGTTCTCCTTCAGTTTTGACGGTATTACGGAAATAATGACCCGGTCCAAGGGATTGAATTGTCGCTTCTTCTTCTAATTTCTGATTTAATTCTGCAAAATCTGTCATTGATACTATATGTTATACTATATTTTATATTTTTTTTTTAATTTTTTTCTTGAACTCTCCGCATATAATCAAGATTCCGTACAATTTGACGAGTTGGTAATCCACCTCTAACCCATACATCCATGGAGTCTTCAGGGATAATGTTTTTCGTATTTTGTACTTCATCTTCTAATTTTGCAATCATTGGTGTAATTGAATAGGGTAGCGTAGACGAACCTGATAAGGCATTACACGGTAATTGTTCTGTCGTCATATCAGCATTATAGATAAGTGATTCCGTATCAACATCATAGACACCTTTTCCAAAAAATCCTTGATTTAATAAATTAGGATACTGGTGGATATATTTTTTATTGGTTAGTTTTTCGCTTCCGTCTTCTCCAATACGCAACTTAGAATCACCATCGATCAAACATCCGTTTTCACCCATCCATCCTTTACCTCCATTGAAATTAACATTCGGTTGACTTAATTGTACTTCTCTTGCTCTTTCTAAACCACAATCACACCCATACATACTGTCTAAATGATAATTACCAACCCCGATCGCTTGTTGAATCTCTAGATTGACAACTGCTGGGTCGGATTTTAAGGAACCTTTCTGTTCTAAGGAAAAAACAATATCATTCGTACTTTCGGAGCATTTTTGTAACTGTGTACCAGGTACATCCGAAGCAAAACCACCATGATATCCACTGGAATTTACTATTTCTGCCATTTATATAATGATAATATATTTTATTCTTAAAATAAATTAAAATGAAAAAAAAATTAAAAAGTATTTAATCCCCTAATGGACCTTTATTTACACCGTACATATTCGCGGCACATTGTAATCCGTTACCCTCTTTACATGTTTTGGGTGTTGCATATAACCATTTTGCGAATGTGTCTTGATCATTTGGAATGGAATTACCAGGTACAGTATAAAATTGTCTCTGAGAATTGTTCTTTCCAAATAGATCATTTACATCGCGAATAAGTGATTCATTGAAATGTTTTTCAGAATAATTCTGTAATCCTTTGTTATTATATGATGTACATGCTGGTTCGGACATGTTGGTAGTATTATAATCATATATTTCAGGGTTCATAAAAGGATTATCAGAACTAGGAGTCTTGCAAGATCCTTCTAAATTTTTAATTAACCCTTCTCCCGTTTGAACATCGTTCATTAACTGAGTATTTGTTATGTTTAAAAATGTTTCCTTGTACTTACGACTTAATACGTACGTTATGATAGCTACTACAAATGGTATGTAAAACATATTTGTTTTTTTATTATCCAATAGATAAGTAATCGTCGAATAATAGATTGATAATCTCAATAAACTATTTAACTTACGATTAAAATCAAATTGTTTATTTGGAATGATTTCAAATAAGTATTTTTTTTCATATAAGATGGAAATTTTCTCAGTCCATAAAGGCGTCATATATTATATTATATTATTATATTATTATTAAATTTATTAAATTTATTATCTATTCTTTTTTTTCAACTGTCATTTGGTTTTCTTTTAATTTTTTTTGAAGGCGTGCTTTCGTCTTATTTGGATCGTGTGAATTGTCTTTAACCTCAATCTTCCGGACTTGTTCCGGTTTTGGTTGAGAAGGCATTGCTGTATCACCCATTCCTTGCATCATGGATTCCATAACACCCCCTTGCATACCTAGCAATGATGAAAATAACGGATTCCCTTGCATTGAGTTACATATATTGCTTGCTTCTTTCATTAAGTTTTCGGAATCCATTGTATCTTTCTTATCGACCATTTTACTGCTTATGGTTTTCATAATATTCGCCATGTTTCCACCACTGAATAAATCCTGGATACCACCGCCATTATTCAGAATATTTTCAATATCTAAATCCTCGGTGATTTCTTTCGCGATCTGACCAATACTTGTATTTTCGAACATTTTATCCATTTCATTCATACCGTCATCAATCGTTCCGGGATTGTCGTTGATTACCGATTCAATTTCTTTGATATCAAATTGTTCATTCAATTTCTGTAATTTCTTCATATTTTCGAGAGTTTCTTTATCTCTGATTTTTTCTTTCGATTCAATTTTCTTGATTACATCATCTATTTTATCCTGTTCTGAATCGCTTTGAATTTTAATTGCACAAAATGTCTGTAAGTATTTCCAAATGCTGTTTTTTGATTGATCGGATATTCCTTCTGAATTCCATATTAATTTGAAGGAAACATTTTGTAGGATAATTGGGTCTTTATCAAAAACGCTTATCTCCTTATTACTAAGTTCGGAACTAATTTCATTTACATTCTCTAAAAATTCTTCTAGTTTTGGATCATTTATGTCTTCTGATGAAAGTGTTGATTGATAATATTTAATTAATCTCTTTTCATATTCCGGAAATACCTCAATGATATCCTTGATAAATGATTGAAATAATTCACTACTATTTTCGGGCATTTATTATTTATTACATTTTATTTCTCTATGTATTTTACGCGATATTTACATTCCTCCACCTAATCTCATCCCCCCCGCCCCTACTTCACCTCTTTCAGACATCATTCTTTCATAATCACTATCAAATGCTTCTGTTTTTTTATTTTTTTGAATGTATCCATCATTCTGGACATCTACCGAATTATCTTCAGCATCTAAGCTTGCAAAATGACCCGTATCAACAGCCAATGGTGTATCATCAATTGAGGCAAAACCCAATGAACCACCCGTTAATCCACCACCTCCAAAATAACCATCTAACATATCATCCGGATCACTTGCTCCTTGCTGTTGCTGTTGCTGTTGCTGTTGCTGTTGCTGTTGCTGTTGCTGTCCATGTTGCTGTTGCTGT
>Ga0114994_10003376_pt1 | contig 11646 bp, 4 predicted proteins | sample ArcticOcean_MG_C_9_FD_87043 | JGI IMG/M metagenome (GOLD analysis project Ga0114994, IMG submission 87043) | Marine microbial communities from western Arctic Ocean - ArcticOcean_MG_CB2_152 | ecosystem: Environmental > Aquatic > Marine > Oceanic | place: Arctic Ocean: Canada Basin | collected... | reverse complement strand
TGATTTGGTGGTTGGCGACACAGTAAATCTGACCTTACCCCTCTTTACCAGACTTGATATGGGCGAAGATTGGAAAGATAAATATTATAGTGGAAAATATTTGATAACAGGAATTAAACACAAATTATCTGGCGATCAATATACCACAGATTTAGAGTTGGTTAAAGATAGTTTCAATGATACTTTGCCGTCCAAAGTACCTGTATTGAAAGGAGGCGGCGGTAAATGAATCATTTCATTGGTACAGAAGGATTAACTTGGTGGCAGGGAGTCGTTGAAGATGTCAATGACCCCGAAGCTTTAGGACGTGTGAGAGTTCGAATTTTTGGATTCCATAGTGATGATAAAACTAAAATTCCAACAAATAAATTGCCTTGGGCCCCGCCAATTATGCCAATCACTAGTGCTGCTATTGGTGGTATCGGACAATCCCCAACAGGAGCTTTGCCTGGCGCATGGGTTATGGGATTTTTTCGAGATGGGTTAAACGCCCAAGATCCTATTGTATGGGGTACTATCTATGGCAAACCCGGCAAAGACTCTGTAAAATCTCCGGATGGTTCATATCCTGCTGATGGTACGGCAAATATTGAAGGTGGTACTGTTACCGGCCAGAGCGATGTTAATCCATTGGCAACAGGTGCTGGTGTAACTCCAAGCACAGGCGGCGCGACAGAAGATAATGATTTTCACAATAAGGGAAATGATTCTCCGGATCAATCTGGTACTCCGAATGATGCAGATAATAGAGAAAGACTTTCCAAAATTACAAGTAAAAATGGAAAAAGTACATACGTTGCATCTATATATGCAAAGAATTTTCAAAACTTTATAAACGAATTTGAAAGAACTCCCGCTCCCAATCATCCAGATGGATATACCATTTATAGTCTGGGCGGATATGTACATAGGCAAAGTAGGGGTTCTAAAAAATGGAGTTATCATGCTTCTGGTGTTGCGATTGATATCAACCCCAAAGAAAATCCTTATCAAAAAACATTCGAAAGTGATATGCCCGAGGGCACTTCTGCCATGGCAAAGAAATATGGTCTAGGTTGGGGCGGCGATTGGAATAGTGTCAAAGACGCAATGCACTTCAGTGTGGCGAAAGGAGAACGTGGTTCTGTACCAATAAAAAGAAATGGTATTGTACCGCACCCCGACACCGGCAGCCAAGATTCAAAAAGTACATCTGGCGATCCTTCAGGTACACAATCATCACCTAGTCAGTCGGGAACCCCCCAAAATTCTGGGACTTATGGAGATCCGCAACCAACATCATCAGAAAATACTGGCCCGGCGCCAAGTTTAGACGTTACAGAATGGAAAGGCGGAGTAGAATATTCCGAGGGAGACTTGGTTCGCTCGCCTCAGTTACAAGAAAATCAAATAGGAAGTCAACCCCCATACACATATAGAACAGGTATCATTGCCGCTGCTGCAGCAATGCAGTGTAGTGCATTGGACTTTGGTACTGTCATGTCTTATGAGATGGGTGGTAGATGGGACGCCCGGCGCAAGGGGCCCACCACACAATGGGGTCAACATAGGGGCGTCATACAATTTGGAGAACCACAAGCAGAACAATATGGTGTCGATTTTAGTACGGAACAAACTGCAATTGATACCCAACTTGGTCCTAATGGCGCTGTAGTAAAATATCTTAGAGCTCATGGCGTCAAAAATGGTATGGGTAGATTAGAAATTTATTCTTCGATTAATGCTGGCGGAGTTGGTGAAAAATATTATGGCAGATCGGATGCGGGCAACAGTGGGGCGCCAGGCTCGGTACGAGATAAAGTTAATAATCAAATGGACGGACATGAAGCAAATGCCCGTAGATTATTAAATAGTAAAGATGATGGTATGTATGTAGAACAAAAAGTTTACCGCGCCAAAACCGGCGGTACGTCTACATCCGATGGTGTTGGGCCCTCTTCAGCAAAATTAAAAGATGGCGATGTACTTTGGGAAGTTGCTCCTGAAGAATTTCAGTCTGCATCAAGAAATACTCAAAATGCTTATAATGAGGCAAATTCGCCCTCTTCTAGTGATGGATATTCTACTGCGCCAGCTCAGTCTGGTGGCGGGTCTAGTTCGTCGCCAAAACCCCCGTCTGTAGAAAAAAAGATAGCAGGCCAGGATGTTACAGATCTTTTTCAAGAACCTGATAATCCATTTGCTGCAGAATATCCTCACAATAAAGCTTTATTTACTGAATCGGGACATATTCAAGAATTTGATGATACGCCGGGCGCAGAAAGAATACATACTATGCATAGGTTAGGTTCTTTTGAAGAGTATCATCCTGATGGATCTAAAGTTGTTAAGGTTGTTAAAGATAGTTATACAATAATTTTTGGAGAAAATAATATTCATGTTAAGGGGTCGGTAAATGTTGTTATTGATGCTGATGTGAATGTTCAAATTGGCGGAAAATTAAATGTGGATGTCGGTGGTACTATCGACACTCAAAGTGGTGGAAACACAACAATAAAGGGTGCTCAGATACATCTGAATCCATAAGGAATTTTTAAATGGCGATAGAAACAAACAAAGATTTTGATTTAAAATTTACAAGAAATCCCATTAGTAATGATGTGGTATTGAAAATAGATAGGCCGGATAGTAATCTGTTTCCTTCTATTCAGCAAAGTCTTAGAAATATTTTGATGACTTCTAGAGGAGAAAGAAGATTTAATCCTAGCTTTGGTGGTGATTTGCAAAAGACTCTATTTGAATTGATAAGAGATTTTGATCAACCAAGTGTAATCGGTGAGATAAATATAAGAGAAGTCATAAAATTGGCAATACAAAATCACGAACCTAGAATTACTTTGTTAAATATAAAATTTGATAATTGGGATGAAATGGCAGACACAAATCGTGTAGAGGTTTATATAACATATAGTGTACCGCCCAGCGCAGAGGTTTTAACATATACTTTAGGAATTAAAAGAGTAAAATAAAATGGCAAAAAATATTCAAATTTCAGAATTAGATTTTTCAAGCATCAAATCTAGTATTATAGACTACATGAAAAATGATCCTACATTTAAGGATTATGATTTTCAAGGATCGGGATTGTCAACTCTTACTGATCTCCTAAGCTATAATACATATTACAATTCTTTCTATCTCAATATGGTATCAAATGAAATGTTTTTGGATACAGCAAGATTGCGAGATAATGTAGTTGCTAAATCAAAACTATTGGGGTATACTCCAACTTCAGTACGCGCCGCTGAAGCTTCTCTATCATGCACATTTGAAATATATTCGGATTATGAAAATTCTACTGAATTTGGAACTATAAAAATAGACAATTCTTTTATGTTTTCTAAAAGTAATAGTCAGACTTATGAAGAATATAAATTTGTTCCTAAAGTAAGCAGAAGTGTTAATAGAGTTTTTCTTCCGGAAGCTTTGAATGATGGTTCGTATAAACATACATATGAAATTTTTGATTTAGAAGTTTTGCAGGGTACGGTTGTAGAAGAAAAGATGATAGTAGACACAACGGATCCAAACCAAAAATTTTTAATATCAAATTCAAATGTTGATACGTCTACTCTTAAAGTTTTTTTGCAGTCTAATGTCGCGGATAGTACATATACCGAATATAAAGTTTCAACCGATACTATGGCATTGACAGATATTAGTAAATGTTATTTTTTGCAAGAATCTTATGACGAAAAATTTGAAATTCTTTTTGGAGACGGGGTGCTTGGTGCGTCCATACAAAATGGTAATATCGTTACAATGCGATATCTAATATCAAGCGGTTCAGAAGCAAATGGTATGACAGGCAATCTAAAGCTTGTTTCTTCTAATAGAAATATTAAGGCCTCTGCTATTCAAGATAATTTACAAATTATTGGTAGAACCTATGGAGGTTCGGATAAAGAGACAGTCGAATCAATTAAATTTTTCGCCCCCAGAACTTTCGAAGGACAGAATAGAGCTGTTACTGCAAGAGATTATCAAACTATAATTCCTAAAATTTATCCACAAGCATCTTCCGTAAATATTTGGGGTGGAGAGGATGCTGTTCCGCCGCAATATGGAAAAGTGTTTATTAGTATTAAACCAAACTCTGGTTTTTATGTATCGTCTCAAGAAAAAATTGCAATACAACAAAATTTAGTAAAAAATTATTCGGTTTTAACTTTAACCCCAGAAATTATAGACCCAGATTTTATTAAATTAAAAATATCTACACAAGTAAAATTTGACAACGAGTCTACTTTATTTGACACTGCGACTTTACAACAAACAGTAAAACAATCTATAATTGATTATGACTTAAATATGTTGAACGATTTCAATAGCTATTTTAGGTATTCTCAATTTCTTGCAAAAATTGACCAAACAGATGAATCTATAACAAATAACTTAACAGAAGTTTTGATGATTAATGAGAAAGAAATTTATGTAGATACGGCCTCGCGGTACATTTTTAATTTTAGTAATGCATTGACGCCATCGACCATGTATTCTAATGGATTTTACATTACCGGCGATACTAGTGTTTATTATCTTGATGATAATGGATTGGGAAAAGTAAGATTTTATACTTTGTTGCCTTCAGGAGATAAAGTTTATAATTCACTTTATTCGGGATCTGTAAACTATGATACGGGTGCAATATCTTTGGCGAACATATCTATATCAAGTATTGTTGGAGCAGGACAACTTGGTATAGTAGTAAAACCATTAAATAATGATATTTTTCCAGTAAGAAATCAAATCATTCTGTTGGATTTAGATGAACTATCAATACAAATGTTAGAGGATACTGATGAATATAATGAAAATTATGAAGTATCTTCTCAAAGAGTACAAGTTTCGCGGAATATAACCACTACTTATAGCGATGGACAATATAGTGCTGGAATTTCGAGTGGTGCGACAAGTGGAACAGTATCCCAAAGAGTGTATTCGGAATCTCCATCGGGTGGGTCTAGTTCCGGCGGTTCTAGTTCTGGTGGTTCTAGTTCCGGCGGCTCAAGTTCTGGTGGTGGATATTAAAAATGAATAAGACTAATATTTCAAATATTGCAAATCATATAAAATCGCAATTGCCAACATACATTTCTTCGGACGAAGAGTATAGTAAATTTGTTAAATTCTTAGAATTGTATTATGAATGGATGTCAAATTCTGATGCGCCATCTGGTGTATTGGGAAATATGACAGAATATGGCGATATTGATGATACACTAGACATGTTTGTATCTTTATATAAAAACGAATTAGCAAATGCGTTTCCCAGTGTTACTAAGATACGGGGAGTCAATGAAAATAATTCTAATGCAGTAAGACAAACCCAATTAGGAAACAGCGCAGAATCTGCTACAGAAAGTTTATATGACCAAGAATTTTTAATGGACGGCTCGACGTCATCGTATAAATTAAGTTATTTCAATCCTTATTATTATTTTGGTGAGACTGATGCAACATCTAAAGTTGATGAGGTAGTTGTTTTTAAAAACCCCGCGACCGATTCTGCTAATAGGGGGTCTGGTACATCTTTACAAAGTTTTATAGATGCTCTAGATCCACCATCAGTTAGCAGAACTGGTGCATCTGGCGATTATGTAAAATTGGTAGAAAATACTGATTATGTATTAGATGGCGATGTTATAAAATTTATTACTGCTGCGGGCGATCCAAATACCATGTTAATTAATGATATTGTAAAGGTTCGTTTTTATGTAAAAACATATTTAGATGTTTCTACTACCGCCGATACGGAAGATGGTGTAAAAAAATTAGTTGAATCTGTAGGTGTTAAAAAAACCACTTATGAAAACCAAAGAAATTTTCTTAAATTTATGAAAGATTTTTACCAATCAAAAGGTACAGAAAAGTCATATGACTTTTTGTTTAGAGCTATTTTTAATGAACCCATAGAAATTTATTATCCAAAAGATAACTTATTTAAATCTAGCAATAATATATGGGAAAGATCGACTTCTGTTAGAGCTAAACCGTATGTTCAATCTGGAATTTTGCCTGCGATACAAAGTCCATACAAGATAATAGGAAAAACTTCTAAAGCCGAGGCAACTGTTAATTACTATAATGACTTTAAAGTCGGGAATTATGATGTTAGAGAATATTTCATAACAAATATTTTTGGAGATTTTGGAAGTCAAGAAACTATAACAGTATATCAGACAGATGGAACTAAATATGAAGAAGAATTGTATGAATGTGTTGTTGGATTTGACATTACCAATGGTGGTACGGATTATTCTAGAAACCAACCGTTACACTATAACTTAACCTCTGCCGGAAGTGGTTCGGGATTTTCTGCAATTATTGGCCACACATCAACAGGCAAAGTAGAAAGTGTCAATATTGGACACGGCGGCGATGGGTATATTGATGGAGAGCATATAGAATTTATTGATGATGGCACTTTAGGGTATGGAGCAACGGCCAAGGTTACAGGAACGACTTCTACAGTTTCAAATTATAATGTATTATTCAATCAGAATCCAATTTCAAGCGAATATATTGCAAATGGCCCACAGACAATATTTAATATTGGGTTATCGGGAGACAATTATCACGACACAGCAAGAGATACTGCTGTTACTATAGAAAATGTTGATTCTTTATCGGACTCTGTATTTGGATTATTTGATTTCGAAAGTATAGATAATTCTATTATCACCGTAACAGACGATACTAAATTCTCAGGAAAAATACCTGATTTGAAATTCAATATGAACGCTATTAGAATTGACACTTCTCTTGTTTCAACTGTGTCGCCTCCTTTAGAAGTTACCAACATAGACCCAACCAGTTCTTTAGACACCAGATATAAAAACGATTTGATTGTTAGGGTGGACAGTGTAGATAGTAACGGATCAATCACTGGAGTCTCTGCACAAATTTCTATTAATCGTGATACTGGCGGAACAGTGGGTTCATCCAATGCTTTGGCAGATAAAACATCAAGTAATGCTCAAGTATTACCATCTCCTGTTAGTTTGACAAACCAAACGGGAAGATATGAATCGGGTAACGGTTTCGGCGCAAAATTTGATGTTTCAATATCAAACAATATATTGACTTCTATAAATATGAGCTCCGGTGGATCGGGGTTTCAGTATCTAGTCGATGATGTTTTGAAAATTGATGGTCGACAGTTTAGTTCTAATGGAATTACTGGAACTAACGATGTATTATTAAAAGTGACATCAGTATCAACTGGCACTAATTACAATGGTATAGTGAAAGAAAATCTAGATGATTCGATAGTAGGATACACCACAAATACTGTAAGTGGACAAAATGCAAGTTGGAATGTGTCAACTGGTATGACCCCATATCCTAGATTATTTGTTGTTAGGTTAGATTCTAGCCCTGTTAGTGTCGGTTACAAAGTCAATGATATTTTTATAATTCCTGGCACTTCTTTGGGTGGTACTACTCCCTCGAATGACATTAGAATTACTGTCACCCAAGTGGACTCCACAGGAAGGATAGAAGAATTTGATTTTGTTGGATCGTCTGCCACAGGACAAATTACTGGTTTTTCTATAATTGGAACTCCGGTCTTGCCTGATTATGCTACTAATTTTTATAATCCAATATTTTCATTGACACATGTTGCTGGTAGTGGTATAGTAGGATTTAATGCAAAGTTTTTTATACAAACGAATGGAACAACGTATATAGTAAATCCGCCTCCATATTCGGATAGAGGTCAGGACTATTCCATAGGGGATATTATTTCTATATCTGGAACTCAACTCGGAGGCAACAGCACTAACAATCTTACTTTCGAAATTTCTTCAGTATCTAGTGACGGCGGTATAACTGGTATTTCTAGTATTTCAGGAACAGCAACCAATGCATATTCTTTGTTAGAATCTTCTGCAAGATCTGTTCGTGGTACAGGTGCATTATTAGATATTGATATTGTGAATGAAATTTATTCCGCTTCAGTTAGTGCCGGCAAAGGTGGAGTCGGATATAATGTTGGTCAAATATTAACTTTTAGTGGTAGTAGATTAGCGCATGAATGGATACGGTCGGGATTTAGAGAAAAACTTGATCAGGTTGGTAAAAATGCGTTGTTTACTGATTCGGGATATATGAGAATTACCGATGTCGGCGAATCTTTAAGAGAAAATTCTACAGATGGTATTTCTATAGATTTTTGGTATTTTAGAAAAGGTACTGAAATTAGTAGTGATTTGGGGGGAGCCTCTATATTTTCTATTAATGATAGAATTGGCGGAACACAGAAAACATATTTACAACAAAATCCAGATGGTACTTTAACATTTGGAAATGGGGATCTTGCCACTGGTGTGTCTACATCGTCAAGTTCTATTTCATTTGGTGAATGGCATCATATCGCGGTATATTTGGGAGCGGCAGAATCCAAAGTTTACGTCGATGGCGAAGATTACATTTCTATTTCTGATAATAGTTATTTTGATATATCCGAATATGGAAATTATACTGAGACTGTTACTATAACCAGTTCTAATGTTGGCGGCGTCACAGGAATGTTATATAATCCAGACGCTCCAGTAAAGGTGGATGTTACATATTTGGCATACACCTCGTTAGCAACATGGGCGGCAACTACGGCTTATACTATTGGAGATTTGGTATCTTTGAATGGACGTGTGTATCGGGCAACATTAACACAATCTAGTGGCAACATTGGACCAAATTTGGAAACTCTTGTAGATGGCGATCAAATTTGGGAAAATGCCGGACCATTGGTTGCACCCCTACCGAATACAATAGTAACATCGACAAATGGTACTGATATTTTGTGGCCCGATTTGAGTGTTGGAGATCAAGTTTCTATTTCTTATTCAAAACCACAAAAGAATTTTTATCTGGGGGCCCGACAAAAAGTAGAACTGGGTAATGCGTATTCTATCGAAGACTATAATCATGCATTTTTTGGGACTCTTAGATTTACTCAAGGAAAAAGATATGATGAAGTCGCATCTCCATCGACCAAAATAGAAGATACTGGAACAGATAATTCCATCACTGGTATTGGTCTCAATCCAGTATATGTAAATCCAATTCCATCCTTGCAATCTATTAGAAATTCTACACCAAAGACAGTGACTTATACAGTCACAGAAACTAATAAATCGGGATTTTCATTTGCATTTGATATTAACGAAAATCCGAGTATTACTAGAAGTGTAACTTCATTAAATGGATTGGGCGAATCGGTTGTAGCTACTTCTAATTTGATAGGGCCCGATGAAACTGATGGTTTAGGGAGTCCACTTACAGCTCAATTTGCACTGGTGCAAGCATTGGATGAAAGTTCTACTCCTATATCTGGAATGGGTAGTGGTGTGACATTTTCTCCAGATCTGGGAGTTGGAGAATCTATAGAAATTACTTATCTATCTCATTTAGAAGATGATATAGAATATATCATTCGAGACCAAAATCATCCCGTAATTCCAAACAGAATATCTTTGAGAAAATCTAATGATCTAGGCATATACTCAACTTATGCATTACCTGATGGGCATTCTCTTAGAGTCACATGGAATTCTAAACCTAGATCTGCTATTAATGCGACCTCTGTTACTACATCTGGCAATGGTTATATGAAAAAACCATATGGATATATTGCAGACAAAAGCTTTTCATATACCTCAAGGGGTGAGGGCGCGTGGTTTATTGGACATGGAAACGATATTGGTAATATAGAACAAATTGATATTCAAGGAGATTCTTTTCAGTCTGAAAGAGAGGGGTTTGGCGTTGATTATACTACCCCGCCTGTACTCGACCTATCTACTTTTGGCGATGGTACTGCGACTGCAACTGTAATCACTGGGCCCGTTTGTATTAGGGCTGGAGAGTATTTAAATCAACAGGGATTTTTGTCGGATAATAATAGAATTTATGATGGTTATTTGTGGCAAGATTATTCGTATGTTGTCAAGGTAGGTAGATATATTGACGATTGGAGAAAAATTGTTAAGAAGGTAGTCCACCCAGCTGGTTTGATGATGTTTGGAGAATATAGCATAACTACAGATGCTGTTGTTAGACGCGGCGCCGGCATTGCTTGGACTCAACTTATATATGAAATTATTAAAAATGTCAACATGAAAGTTAAAAACATGGATGGCCTCGGCCGTTGGGCATATACTGAACATGATGGGCATTGGTTCCCAACCACGACAAGACAAGACACCAACTATTTAAATTCGCATGGCAATATATTTACATACGACAATCGACAACTCAGTGTAAATTCTACAATAGGTGCAATATATGATGGAGTAGGCGAAGGAGAAGTTTCCGATGATACCGCTGGCGCGGCAAGTGTAGACAATGGTTCTGGTAGATATGCATTATTGCAAGCGGATGGAACAAACGCTCCTGCTGGTTGGTGGCAAGTCAAAAAAATTGCCCTGAACTTTAGGGAAGCATTTGGTAAAGATTATTCACATTATTATACTTCAGGACTTATTGGTAATACCGTCACGGTATATGATACTTCGGACACAGAAATAGTTCCGAACGAATGGATCAATACACGTCCTTGGGGAAAATATAAAATTACTGGGGCATTGATAGATGCATCTGTAGGAGAAAGATATATTGTATTTGATGTCGATATGATATCTGGTTATTTGCCAGATACTCCCACATGGGACAATTCAACCACAGGCACTGGTGGACCAAATAAAGTAGAATTTAGATGGGATAATATTTTTAGAGGTAATGTTGATAGAGGTGCAAATAGTTGGATAGGTTCTATCAGCGATGGTGCTAATCCGCGCGATGAAAAAATGATCATAAATATTTCTGGACGTTACAATAACAATAAAATAGGCGATGTTCCTACTCTTCATACCACTTGGAAATCGTTAGAAAGATTTAAGTTTTATTTTAGAGACATATATCCTTGGAAAGAATTGGTACAACAAATGTTTAGTCCATCTTCTGAAATGGAAAATTCGCCATATAACGTGCATAGAAAATTAGTAACAGGAAATAGCTTGACACACATCTCAGTAAAACATCCAGATTATAATATGTGGTATAATGTACCGATAGATGAAAATGGAGATGATGAATGGATTGCTAATACTGATGGCACTGATCATAAATGGCGAAATACAGTTATGTCAGATGTTGTCACAAAGTCGGATAGAAAATATAGAGCAGTTTTGGATTCGACTGTTAATATTATACCTGTTTATTTGATTATGAGTGAAGAAAATCCGTTATCTGGTACTAGAAAAAGAATGGGCCCGACAAATCTTTCTGTAGAACGGGCAAAGTTTAATAATAAAGTACAACCAAGTTTAGATTATAATGTGGATAGAATTGATTATGATGAAAATTTACTCGATTTGAATACTGTTGATAAATTCATAACACCTCAACTTCATGATAAATCTAATTTTGCTTCTGAATCTACAGTCGTAAAATATACGGTCGAACCAACTACTTTGGCACAATTAAAGACAATTTTGGACAGTACCCCAATTGACTAGAAAAAAGATTATAAATAATATAAAAATACACTTATGCAAAAGGTAACACAATGGCAGCAATAATCACAAATAAACTGAGAATATTTAATGCTCAGGAATTTTTGCAATCTATTAACAGATC
>Ga0114994_10003375_pt1 | contig 11648 bp, 10 predicted proteins | sample ArcticOcean_MG_C_9_FD_87043 | JGI IMG/M metagenome (GOLD analysis project Ga0114994, IMG submission 87043) | Marine microbial communities from western Arctic Ocean - ArcticOcean_MG_CB2_152 | ecosystem: Environmental > Aquatic > Marine > Oceanic | place: Arctic Ocean: Canada Basin | collected... | reverse complement strand
AATAGCTCCAATCCGGTTTGAGAGAACATGGCTTTACCTTTTTATGAGGTATTCTCTGAAGCATTTTTAAATGCTAGTGATATAGGTTTTACAAAATAATGAGCTAATCTATTTTCCGATTTATCAGTGAAAGAGAAGCCTTTTACATTATAAAACCTCAGTCTAAGGCTTACTTTCTCTCATGATATTATCAAGTTATGGGTGGATTGCCATTAGCAAAGGTTCCTAACAATAAAACTATAAGTCGATAGTCATATGAAATTGCAGTTTTAGCAATCTGTGTTGAAAAGGTATCAGGCGCTAGCGCCGGGCTTCTTTATGGCGCTCCAGGCGAGCATTACCCAGCCGCTTATAAACAGCATTCCACCGATGGGAGCGGCTGCGCCTACGGGTTCGGCGTTGATGAGGCAGTAGGAATAGAGCGTTCCTGAGAATAAGAAAATCCCACCAACGAAAGACCATCCGGCTCTGACTGCCCAATAGGCGGCGCGGTCTGTGCGGTTTGCGGCTAACCACGAGACGGCAAAAAGCGCCAAGGTGTGCCACATGTGGTACTGCACGGCGGTGGCGAAAATATCCCGGATAGCTTTATCGCCCGCCAGTCTATGATAACCATATCCACCAAGGCCAACCGCAATGGCACCGCTTATCCCAGCAACTGTAACCCAAATACGCCACGATTGGAAATTCATTAGTTAAGTGCCTTTATGAGACCTAAATGGGTATGGACGGCTTGTTCGAAATCTGAAGCGGATTTAGTTTCCATTCCATCAACCGCATCCAAATAAGCGGCGACGTCTTTTTTGACAATTCCCATGGTGTTGGTGGGTGCGTAAGCTTGGTCGGACCAGTCGATGGAATCAAAATTATCGCCATACCATGTGCTGCCGGAACTAGTCCGCATGACTTCCAAAATGGTTTCACGCTCAACGCCTAAAGCATCGGCTGAAGCGAGCGCATGGCGGACCGCAACAATGCCCGCGGCGGCAACAAAATTATTAACTACTTTACATTTTAACCCGGAACCGACAGGCCCTAAGCGATGGACTTCATTGCCCATGGCGGTAAATGCAGGCATTAAATGCTCAACGACATTTTCAGGCCCACCAACCATAAATGTCAACGATCCATCAATCGCCCGAAAACCGGTTCCCGACATCGGCGTGTCGATCAACATCACGTCGTCCGGTAAGCGGCTTTGAATTTGATCCAGCACGCGAGGTGATAAGGTTGAGCTAATGGCCAGCGTTTTTGGATGGTTAGGGTGCTTGAAAATAGCTTGTATATCAAACAATAAATCTTGGGTTTGTTGCCAGTCGCGAACAACCGAAAAAACGATGTCGACTCTGTCTGAAAATTCATTGGGGTCTTCGATCATGCGGTCTTGAAAGTCCCCAAATTCTGGTAAGGGGCGCACGTCAAAGCCAAAGACTTCCAGCCCAGCCTTTTGCAATTGTTTTGCCATGGGTAAACCCATATTGCCACATCCGGCCATGCCGATAACTTGATCTTTTAGCCTCATTGTCATTCGTTACTCCCGTTAGCTGTCTTGCTTGGCCGCGTCGACCAAGGCAGTAAATAAATTAAAATGTGCATCGCCATCGGAGGCGAAAAATTCAGGGTGCCATTGGACACCAAGGCAAAACCGTTTATTTGGGATTTCAACGCCTTCAACAACCCCGTCTTCTGCTATTGCGTTAATCATCAGGCCATCTGGATTGTTATTCAAGGCTTCGTTATGGGCTGTGTTTACTAATATTTGCGTGACGCCCAAAACGCTGTGTAAGTGTGAGCCGGAAACCACATCAACACCGTGCGCGCATTGTTCAGCGGGGCGGTGGTTTAGGTGATCAATATCAGTTTCAACGGCATCGTGTAAATTGCGGTAAAAGGTGCCGCCATAGAGACCCGCCATCACCTGCATTCCGGCGCAAACGCCTAGTACAGGCTGGTTTTCGTTAATCAGATGCCCCATCAAATGCTCTTCAAATTTGAACCTGGGGTGAAGAGTTTCTGGCCCGGTTTCTGACTCTCCATACAGCCGTTCTGGGAACGGATAAGTGCCGCCGGGGAATACAAAGCCGGCGCAAAGTTGGATAAATTTGTCTGTAGCGGCCTCTATATACGGGATACCAACGGGGGTGCCGCCAGCGTTCCAAATGGCATCGAAATAGATTGTGCGTAAGGCATAATGCGGGCGTTTCGAGAACGAACCTCCGCCCTCATAATCCAATAATATCCCAATATTTGGCCGTTCCGTCATTCACTTAATGCCTCACCATTAAACCACTCCTACATATATGCCGCGCCGTAATCGGCTTGTCTATAGCACCAGAGTTGGTATACAATTTATATGCTTCAAGGGGGGGACCGACGAGTGCCACTATTACATCTGGCGATTCTTGCATTGGTGCAAGGCATTACAGAATTTTTACCTATCAGCTCGTCTGGGCATTTGGTTTTGGTCCCGGTTTTCCTACAGATACCGGATCAAGGATTGATGCTGGATGTGGCGGTACATGTCGGTACATTAGGCGCGGTATTGCTCTATTTATGGCGTGATGTTTGGAATATGACTTCTGGATTGGTGCAAACTATGCACGGCAGAATAAATCCAGGTACTAAGCTTTTCGGTTATTTGGTGCTCGCAACACTGCCGGTTATTGCCGCTGGGTATGCCATGAACTACTATTACCCTGCGGGTATTAGAAGCATTGAATTAGTTGGTTGGACGACGCTTGGGTTTGGTTTGGTTTTAATGATCACAGACCAAATAGGAATGACCCTGCGCAGGATTGAGCATTTAACAATTTCAGACACGTTAGTTATTGGTTTCGCGCAGGTTTTGGCACTTATTCCGGGCGTATCGCGCTCCGGAATCACCATGACTGCAGCCCGCGTTTTGGGTATGGAACGTTCCGATGCGGCCCGTTTTTCAATGCTTTTGTCGATCCCAGCGATTCTGGGCGCAGGCTCTTTAAAGGGCTATGATTTATGGAAATCAGGTGATGCCCAATTAACCAACGATGTCTTTTTGGGCGCTGGAATGTCGTTTGCAGCAGCGTTGATTGCTATCGCTCTTTTGATGGCTTGGTTGCGTCGGGCAACGTTTACACCGTTTGCTCTTTATCGGGTGGTTTTGGGTATCGCGCTGCTTGCTTATTCCTACGGTTGGGTCGACAAAATAACTTTTTAAAAGGTGCTACGTCACACGATTATGGGCGGCAGGCCAATGTCATGTGACGCTCGTTTTTTATGAATTTTAGTAGCCATTGGCCAAATCAATCAAATTCATCGGCACTTCTCCGCGCTCAATCCGCCTGATGTTTTCAGCCACATACCCCGCCCCAGAATGTGGTGCTGTCAATGCAGCGATATGCGGCGTCACGGTAATTTTTGGATGATCCCAATAGGGGTGATCGGATGGTAAGGGTTCGGTGTTGAATACATCCAAAACCGCTTTCGATAAATGCTCCTGATCAAGTGCCGCCAAAAGGTCATCATCAACAACATGACCGCCGCGTGCACAGTTGATGAAAACCGCATTTTTAGGCAATTGGTTGAGTAGTTTTGAGTCGATAATTCCAGTTGTTGCATCGGTTAAGGGCAGCAAGCAAATCAAGATTTCAGAGCGGGCTAAAAAATCAGATAGACCGGCGTCACCAAAATAACTGGTGATCCCGTCGATCTTCTTTTCAGAACGCGACCATCCTGCGACTTCGAAGTGTAAGCTGGATAAGGCGCGCCCGGCAGCTGTCCCTAATTCACCCAAACCCAAAATCCCAACTTTACGATTCGATGCAATTGCTTGCGGCAATTGAGTCCATGTTTTAGAAGCTTCATATGCTCGGTATTTGTCCATGTCGCGATGGTGATGGATCGTCCAATAGACAATATAATGTGTCATACCTTGAGTTAGGGAGGTATCAACCAAACGGGCAACGGGTTTGTTGGTGGGCAATTCCGGATCGCACGTAATACCATCTATGCCTGCACCCAAAGATAAAATGGCTTTGATGTTAGGGAATTTTTTGATTACGCCGGGAGGTGGTTTCCAAGCTAATACATAATCAATATCAAGTGGATCAATGGCATCAGCATCTTGTGGCCATGCATAAAAGTTTAAGTCCTGCAACTCAGCCTGCAAATATTCGCACCACGCATCAACGCGATCTTCGTTTGATATAAACATTAAATTTATAAACTGAATTCTCCTACAGCCCCAATACGGAGCAATTTTTAAGACATACTCGTATCGGGATTTATGGCGGTGGAGTCAATAGGGGATGCGTGTTGAGAACGGCTGTAGCAAACTAAACTAAGCAGATTATAGGGCGGGGCGTCATTGCCCAACAACTCGGCTTTCGTCGGCTTTAAGATCAAAAGCGGCGGCCATTAGGGCTTGGGTGTAAGGCTGTTTTGGGGCATCCAAAATTTGAGACGCGGGGCCAAATTCAACAACCTTTCCGGCCTTCATAACAATAATATCATGACTAACTGCGCGAACGACTTTTAGGTCATGACTGATAAATAGGTACGCTAAATTATGCCTTTTCTGTAAATCCCGAAGCAATTCAACAATTTGGGCCTGCACCGACATATCCAGCGCGCTGGTCGGCTCGTCCAAAACAATAAATTTTGGCCGCAATACAAGCGCCCGGGCGATGGCGATGCGCTGGCGCTGGCCACCGGAGAATTCGTGCGGGTAGCGATCTTGCATTTGGGGCTTTAAATCAACTTCGCGTAACACATCGTCAATCAGCTTGCGCCTCTCATCTTGGTTGCCGCCCAAGTTATGAACCAGCAATCCTTCTTCAATTATTTGCCCAATCGATTGACGCGGGCTTAACGACCCGTAGGGGTCTTGGAAGACGATTTGCATTTCACGGCGCAACGGGCGCAGCTGTTTGGATGTCAGCCCTTGTAATTGATCGCCCCGAAACTGGATATCACCTTCACAGGACTCAAGCCGGATCAAGGCGCGGCCCAAGGTCGATTTGCCTGAACCCGATTCGCCAACCACACCCAAAGTTTGGCCTTCGCGGACGGTTAACGATATGCCATCGACAGCCTTAACATGGCCGACGGTTCGGCGTAAAACTCCTTTTTTGATGGGGAACCATACTTTAACGTCCACACCTGAAATAATGTTGGGCGCAGATGGGTCTGCATCATCCGGGTGGCCTTTGGGCTCAGACGCTAATAAATGCTGGGTGTAGACGTGGGCGGGGGAATCGAACACTAGCTTAACGTCGCCTTGCTCAACAATCAGCCCGTCGTTCATAACGCAAACCCGGTCCGCCATATTGCGAACAATGCCAAGATCGTGGGTGATGAACAAAATTGCCATACCTAATTTGGCTTGAATTTTTTTAAGCAGTTTCAAAACCTCCGCTTGAACGGTTACATCAAGCGCAGTTGTCGGCTCGTCCGCAATCAATAAATCCGGATCGTTTGCTAACGCCATCGCAATCATAATACGCTGTTGTTGGCCACCTGAAAATTCGTGGGGCAGTGCGTCCAGCCGGGTGATGGCTTCTTCCAGACCAACCAACGTAAGCAACTCAACAACCCGAGCACGAGCTTTGGCGAAAGATAATTTTTTGTGTAAAAATAAAACTTCAGCAATTTGTTTTTCGATAGAATGAAGCGGATTCAAAGAGTTTAAAGGTTCTTGGAAAATCATTGCAATTTGATCGCCGCGCAAACCCCGCATTTGATTATCGGGCAACCCGATCAGTTCTTGTGAATTAAACTTTATGCTGCCGCGGGGGTGATGCGCTAACGGATACGGCAGCAATTGCATGACGGATAATGCCGTAACTGATTTTCCCGACCCGGACTCACCGACTAATGCCACGGTCTCACCTTTGTCAATGTGGAACGATACGCCGCGCACAGCTTCTACGGCTCTGTCGCCATGGCCAAAAGTCACGAAAAGATTTTCGATTTCTAATAAAGTGCTCATCGATATACCTTTCTTGGGTCGAACGCATCGCGCACCGCTTCCCCCATAAATACGAGTAAGCTGAGCATGGTGGCAATAACTACAAAGCCGGTAATACCCAACCAAGGGGCCGTCAAATTGGCTTTGCCTTGGTTCAACAATTCCCCTAACGAGGGCGAGCCAATGGGCAATCCAAAACCTAAAAAATCGAGCGCGGTGAGAGTCGTGATGGAACCCGCCAGGGTGAACGGCATAAAGGTGACGGTTGCGACCATGGCATTCGGCAGGATGTGTTTATAGATTATTTTTAAATTTGACACGCCCAATGCTTTTGCAGCACGGACAAAATCTAAATTACGTGCCTTTAAAAATTCAGCCCGGACAACGCCAACAAACCCCATCCAGCTGAACAACAGCATCAAGCCCAGTAACCACCAAAAATTAGGTGTAATGACGCTGGCCATAATGATTAGCAAATACAGCATCGGCATGCCGCCCCAAATTTCCATAAAGCGCTGACCGAGCAAATCCAAAAGCCCGCCGTAGAACCCTTGGAACGCACCTACTGATACGCCAACGACAGCACTAATAAGTGTTAGGGTTAAGCCAAACAGAACAGAAATGCGAAAGCCATATATTGTGCGGGCTAAAACATCGCGGCCTTGGTCGTCCGTGCCCAACCAGTTGACGGCACTAGGGGGTGCGGGGGCTGGAACGGGTAGGTCGAGATTGACCGTATCGTAACTGAAAGGGATCAATGGCCAGATCATCCAACCTTTTTCTTCAATCAGTTCAGCTACAAATTCGTCGCGATAATCTGCTTCGGTCTCGAACTCGCCACCGAATGCGGTTTCTGTGTATTCGAAAAGGGCCGGTGAATAGACCGCACCATCGAACCAAACCATCAGGGGTTTATCGTTGGCAATCAGTTCGGCAAATAGGCTGATAAAAAACAGAACCATAAAAAAGACGCTGGAGATATAACCTCGACGGTTGCGTTTAAAATTATCAATGCGGCGGCGCGTAATGGCGGTGATGCTCATTCCTGAAAATGTATCTGGGAAAATTTGATCAGACATCTCGGGCCTCGAAATCAACGCGCGGATCAATCACGTGATACATCAAGTCGCTGATAATGGCCAAAATCAAACCAAACAATGTGAAGAAATAAAGAGTGCCAAACATCACCGGAAAATCGCGTTTAAGGGCGGCTTCAAAACCGAGTAATCCTAGACCATCGAGCGAGAATATGATTTCAGTCAACATTGACCCTGTAAATAAAATGCCAACAAAGGCGGCGGGAAACCCGGCAATGATAATCATCATCGCATTGCGGAACACATGACCATATAAAACACTGTGTTGGGTCAAACCTTTGGCTCGCGCGGTCAGCACGTATTGTTTGTTAATCTCTTCAATGAACGAGTTTTTGGTCAGCATGGTCAGGCCCGCAAAACCACCAATGATCATCGACAATAAGGGTAACGCCATGTGCCAAAAATAATCGATAATTTTCTCAAACGAATTCATATCCTGGAAGCCTGGCGATGTCAGACCCCGTAGCGGGAACCAATCCAAATATCGCCCACCGGCAAACATGATGATCAGTAAAATGGCAAACAAAAACCCGGGGACGGCATTGCCAAATATCACCAACCCGGATGTCCAAATATCAAACCGTGATCCATCGCGCACTGCTTTGGCGATGCCCAGCGGGATTGAAATCATATACACCAACAGCGTTGTCCAAAGCCCCAACGAAATAGAGACCGGCATTTTGTCGATGACCAATTGGGTGACACTGCGATCTTGAAAAAAGCTATCGCCGAAATCAAACGTCACGTAGCTTTTCATCATAATAAAAAACCGTTCGTGCGCGGGTTTATCCAAACCGAATTGTTTTTCGATAGATTTAATCAGGTCGGGCGGCAATCCTTGCGCCCCCCGGTATTGGCTCGATAATCCAGCGTCTTTTCCACCTTGCGATTGCTGGCCGCTAGGGGCCGCTTCTGAGCCCGCATCACCGCCCACCCGTGCCGTCGCATCAATGGCGTCGCCGGTCAATTCGGCAATCATTTGTTCGACTGGGCCGCCCGGTAAAATTTGGACAACGGCAAAGTTAATGATCATGATACCAAGCAACGTGGGGATGATCAAAAACAAGCGGCGGATGAGATAGGCGTACATGGGTGGCGTTTATCCTATTGAGCCGAAGAGAGTTTGCTTTTCAGCAACGCTTCCTTTTTAGCATCGACCCACCAAGAAACAAACTGATTGCCTTCGGTTGGGGTGATTTTTGGTCGTCCAAACTTATCCCAATAGGCAATGCGATCAAAGTTGGCATGGAATTGTGGGATTAAATAATGGCCCCATTGCAGTACCCGGTCTATTGCTTTGACCGCTGTGACCAAATCTTTGCGGCTAGATGCGGCAATGATTTTTTCGATCAAGGCGTCGATGACCGGATCTTTAATACCAATCAAATTGCGCCCACCTTCCAAATCAGCTGCTTTGGTTCCCCAAAACGATCGTTGTTCGTTGCCGGGTGACATCGATTGCCCAAAGACCCCAATCAGCATATCAAAATCTTGTGTGTCCATGCGGCGTCGATATTGCGATGTGTCGATGGTCCGAACGGTCGCTGTAACACCCAAGCGCTCTAGATTCTTGACAAACGGTAAAATAATTCGCTCCGATATGGGGCTGGATAAAATAATTTCGAACTTTAGCTCGACCCCAGATTTTGCATTCACTCGTTTTTTATCTTTGATGATCCATCCGGCAGCTTTTAAAATTTTCGATGCAGTACGCAGGCCTTTGCGAATTTTCCCTGGCGTCGCGTTTTTGGGTGGATTGTATTCGGTGGTGAACACTTCGTCTGGGATTTTCCCCCTAAAAGGCTCCAGCAAGGCCAATTCATCCGGCCCGGGCAACCCGGTTGCAGCCAGTTCAGAGTTATCAAAATAGCTGCGGGTGCGGGTGTATTGCCCATAAAAAAGGTTCTTGTTCGACCATTCAAAATCAAACGCATAAGCCAGTGCTTGGCGCACGGCTTTGTCTTTGAATATGGCGCGTCGGGTGTTATAAACCAAGCCTTGCATGCCCGATGAGCGGTCGTGACTGATTTCTTCTAACTTGATTAGGCCTTTGTCGACGTTGGGGATTTTATAAGCCGTTGCCCATGCTTTTGATGAATTTTCCGCCCGGTAATCAAATTCTCCGGCCTTGAAGGCTTCCAGCGCAATGGTGCTGTCGCGGTAATAGTCATAGCGAATGCGCTCAAAATTGTATTGGCCTTTATTGACCGGCAAATCTTTGCCCCACCAATCGTCGACGCGTTTTAACGTTATCGAGCGCCCTGCTTCGAACTTTTCGATCTTGTACGGGCCACTGCCTAAGGGCGGTGTTAGGGTTGTTTTGTTGAAGTCTTTGCCGTCCCAATAATGTTTAGGCAATACAGTCAATTGGCCTAAAATCAGAGGCAATTCGCGGTTTTCGCCGGGTTTGAAGTTAAAGCGTACGGTGCGTTCACTGGTTTTAATGACTTCTGATACGTTGCCATAATAAAACCGATAAAATGGCGTTCCTTTGGTCACTAGGGTATTAAAGGTCCAAATCACGTCTTCAGCGCTAACCGGTTTACCATCGTGCCAGCGGGCTTCTTTACGCAATGTGAACGCGACCCACGAGCGGTTTTCGGGCATGTGAACCTTTTCAGCTAACATGCCATATTGTGAAAATGCTTCGTCTGAGGACCCTGCCATTAAGTTGTCATACATGAAGCCCATCCCGGCGGCCGAATTGCCTTTAATGATGAAGCTGTTGAAGGTATCGAACGATCCTTGCGCCCCCAAACGAACCGTGCCGCCTTTGGGGGCTTCTGGGTTTACGTATTCAAAATGCGAAAAGCCCGCTGGGTATTTTAAATCTCCATGCATGGCAGCACCGTGGGTGATGGCAACTGCAACACCCACGGTGCCCGCAACTTCGGCAGCGTTTGTGCCAATACTGAAACCTAAAAACCCCAAAAATACCGCAGTAATTAATCGCATAAGCATTCCTTTTGTATAGTCTCAAAAACATTTTCCCAATTGTGAGGCTCTAAGCACCTTCAATCAAGATATGATGGTAAATTATGGCGTAGTTGTGATGATAGGGAGGCGTGAGAAGTTTAGCCTTGTTCCCCAACCCGCACCATTTGCCCATGAATGTCTTCTGCCGCATCAGACGATAAATGGCAAATCAGGTTTGCGATGCTTTCGGGTGTTTCCCAGTCTTTGGGGTCGGTGCCCGGCATGGAGGCCCGGTTTTGGGGGGTGTTTATGATTGTGGGAAGGATACAGTTTATGTTAAAGCCATTGCTTTTGAGCTCGGCGCTCATGCTTTCCGTCAGTCTCATAACCGCTGATTTGGACGCGCAATAGGCCCCCATGTTTGGTAAACCGTTCAGCGCCGCATCGGCACCAATGGTAATAATTTTGCCGCCACCGTTTGCTTTCATGTGCGGAACGCAGGCTGAGACAAGGGTGAACAGGGTTTGGACGTTAAGCTCAAACAGTCGGTTGAAGATTTTGGAAGGGGTTTCGTGGACCGGATCGCCCATGGAAAAGCCGCCGGTTAGTGCACAGAGGATGTCAGCAATTTTATTTTCTTGTTCCAAGCGACCAGACAAAAATTCGCAGGCGATGGGGTCGGTTAAATCAATGACGTACGTGCTGAGTAGATCGGGTGCATCTATATAAGCCGCTTTCAGAGCGGCTTCATCGATATCAAGGGCAATAACCGTCGCCCCTTTATCTAAGAAGGCTTTTGTCACCGCCTGGCCTAAGTTGCCGGCACCACCACTGACATAAACTACTTTATTTGAAAATTCGCTCATCCTATGACCTTTCGTTTACTCTAGTTAATATATATCGTGTCATAGCGCCGATCAGCGATCAGTAAAAGTGGCATGAAAAGGTATTACGCAATCGAGTGGTATTAAATAATAAATACAAAATATTTGTGTGTATTAAAAAAATAAACGAAAAACCTGTAGATGGAAACTTTAATCAACGTCTCTTTACCTATGTTTGGGGCTATGGGGTACGGCATTAGAAGATTTTAGGATCTGTCTCTGTCGTGGCGTTGAACCGGTTTGTTTGTTTTTTGCATTGCCGCCAGTGATGTTTGTGTTCACTGCCCGGGCTGATATTGGAGATATTTTAAACGGTCCCTTTATTTTTGCGATTTTATTGGGGGCACTGGCAACTGGGTTTTCGCTTTGGTCGTTGCTAAATTTGTTTTCTGGCGAGACTTAGCGCAAACAACATTCCATGGATTTTTATCGATCTACACAAACAGCGGATACATTGGCATTCCGCTGTTTATGGCTGCTTTTGGGGCGGATAAAATGTTACCTACAATCATTATAACTACAACTGAGCCGATGATGTTCATTGCCGTTGTGATGCACGCCATGGAAAGAATGCGGTACCCGGACAAACCAACGCTAGGGCGCATTTGGAGTGTTGCGTTTATGCTGATGAAAAGGTCAATGCTGGTGGTGTCTGTTTTGGGTGTGATGTTTTCTGCCTATTCCATCCCCTCGCCCATCTCTAATGGATATTTATTGGATTTATTGTTGTCTTCATCTGGACCGGTTGCTTTGTTTACGACAGGATTGTCGTTGATTGGCCATTCGTTATTGGAGGATTTGGTT
>Ga0114994_10003372_pt1 | contig 11652 bp, 15 predicted proteins | sample ArcticOcean_MG_C_9_FD_87043 | JGI IMG/M metagenome (GOLD analysis project Ga0114994, IMG submission 87043) | Marine microbial communities from western Arctic Ocean - ArcticOcean_MG_CB2_152 | ecosystem: Environmental > Aquatic > Marine > Oceanic | place: Arctic Ocean: Canada Basin | collected... | reverse complement strand
ATAGAGACACCACGTACGTGCTCCTATCAAATGAATGTTTTGCAGAGAAGATTAAGTAGTCCCCTGATTTCTTATTATCGAAATAATAATCTGTATCCTCGGGCGCAGTGTTACGCATGAACCTGACCTCAATCTTTCTGCCTACGGTTTGGTGTGCATCACCGTCAAGGAAGTCTACTCCATTGATCGATAAGGTTAGAGGATTCTTTTTCATCAACTGGTCTATAGACCTATTGATTATGTTTAGTTTGTATTTCGCATGGGATTCGCTCTGATTAATAGACGAACCCTTTTCGTATGCTTGAGTACTGCCTATCTGAGTAATGCTTCTAGACTTGAATTCGTGGAACGACTTACTATTGACCTTGTACTTATCACTATAGTATGGACTTTCCTTGATCTTCAACAAATCGTCAACCACATCCTTTAGCTTGAAGGTGAACTTATTGAATTTATAATGGTTTTCTGCATTGTCGTCAAACATCGTCCAAGCTGTGGATTTAGCAGTAACATCAATGTAGCTGTAATCAGCACCAACCAATCCTTTCTTGATTAGAGTGAACAGATCTTCGGTATCGGAGAAGTTATATTCTTTGATAACTCTTCGCTGAGAAGTATCCTGCGGAGATCCGCCAACAGACATAGTTGCCTGTCCATAGGTGTACGGTATACCCTTATTCATTACAGGAGCATATAGTAGGGTCTCTAGATCCACGAATGCTAGTTCATCATTCACAAGCGTAGAGGTTAGATAGAACGGATACCCATCAGAGGTACATGTCATATTCTTAATCCAAGACATTGCTTCGATAGGGTTCAGGTTAGGTACAATAACATCCATCGTCTTCTGACCTATACCAGAAGATTCTACTGTCTTGTCTAGGTATGACTTAGAGATACCTTTGATAATCTCATATGGGTTATCTGAGAAGTGTTTGTTGACATTCTTTAGATTAGATATGTACCCTATGTCTTCTATTAAATGCAGAATAAAGAACTCAACGTTATCACCAAGTTTACTGGAAGCAACTATATTATCTAGATAGAATGTTTTGGAAACAGGTTTAGTATCGTCTCGTGTGCTCTGGACAACTATCTCTACCTTCTCACCACCACCTATATCCATAGATGAAATAATATCCTGACTATCCCTAAACGCTATGGCGCCTGTTAGGTAAGCTTTGTCTAGATGTTCATAGATGTCTATGTTACTGACACCATTAGTAATATCAACTCTACCACCTTTAACAGGTATCTTTTCTGATATGATCGTTATCGACTTAAACGATACTGGTTCGGCAGCATCTGTAGGTACTGTACTCATTATGATTGTATCGCTTGTTTAAATGCACTCACTACTTTATTGATCGAGCTAGGTTTAACAATTCGTATCTGTTTCAACTTATCATTGTTTTCAAAGTATAGATCTTTGATAGTGACCTTTGTATGAACAGGTGCAGTAGGAATAGTTTCATATGGGTTGATGTCTACATGTTCACCATTCACTCTATACTCATATGCCGCGAGGTATTCCGCAACAACTTCGTCTATCGCTGACCATTGCGGATAGGTTACACCCGACGCTACGTCTCGTAGAAGTTCTCCTACTGCGAATGTACCTGTGGTCTTTACTGTTACCTGACCAAGGTCTACATTCTTATGTACGATTGTACCGACGGCTTCACTGTTATTTCCCTTGATAACCTGACCTACGCTTAGTTCAGTCGTTATCGAAACGTTTCTGATAACCAGTGTGGTATCTGGGTGATCTCTCTTTACCTTCGTCATCAACTCTGTAGTGTCCATTGGCCAACCTTGCTCTCTCAACTTAGGGTTCATTAGGTACATTACCCAATGTAACTGAGGGTCACCATAAAACTTGAATGCCACATGATCTGGACGTTCAGCATGTTGTATGAAATAGTCCTGATAGAAAGAACTCGACAGACGAACCGAGTCTAGTACCTCGGCATAGGCAGTCAAGTCTGTAGCGAAAATAACTTCACCGTCAACTTCGTATGATGTTTTTGGGAATGATGTGAAATAAGACATTAGTAACCCTTTAGAATATCTTTCTTACTGAGAGTAGTCTCTTCGGTGAAGCTCAACGAGAGGTCGATCTCTACAGGTTCACCGTCTTGGTGGAATGACATAGTAGAGGGATTAAAATTAGTTGTTATGCTGGTCAAATAAGCATCTTTCATAAGAGGCCCAACTCTAAATGAGTTACCGTCTGCGTCTATATATGACGCTCTAATCTCGAATGGATGAGGATATTTGAAACCAACACTAATGTCAGCACCAGAAGTCCCAGCGAAAGCTATGGATTCAGGGTATGCATAGAATCTGAATCTCTGAATGATCTTCTTTATCTCTTGTGCTTCCTTAGAATTCTTTGCAATGAACTTAAACTGGTATGCGAACTGTCTAACCTGAACCCCTCTGAATAAGGTTCGTATGTTAGGATCTACCGTAACACGCAATGAAGATGCAACACCATCGCCAATTTCTTTAGGCCCTTTGGACGCAAGTCTAGCTGCACCTAGTGATGCAAGAGAATTAGCACTAACACCCCCAGCACCTTTGAATAGGTTGATAAAGTCTGCGGTTGCATTACCAAGCGCACCCCCAGCAGAACCTTCTGCGTTGGTCAATGCGTTACTTAATATCGCACCACTGGCACCTATACTAGGACTGTCATAGGTCAAACCATCAGTTGAAGATAACGAGATAGGTAGATATATTTCCATCTTTTTAAGAGGCAGAGGTAGATTGACGCCCGGCTTTATTTGAGGGCCTGAGTCCAGTTTTTCTTTGGCGCTATCAGTATCACCATCAGCAATATCCATTACTACCGAAGCTAAACCTTTAGTCATCGTCATCAATAGGTCACCTATCCCCATGTTGCCATCTAGTTTAGGCCCGGTGATTAGTTTAGGCATGAATACAATCCTTGCACCATATCTATTAATATCACTTATAGGATACTTTAATATTCGATCTTCTGTACCATCGAGATGGTTCTTTGCAAGGAATTCTGCATTGTCCATCTCTTCCTGAGCTTGAGCATCTTCTCTATTTGCTTGTCGCTCTGCTGGGCTTAGTGTTTTAGTTTCTTCTGACATGGGGTAAACCTATCTTTATAAATACTGTCATACTATTTATACATAACCGAAGAACATTTAAAATGAATCTGATAGATGACTGCAAGTTCCTTCGTGACGGATGGGCATACGAAGAAGGACATATTATCCCAGACGACAGAACGTGTCGCATGATACACACCATACTTAAACTAACTCGTTGTAAAAACGTATTGGAAATAGGGTTCAACTATGGCCATAGTGCATTTACATTCATGACCGTTGATACTAATCTAGTCTACCATTCGCTTGATATATGCAAGTACGAACACACGTTAGTGAATGCCGACCATCTTAAAGTCAAGTTCGGTGATCGTTTCGACTTTACTAAGATGAGTTCCCATGACCTAGACCCAGCGAAGGCGTCTGAATATGATATGATCTTCATCGACGGTGATCATGAAACCGAAGGCATGTCAAAGGATCTGAACCTATGCATACAGGCACAACCTAAGTACATCCTATTAGACGACTATAATAGTTTTATGGGCGGAGACATCTATCCTAGGAGGTTGTTAGCTCATTACTTTACGAAGGACGATTTTAATTATCAACCAATCAAAGAGTTCTTCTACCCAGCAACCGATATGACGAACTGTATGTTATTGTTAGAAAGAAAGACAGTTAAGAGAACTGGATGAAGACCTATAAAGGTAGGTACAAACCAAAGAACCCAGAGAAGTACGCCGGCGACGTAGATAACGTTGTCTACCGTTCGGGATGGGAACGCTACGTAATGAAGTGGTGCGACGACAGTTTGGATATCGTACAATGGATGTCCGAAGAGCTAGTGATCCCTTACATATGTGAGACTGACAATAGACCTCACCGATACTTCATGGACTTCGTTATCAAGTACAAGTCTGGGCGTGTTGTACTGGTAGAAGTCAAACCCTTCAAAGAGACTAAGGTGCCTGTGAACAAACAAGGTAAGTCTCGACGTACCGTACTAAACGAAGGTATGACGTACATTAAGAATCAGTCTAAGTGGAAGACTGCTAAGAAGTATGCAGATGATCGGGGATACCATTTCGAGATCTGGACTGAGAAAGAACTGACTGCCATGGGTATCATGCCCAAGTCTACCCAGAAGATGCGTACCAAGAAACCTATTAAAAAACTAGCACCCTTCCGAAAGAAAAAGAAATGATCCCAAAGGTATTCTTCATTGGTATGGACAATTCGTCCGACCAACCATTAATCGATCTTATGCTAGACAGCGGTTGCTCTGTCGCAAGTATAAGTTCGGGTAGAAGAAACCTTGCGAAGACTATCAAACGTAACCTCATAGCAGGTAACGATCCACTGCATACAATCAGTGACAGTAATGTTTATATTAACATGACTTATTTTGAAAACGACGACTACATCGAAGGTAACCAATACTACCGACAACTGTACGAGGCGTACCCAGATGCATACTTCATATTGAACTGTGTAACCGAAGCGATTTTTGTAGAGAACAGAATGAACACCCCCTTACTTGAGAAGTGTAAAGAGATAATGGTGCCAGGCAAACCCCTTACCACCCAAGAGGTAGTGTGGAATTGGATCACCTATAGATCCCAACACCATGCGACAGTCATAAACTGGTTCTTTGGTGATGATATTAGAGCAGAACGGTTCCTTATTTTAGATGTTGACTATGACAATGTGTCTAAGATGGTGAACTTAGTTGCCAAAGACTACACTCTCAATATAGATAACTGGATACATTCTGTATAAATAGAAGTAGGAATTTTAACGGAAACTCAGATGTCACAAATATTTCAGAGACTAGAACTACAAGCGTTCCGTGCAGGGATTACCCCTCGTACTAAAGAATCTCGTAGTTGGTTTCAACAAAAGATAAAGAATCTCCGTAGCATCAATAGAACTGCTTTGATGAAAGAAGAACCGTTGAAGCAAACTACCCAAGAGATTGTTGGTGGTATGTACATGTTCTTCTACGATCCTAAGCATAAAGATACATTACCATACTACGATACGTTTCCATTAGTGATCGTTGTAGGGCCTGCCGAGGGTGGGTTCTATGGGTTGAACCTACACTATCTACCTCCTATGCTACGTGCAAAGATGTTAGATGCGTTGATGGATATAACAAGTAACACTAAGTTCAATGCCTCTACACGATTCAAAATGTCGTATGAGTTGTTGGTCAAGTCTAGTAAGTTGAAGTACTTCGAACCGTGTTTCAAGCATTACCTGAATTCACATGTACAGAGTAAATTTGCAATGGTGCCTGCGCCTGAGTGGGAGATCGCTACATTCCTACCGACCGCACAATTCAAGAAGTCTAACTCTAAGAAAGTATACGCTGACTCCAAGAAAAAGATAGGTGGATAACCGATGGCAGGAATAGAACAATTAAAAGGTAGTCTGATATCGAAGAATGGTATGGCGATGGCTAATACGTATTCAGTAGAGATGCCTACCCAAGTAGGCGTTGCCGTAGATGGCGGTACCGTTACTAAACTTACGGGCATGAGTGCGAAGACTGCTAATATTCTATGTAAGAGTGTTAACATGCCTGGAAAACAGATACTAACCTTAGACAGACAGATGGGTATCTTCAACGAGAAGGTTGTTAACGGATTCGCAGTAGAAGATGTGTCTATGACATTTTATGCATTGAACGACTACGGAGTGAAGAAGTATTTTGATTCATGGTGTCGGGCAATGGTAGGTGAACATGTGGTACCGCCACCGCCGCCTCCAGCAGAGAAGAAAGAGGGTAAAGGTAAAACCGCAGCAGATGTCAAAGATGAAGAGGAAAAAATCAAAGCCAAACCTCTAGCCGAAGGTTCAGTTGGGTACAAAGACAATTACGTCGCACCTATCAAGATACACCAACTAAGAAAACCTATAATGCGAGTTGGTTTCGATCTAGGCCCTCTGAGTATAGATTTTGATCTACTGGGTGCCTCTATATACAGTATCGTACTAGAGGATGCATTCCCTACTACCATGAGCACTATCGAACTAAGTAACGACGGACAACTAGTTGAGTGTACAATACAGTTCTCGTACACCAAATGGAAAGTGATAAAAGATGAAAGGGGCCTAGGTGATATCACACTAAGTCTAGGATCTATATTTTAAATTATACAATTAGGATTAAATAATGGCATTACCAAAACTGAATGACGCACCAACATATGAAATGAAAATTCCCTCTACAGGTAAGAGCGTGGTCTACAGACCATTCCTTGTAAAGGAACAAAAAAACCTCCTCATAGCATTCGAGGCGCAGAACCGACATGACTTAGTCAGAGCAGTTATAAGAACCATCGAGGCATGTGTAGAAGAACCTATTAGTGGATCTCTAACTACATTCGATGTAGATTACATGTTCACTAAGATACGTGCTAAGTCTGTAGGTGAAATTGCAGATATACTGATACCTTGTGAAGAGTGTAGTGTTGATAACGAAGTAAAGGTTGAACTAGATGAAGTAGAGGTCAAGGGCGATTTACCTGAGATGGTGATACCAATCACCGAAGAGATTTCTGTTAAGATGAAGTTCCCGACCTACGAGGAATTCTTAGCTAATCAAATTCTTCTGGACAGCAAGACTACGACCGAAGCGTTACTTCAACTCATCGTCACTTGTTTAGATTCGGTTATGACCGAAGAAGAAAAGTTCGCTATTAAAGATGAACCACAAGAAGAAATTATAGACTTCTTGGAGTCAATGACTACCGAACAGTTCGGAAACGTTTCTGCCTTTGCTGGATCGATACCGGCATTGACCCAAGACTTAGAATTCGTATGTACATCATGCGACCATACTAATAAGAAAACACTGAAAGGACTTGACGATTTTTTTTGATCAATCTCTCTCATGATACCCTAGCCAATTACTACCAAGTCAACTTCCAACTACTAAATAATTTTAATTACTCGTTGGATGAGGTAGAAGGAATGATACCTTGGGAGAGAGAGATTTACTTAACGATGTTAGTTGACGATATCAATGAGAAGAATCAGAGAGCCAAACAGAAAGGATAAGCAATGAGCATTAGAAAACTAACGGTAGCGCTACGCGATGAAGCTGATGCTCTTGGTCTCGCGCACGAGAAGCTGTTTCAAAAAGTTAAGGTGATCAACGAAGAACAGATCACCAGTAGACTTGAGTCGAAGCTTAACTTTATGGAACATGTGCACAGACCTATGCTGGAGGTCTCGAACAATATCCTCAGAGTACTGGTAGGTGATAAAAGCGAAGACAGTTCTGGTGATGATCTCGAACAAAAAAGAGATGATAAAATTAATGATAGCAAACTGCTTGGTGCATTAGGTTCTATTGAAAAGAATACCAAGGGTGGCAAGGGTGGAAGTTTCAAAGAGTCTGCCGGTAAAGGTGTTGGAGCAGGTGTTGGTGCTGGTCTAGGTTTCGCTATGAAAGGACTTGGTGCGGTCGCAACTCTGGGCGCATTAGGTTTTGGTATCGGTGCATTCTTTACTGGGTTGGCTCTTGGTGATAAAGCACAGGCGATGATTGGTGCCGACATGCAGGCTACCAAGAAGAACATGATTACTCTTGGCGAAGCATTCGCAGAGACGCCAGCAAAAGGACTGCTTGCAATGGGTGCGGCAGCTGCAATAGGCGCAAAGTTTGGTAGTATGAAGGGTGCCCTCAAGATGGGATTCTTTGGTGCTGGTCTTGGAGCATTCTTTGCTGGTCTAGCATTAGGCGACAAAGGAGCGGCAATGTTGGATACCGATGGTTCTTCACTCAAGGACATGATGGTAGGTCTAGGTGAAGGACTCAATGCATTTAGTGGTAAGTCACTATTAGCACTAGGCGGTCTTATTGCATTCGGTAGTGCATTCGGTAGTGCAGCTGTTGTCGGTCTTCCTCTACTAGGTACTGGACTAGCATTATTCTTTGCTGCATTTGATGTTGCTGCCGCGGCAGGTGTAGATGGTAGTGGCGTAGCTACAATGTTAGGAAACATGGCGATTGGTCTTGCACCTCTCACTGAACTGGATGGTGGTAACCTTATTGCTGTCGGTGCAGGAATGGCAGCACTAGGTGGAGGCATGGTCGCTCTAATGGGTGGCAAGGGTATCGCTAGTGTCATAGATTTTGTTAGTGGATTGTTTACTAGTGACGACAAGGATGATATCTTCACTAAAATATATAAGAGTCTGCAACCACTATCCACATTGAATGCTGCCAACCTTACAGGAATTGGAAATATATCTGGTGTTATCGATGGTCTTGCGGATTCTCTGGATAGACTTATTAGTGTCGACTTTGATGACGTTAACGATTCTATAGCAGATTTCGGTAAGACGATGGCATATGCAATACCTATGCTGGCTGCAATGAAAGGTATGGGAACGACAGATGGAAAACCTTATGTAGTTGGTGAAGGTTGGTTTGATGGTCAGAAGAGACTTGACTTCTCGCCGGGCCTAAACTCTTTCTCTAACGAAGATGTGCAGATGATGACTAGTGTTGCGTCAGCAGGAACTCAGATAGCGTCTAACTCTTCGGGGCAACAACAGAAATCTACTTCAGCAGGAAATGTCAGTAGATTAGTTACAGAACAATCCGCAATTAATAGTCCACTTTCTGCGGCAGTATTCGCACCTGTACAGACTAGTAATAATAGCAGCAGTAGCAATACAAGTATCGTAGGTGCTCGACTATCTACTACTGATTTCAATGATCTGGCAGGTTCTAGAACAGCATAAAAAAAGGGACTCCGAAGAGTCCCCTTATTAACTACCTTACTACCTAGTCTTCCGCAGCCATCTGCGCGAAGTAAGACAACGTATCATCTTCTTCCTTAGCTACAATCCCTGCAACAGGTTCTGCCGCTGCAACAATAGTAGGTTCAATTGCTGATCGAACCGGAGCAGCTTCAGCAGACTGTGCTAGTGCTTCGTTCTTAAGCGTAGACCCTGCACCAGTCGCAAGACCTAGTACTGTCTCCAACTTGTTCTTCAACTCATCATAAGATTTGAAGTACTTAGGATCATGTGCACCAGCATAGTCAGGGATGATGAACTCGTTTAAGTCATACATTCCGTTATACACTGCTTCAAGTTGAACTTCATCACCATCTAAAAACGGACTGGGTGCTTTGAAGTCTGACTTATCGTAGTTTCTATAGCCCGCAACGTTGCGGATCTTCAATTCGAATAATGCACCTGTCCAGAAGTCAAAAGGATTGACCGGAGTCTCGCCTGGAAATTCTGGTTGCATTTGATCCATGATCTTATCAAAGATCTTCTTACCGAATTCATAGATAAACGTTTTGCCGTTATTGGCAGGATTGGCTGGGTCGTTAATAACTTGGATGTTAGTAACGTAGTGTAGACGACGCTTCTGCCGACGAGCAGTTTCCTTGTCTTCTTCGATACCGGAATTCCACAGTCGAGAGTTCAACTCACCTAATGGGTCATTCTGACCTAGGGTAGTAAGTGAACGTTCGATGTACCATTGTCCAGTGGGGCCTTTGAAGGCGTGATCCCAATAACGTACCCACGGAAGGTCTTGACCTTCGGTAGCAGGTAAGAATCGAATTACAGCGTAACCATTGCCCGCTTCATCAACGGTAGGTTTCCACTTGCGGTCGTCTTGGTATTTGTTTGAGTTTGACACTTGACCAGATGCGGCATTCGCTTCAGCGACAAGCTTCGAGATATCCATAGATTTGGATTTTAGATTTGCAAAAGACATAATATTTTCCTTTAGTATTAACTTAAATATAACTTAAATATAAACAATGTATAAACAATGTATGAGATTACCCATAAGGGCACTACTACTTATACGTCTAGTTGATTCTGTTTTGGTAGAAAATTCAACTGACGTGCTTCACTCTCAAGGTGTTCTACAATGGTTGGAAGCAAGTACTTCTTAATGTCTTCCAGTTCAAGAGCATTCTTTTCACAGAGATGTACAATGGAATCCATGTATGACATCTTATTAGTAAAAACAAAACTCTCGACCATAGCTGAGAATGATTTCTTGGTTAGGAACTTCTCTTTAGTCGACTCATCCATTTATATTCTCAATCGCTTTGACATTATCAACACGGAATGACCGCCATGATTGTGCGTCAATTGCGAATGCTCTTATAACAGATTTGTTAACAGAAAATTCGTCCACTTGGTTTACTTTAGACTCTGACATATCAGGCATGTATTCGGTTTGTAGAGTGCAAGGCATAATACGTTGTTCTCCATTAACCTTATCAAATGTTACCTGTAATACACCGTCCCTGAGTCTTCCTACTATTTCATCATAATTAAACATACGTTCTCCTTAAAAACGTTCAAATTCAGAATCATTTTCTGCAGCTGCATCTGGTTCAGCATGAACTGCTTCTAAAAATTCTTCACTACCGTCGAGTACTGCAATAGTATGCTCGAATGCTTCAAGTGTGCTAAGAACGTTTTTACGTGTCTCGTCCTCTTCACCTAAAGAAGCATATTCTTTGGCGAATGTTTCTAGAGTTTCTAGATATGCACAGCGCATAAATTCACGTGCGATTAGTTCTACATCGTTACGTGTGTATTGACCTAAGTCAATTAGGTTTGCTATAGGTTCTTGCGACATTAATTCCATTCCTCGTTTTGGTTTGCTTTATATACATCAGAAAAGTGAGTATCAACATATCGCTCTTCATCTTTCCATCGTACATTAGATTTATAGTCTTGGCGATCAAGACCTACTACTTCGTCAGCAAGACGTTTGTTTGACTTAACGATCTTGACAACCTTACTATGCTTCTGAATCTTCAATGCTGCTCGACGAATCATCGCATAACGTACTTCTTTTGAAACTATCATTATTATACCTTATATTGGGGCCGCCTGTCAAGGGGCTAACTTAAATTAGTTTCTTCGGGGTAACCACGTTTCTTAGCTTCTTTCTTTCGGTCTATATGTGTAACGGCACGATTAAATTTCCGAGCGTACTTCGCTACGGGATTTGCTCGCGCTATAGACTTGACCTTCTTCACTTTAATTCTCCGATATTCTTGTTCGTGAGGATGTGTACGAATAATTTACTTCATCACTTCCATCGTTAAATAGGTTAGACCACCTACGAAGTTTACTATACTTTTCTTGCCGTGCATCTTCAACGGCACTGTAAGACACTACTTCCCAATTCTGAAGCAACTCTATCATACAGACTAGGTCACCTACTTCCTTGGCGAGACGGTCAATGTTCTTCTTCTCTTGACCGAATCGTTTGACCTTAGATACCTCGACGATAACCTCGGCACATTCTTCTTGCAAGATGGTTAACAGTTCAGTTGCAGAATCATTATGAGTTAACATTGTTATCCCTCACATCGATCATGGAAAGCAACCGCACCGTAGTGACGTTGTCCGGTGATCTCTTTACACTTCTCAGAGAAACGTCCATCCGAAGTAGCAATATAAGTACCACCCATCATTAACCAACGACCATCTGCTTGGTACGTACCGTTTGTCATCTGGACAGCAGGAACGACTTTGATAGTACCTTCGAAGGCACCTT
>Ga0114994_10003370_pt1 | contig 11653 bp, 8 predicted proteins | sample ArcticOcean_MG_C_9_FD_87043 | JGI IMG/M metagenome (GOLD analysis project Ga0114994, IMG submission 87043) | Marine microbial communities from western Arctic Ocean - ArcticOcean_MG_CB2_152 | ecosystem: Environmental > Aquatic > Marine > Oceanic | place: Arctic Ocean: Canada Basin | collected... | reverse complement strand
TCGCCGGGCTTCAGGACCAGCGTGCGATATTCGCCGCCCAAACCCAATGCCCCCACCGTCCCGATCCAGTGGCGGCCCTCCGCGAAAAGGACTTGGACACCGTCGACCACCTGAAGCATCGTATTCTGAAACGCCCGCACCACCACGACGCGGCCGCGGGCGTCGATGCGGGACAACAGGCCCGGCCGCCGCGCCGGCCGCGCCCGTCGACGGTCCTCACAGGACGCCGTCGCGTCTATGGCGTGTGAAGTTTAACTTCCGCCCCGGCCCGCGCGGGCAGCTTCGCGACCATCTGACTAAAGCGGTTCACCTCGCCGTGGCGGTGCAGCGCCTTGGCGAACAGGGTCTTCATCGCGTCCTGGGGTAAACATTTCGCCTCCTTGTGGTTGAGGAGGTAGTGCGATATCTCGGCGCGCACGTAGTCCCGCCGCACCAAATGGATCAGCGAGACGTTGAGGCCTGCGGCGCCGACGTTGGGACGGGCGGCGCTTATGTCGCGCCGACGCCGTCGACGCGACACCGTTGGATGATGTCCGCGAGCCCGAGCAACGGGAGCGCCCTCGCCCGCGTCCTTGACGTGCTCACCGACGCGCGCTCGCAACCGGCCGTCTGTGAATCCGAGGCGTCACTGCAGTGCTGTCTGAGCGAGAGCAACGTCCCTCGGAAATGCATGGAGGGAGGCGTCTGCGGCGCCGCGCGCAACTTGATGACGATGATCCTCGCGGGGAGCGACGACGCCGGCGCCGTCCCGTTCCGCGGCGACCTCTGCCGCACCGACGCGTCAAAAAGTCGGACGGCGGCTGCTCTCCACCAGCTCGATGACGAGGGCGGCGTGCGGCTCCTCGCGCGCGCGATCGGGAACGCGAAGCGCTTCGCGCACGTCGGTTTGTCGAGCGATCTCTCCGCGACGCAGTGCGCCTACCTCTCGCTCCTCGAAGACTCCGGGGCGGAGCTCAGCCAGACGAAGATGAAAACCCTCCGAGCGATTAGTTGCGAGGGCGACGCCGTGCGGCACGAGGGCGCCAATTACGAGCGCGATCTGGGGCCCGCCCTCTGGGGTCGGCTCCTCGCGTACAACCGGCTCGACCTGGCGCTGTTCAAGTGGGCCCGACGGCGACCTCCCGCGGTGCCGCCGAGGCGCCCGACGGCATAAAGAATTATTTGTTGTTGTTAGTTACGAGCCCTCGCTTCGACATCCAATGCCGACAGATAGATAGAAAAACACGAGAACGGAACGGGCCGTAACTTTACGCGTGGGTACGGGTTCGGTTCGGGTTGCCTGGACGGGTTTCGCGGCTTGCTATCACATAGCACCTCGCGCTGTGCTGCTGAAAGCCCAGACGCTCAGTTCGCTGAGTATCTAATAGCGAACGCACGAATCGTTGCGTTGCGTGCCGCACTCAAGCAAACTGCTTGCCTGCAGAGCACTCGTCTCTGCACAGCGACGACATCGCTGCATTACGCCGCAGCAGCGCCGCGCGCTCCGCAGCGACGCCACAGCAAACGCTCGCTAGCCAGAGCACCACCGCACCGCACCGCACCGCAGCAGCGTCCAAAACAAGCACAATCGCGTCGTCGGCCGATGACGAAAGGACTTTTGTTTCACGACGGTCTTATGAGCGCGCCCGTGATCTGAATCCGTCCGAGCCGCGCTGCAAAACGCGCACGGCCTGAGGCCCCTGCAAGAGATCCTATAGCACATCAAGCGTGGGACGGCGCGGTCCCTCACACGCGCGCTCACGCAGGTAAGAAACGGTCAGGCAGGCACGCGCCGTCTCAAGCAAGAACATGCTGCGCACGCTCGCCGCCCGCGCCCGCGCGCCCGCGACGCGGCGCTTCGCCGCGCCCGCCACGAAGAAGAAGAAGAAGAGCAAGGGCGACGACGACAACCCGCGGGACGGCGCGACCGCCTTCTACCGCGCGATCATCGACGCCCCGCGGAAAACGCGACCGAAGCTGTCCGCGGAGGAGACGCAGAAGAACTTCGAGATCGGCGCGACGTACAACCGGCTCTCGCGCCGGAAGCACTGCGAGTTCGAGGCCGGCTTGCAACTAAAGCTCGACCTCCAGCAGTTCGCCTTGGAGAGCCTGCCGCCGGACCTGCGGAAGAAGGCGACGAGCCTCGAGGACGTGCCGTTGCCCCCCTTGGACCGGCGCTTCTGGGCGCTGACGCCCCCCATCCCCGGCTTCAAGCCGGAGGCGTACCCCGACGACGACGAGGATTAATTTGTGTAAAATTACTAAAACTTAGGGGGTCACCGATACACGCCCCGCGCGGCGCCCCAGTCGAGCCTGCGCGTGAAGGCGTGGGGGTCGACGCCGTCGAGGGGGCGGACACATGCGAAGGAGAAATAGACGCGGGCCGCGACATGGGCTCGCCCTTGAGCGCCTCGCAGGGCGTGAAGTCCTGGCGCGGGCACGTGGCCTTGAGGTAGGCCTCGACGGGAAACACGACCGGCACGGTCAGGACCTCGAAGCAGCCCGGCATGCGCTTCGTATTTGAGCCGAGCGTCGACTTCGTCCCGAGATGGCGGAAGATGTTCCACCTAAAACCTAAGTGGGGCCTCGTCCCCTTATACGCTTGCGACTGCTCTTTTTCTCCCGCGAACCATTCCACGACGAGGTGGTCCGGCGGCCGTCTAGACTGGTGCTCTATTAGATAGTCGGCGAAGGGTACCAAATCGTCATCTTTAAGGAAGATGCCATTCATGCCGAAGGACGCCCGGACGGCCAGCCAGTCGGGGTAGTACGTCGAGGCCCTTTCCACAATGTAACTCATCGCCCGCAAACCATGCGCACAAAGGGCCATGTCGTCCTCGCCGAACACAAAATACCTCGCTTCGGCGTGCACGACCCGCAACACCGCCGCGACGTCGCGCGTCTGCTTGCGCACCTTCCAGCCGGGCCGGTTCGCGTTGCCCGCGATGTGCCGCGCGTCGCCCTCGCCCCGGTCCTTCGTTGTTATGGAGGGGTCCTCGGCGCGGTCCGAGAAGCGGAAGGCGGTTCGCCCGGCGAAGCGCTCCCTTGCCTCGTCGAAGCGCCGGTGGCCCGGGCCGTGCACGTTGACGACGAAGATGCCAATCGCATCTGCGAGCGGACTTTGCGGCGCCAATTCCTTCGCGAAGGCGGTCAAGGTGGTCCCGAGGTAGTCCTCGTCGTTGATGCGGGGGACCGTCGGCAGGCCGACGGCCAGCCACAACCGCTCCGACGCTTTTGTCGAGACCGCTTCCGCGGCGCGGTTGGCGAACGCCGCGGCGGCGGCGGGCCGGGGCGGCCGCGTCGTCATCGCGGGTGCTGTCTGCGTCGAGCCGACGATCGCGCGGAGCCGGCGCAGCTCCTCTCTGTAGTGCTGGTCGCGGTCAGTCGCGAGCTGCGACGTCGAGTGGTGCAGCACGAAGAGCGCGACGCAACTCAGCCCGACGAAGAGCCAGGGGAGCGTCGCCCTGCGGACTTTGAGCTTGGCCATCGATCGCTGCGGCTGCCTCGACGCTGCCGGACCAAAGCAGTTTTGGCCAGCAGCTCAAAGCGCACGCGTCGATACTGCTGCCAAATGCGCACGAGCTGCAGCAGAGAGATAGGATCGATACGTATGCTATATGTTCAGAGATGTACCGCTTTGCGCGAGCGCCCGTCACTGGCACACGGGCAATTTATGCAAAACAATACCCGCACTCACAGACCAGCAATCGACGCTAATACCTATATTTAGAAGTCCACTAGGAATTTCCGTTCTCGGCGTCCGCCGGCCACAGCGCGTCGATCTCCGCCGACGACTGGTCGACGCGCGCGGCGCGCCGGGGGCCCTCGGGCTCCATGACCACGTCCCGCGCCGACGTCGCGATGGCCGCCGACGGGCCCTGGTCGAAGCCCTCGCGCTTCGGCGGCGGCGTCAGGGGCCGCCCCGCCCGCGGCCGCAGCTTCGGCGGGTCGATGACCGACTGGATCGCTTCGTTGAGCGGCGGCGAGTTGAGGAGCAAAGGCGGCGGGAGCGGCGCCGCGGCCGCGAGGTCGACGGGGGTGGACGGCTCCTCGGTCGACCCGGGCGGCGTCATGCGCGACCAGGACGGCTGCGGCTCCTCTGCCGCCGCGTCGGCGGCCGCGACGCCGAAGAGGGGCGCCAGCCGCTTCCAGAAGGGCGACGGCGGCGCGGGCGGCTCGTCCTCGTTCGCAAACGGCGGCAGGCCGTGGTCGCCCGCCGTGACGCTGTCGCCCACGGCCGCGATGACGTACTTTCCATAAGCACTCCTGGCCAGGACGGCCGCGATGACAAGCTTGCCATGAGCGTCAGTGGCGAGCGCCAGGAGCGCTATGATACATGAGAAATTTCGATTGCTCATCTTGGCTATGGCGGCCACGGCCTCGCGTTTCGCCGCGGAGCACGAGTGATTGGTGGCACTTCTTCGGCGTGCACTCTGCGCTGGCCCGGCGGTGAGGTCCCGTCGCCGCTTTTGGCATGCCAAGCTTGCACAAAAACCCGTGCGTGCCAAACTTTTTGCCAAACTTTATACGCCATCGAGAATAAGACGACCGGACGCCGCCCTAGGGGCGAGTGGCATCCATGACCACTCAGTTCGATATCAAACCCGTTACACCGGGGGGAAGCGCCGGGGCCGCGCGGGGATATAGGGAAGCGCCTGCGCATGCACCCATCAGCCCGGGGAGGCGCCCCTCAGCCCTTGCCCGTGTATGCGACGTCCGGCGTGATCGGCACGTTCGCCTTGCCGCCGGAGAGCATGGCGGCCTCCTCCGCCGCGCTGGGCGGCGCCAAGAGCTCAAAGGGAAGCTTCTCGCCCTTGTAGAACTTGTGCGCGAACCACGAGCCGATGCCGCACATCAATGCGCCCACGCCCACCACGATGCCCTCGAGGAGCATCATGAACACTCCTCCCACTCCTTGCACGTCGTCGAGGTTGTTCCTGCTTTTGGGATTGGGCGTCGATTTGATGAAGGCCACGTGCGGCGCGTCATCGTCCGCGCTCTCGTAGTCCTCCCAGTTGTAGTCGTCGTCCCAGTAGTTCTCGTCGTCGTCCCACCAGCCGTCGTCGTCGAAGGTCGTGAAGTTGCCCTTGGACGCGGGACCGCAGTCGTGGCAGTCCGTGCCCAGGTCGCAGAGGCTCGAGGTGCGCGTGTCGTCGCACTGTGTGGACATAGAAAAGTGAACTCATGTCGAGAAAGGAAGGTTTCGACGCTGGGGCAAAACGTAGTCGTCGTTCGCCCACTGGCACGTGTTCGTGCACTCGATGGCGGGCGCGTCGGGGTCCGCGCTGCCGCAGTCCGTGCAGTCCGTGCCCTTCTCGCACACGGGGGCCAGGAAGTCGTCGTCGTCGTCGCCGTCGCCGTCGCCGTCGCCATCTGCGGGATTACAGAGTGAAGGTACGCACGTCGCGTCGATGGCGTTTTAAAATGAAGACAAGGACGCCGTTAAAATGCAGTAGTCGTAGCCGTACCCGCCGTAGTCTGCGTGGACAGAAAAAGTCAGGGCGGAAGACGCATAACTTGCCACGCCGGGACGCGCAGTCGTCATCATAACCGTAGAAGCCCCCGTAGTCGTCGTCGAAGGTCTCGCGCTCGTCCTCGCCCGCGGAGCCGTCGTCGCACACGCCGTCGAGCGCCCACTCGCAGGAGTCGTCGCAGACGGCGCCCGAGGGGTCCGCGAAGACCCGGGCCACGATGGCGCCGTCGTCCTCCATGACGACCTCGCCGGCGCCCGTGTCGACCTTCGTGACATAAATGGCCACGGGCTTGCCGTCGTCCTTGCCATGGGGCGCCCAAGACTTGCCCTCCTTGAGGATGAGGACCATCTCCGCCATTTCTACACTTTCTACCTCGTAGGAGCTTCTAGAGGTCGGCCGCAGCGTTAACTCCGTGCCGTCTAATGAAAAGCCACTTCCTTGCACGATTAAGCGTTTTGTATGGGTCGCGTAAATCTTCCTTTCCGACGCCTCGATGGTCGGGTCCGCTAATACGGTAGCGACGACGATGCCCTGGCCGTAGGCGAGCTCGACGGCAGCATTCGAGCCGCACTGGATCTGCGTGAGGTACAGAGGCCCGGCCTCAAAGCGCCACTTCTTATGCGGTTTCAGCGTTAGAGAGATCTTCTCGGTCGTAGCACGCGTGACGGTGTAGTCCACGCCATTTGATAAGGGAGGCTGGAAGGTCAATTGAGGCGCCTGGCAGAAGCTGGACCCCTGGATTTCTAATTTGCGGATGGCCGCGGTCTGGTACAGGATCTGGGACGCGGTGCGCGCCACCGTTAAGCCAGAAGGGTGGTCCTCCGCGTCGCTCGCGACGTGGGCCACGGCCACCGGTTGGAACCGTTTAAACGCCCCCGCCCCGGTGTCCACCCCGATCACCCGCAGAATGCCGGGCTGCGGCGCCCACTTCCTGCCATCTAGCAACGAAATGAGGAGGTGGGTCCGGTTGAAGACCATCATCACGTAGTCGATACCCGCTTGGAGGGGGGGGTCGAAGTCGAGCTTCGTGCCGTACGCGCCCCGGGTAAAGCCGCGCCCCTGGACCCACAGCTCATGCGTGTGCGTCTGGTAGACCGTCTGCTGCGGGTTGCTGAGGACGGTGGGGTCCTCGAAGATCGTGGCCACGGTGCGGCCCTTTTTGGCTTCGGTGGGCCCGACCGGCACCAGGCCGACGCCGGCGTTCACCGCGAGCAACTTGAGCGGTCCCGGTAGGTTGGCGGGGTTCGACCGCCAGACCGAGCCCGGTTTCAACGATAATGTCAACGCACTTCCAGAAGCCTTGGTGATGGTGTAGTTGACGCCCTTGCCCCGCAGCGAGTTGCCCCACTTGAGCGTGTTGAAGGAAACGGTGTCGTTGAAGCCGCTGCCCACGATGGTGAGGGCCGGGTCGCCCTGGTAGCGCCTGGTCTCCGGGGCGGACTCGACAGTGACGCCGTGCGCGCCCAGATCCACCTGGACCTCGGCCACGGTCACGCCGCCGTACTTGGCGTCGATGCGCAGGTCGCCGGCGCCCGTGTCGATCCGCTTGAGTTTGAGCGGCCCCGGCTCGTTGTCCGAGCGCCACTTCCGGCCCGTCCGGAGCACGAGCTGCATGTGCGTCGAGGAGCGCGTGGTCAGCATGTAGTCCTCATCCTTCTCGAGGGGCGGGTCGAAGATCAGCTCCATGGTCTTCGCGCGGAAACCCGTGCCGTTGATGTTGAATTTCGTGCTCCCGGTCATGTAGATGACTTTTTCGCCGCCGTGCATGACCGTCGGCGTGGGGATCACCTTGGCGATGATCACGGGACTTTCCAGCTGGTTCTGGGTGCCCTTCCGGTCGTCGATCAAAGAAAACAAGTACAAGTCGGTGCCCTCGTCGGCCGCGATGGGCCAGGCCTTGCCCGGCACCAGATTGACGCTCAGGGCCGTGTCGCTTAAAACCTGGACCTTGTAGTCCGCCTTGAGCATGGCCGGCACGAACTGCAGGTTGAGGTGTTCGCCCGTGCCCGCGGCGCCGAAGCCGTTGCCCTTCAGCCGCAGCTTTTGCGTCACCGTCGAGTAGATGGGGTTCGGTCGGTCGTCGACGGCCACCGCAGCCGCGGCGGCGGCGCCGTGGAGCTGCGCCAGCGCCGCCACGAGGGCCAGCGCGCGCGCCATCTTCTCTCTCCTTGGGCTGCCCCTCAAGCGCCTGGGGCCGTTTTAAGTGCCCTCCTTTAGCCGCCTCGGCCAGGCAAAAAAATGCGAGTGCTACAAGCTCCACTAGCCCTGCGCGTCGGAGCGGTCCGTAGCGGGGGCTATGCGTCGGCGGGAGGTCGCGCAGGGCTGCTGTTCAGGTTTGAGGTCGAGGGTTGGTATTTGCGATTTGGTTTTGGTGCGAGGTGGCTTGCGAGGCGGCTTGTCTGTCTTCCTAGCTATCAGAACACACTTAGAGAAGACGCCTAGGGCCGGCTCAAGCGTCTACGGCGTAGTTGATTTTCTTCGTGAGACACAACGTTTTTAGTTGGCTGAGTCAACAAACACACTGAGGCTATCTCGTTCGCTGCGCCTCTGACAAGTCTTAGGCATTGCGCTGCTGGAATATCAAGCTGACTGCATATTCACACACGCGCGTGAAAGCAGAGCTCTCCAAAAAAGCGATAACGCGGAGCACTGAAGCAGCCATGTCACACACCGCGCTCCTCCTTGCCCTGTGTGCCTCGACCGCGCGCGCCCTGGCGCCCGCCGCCGCGCCCGCGGTGACGAAAAACAACATCCTCTCCGTCCCGGAGCGCATCGCGCAGAAGCGGCGGGTGCTGGGCGACCGCCTGCCGTTCACGTCGGAGCAAGCGGACATCTACGAGGACACGGCTAAAATCGGCTCCCTGGTGGTGCCCGCCGTCGCCTTGGGCACCATCTCCTGGACGCCCGAGAAGGAGAAGAAGGGCTTTTCACCTGGTGATCGATTAGACGGCAAGGTCGGCACGGAGGAAGCGAGAGCTGCCGTCGCGACCGCTGCGTTAGAGGAGGGCCTGACCTTCTTCGACACGGCCGAGCGCTACTCTGTGGGCGTGGGCGAGACGCTGTTGGCCGACGCCCTGGCGGACGGCGCGGAGTACATCACCCGCGAGATGGAGACGGACGTTTCGGTTGGAGAAGACGTGCTCTCCAACCTACTGGCGGAGGGCTCCGAGTGGTCTACCACCCAGAGCAATACGGTCATGGCCACCAAGTTCACGCCCACGCCCTGGCGGAGCGACGCCCAGTCGGTTGTCGATGCGTGCGACGCCTCGAGAAAACGACTCGGTGTGGACCAAATCGACCTCTACCAGATCCACATGCCGGACGTGGTCCAGCCCGGGCGGTTCTTGGGCTACGTCGACGTGAAGGATGAAGCGTACTGGGAGGGTCTCGCCCAGTGCAAGGAGTTGGGCTTGGTGAAAGAAATAGGCGTGTCCAACTACGGGCCCACTCTATTGAGGAGGTGTGCGGCGTTCATGGCTAAGCGCGGGTTGACCATCGCCTCGAACCAGATCCACTACTCCTTGTTAGCGCGGAACAAGGGGAACAACCAGGCGACGGTGGACGCCGCCAAGGAGCTGGGCATCACTACCTTGGGGTACTATCCCCTGGCCATGGGCTTGCTGACGGACGGCGGCGCGTCCCGAACGGGCGCCCTGGAACATTATGCCAAGGGCGGCCTCGGGTTCATCGGCTTTCCCTTCCTCGAGAAAAACCAGGTCAAGGTGCCGAGCGGCGGCGTGGCGCCGTTGCTCGACGAGCTACGCCTCGTCGGTGCGTCTCGAGGCAAGACGGTGACGCAGGTCGCCCTCAATTGGATCATCGGGAGCGGCGTCATCCCCATCGCCGGCGCGACGACGGAGAAGTACGTCCGGGACGCCGCGGGCGCGCGGGGCTGGCGATTGACGGCAGAGGAGCGGGCACGGCTGGAGAATGCCGCAGACGCTCTTGGTTTTGAGTTCGAAGGCACCTTCGCCAAGCGCGTCGACGGCAAGTTCGTCGGCTACGGCGTCGAGGAGTGGCGCCTCGACTGACCGCCTGTGCAGTGCCGTCCCCGCCCCCCGATTGTTGGTTATAAAGTAAAACTTGTTCATTATCACATCTACTCCACCCGGGCCGGCGTGGCGTATGGGACGCTCAGCAGAACTCGGCCTCCTCGTCCGAGTCGAGCGCGCCCGCGTTGCTCTCCGCGAGCGGCGCCGGCGCCTCGGCGTACGTCGCGTTCGGGCGGCGCCGCTTGCCCGTGATGATGTTCGAGGCGTCGAGGCCGTCGTCCTCCTGCGCGTCGCGCTTGCGCGTCGCCGCCTTGATCTCCTTGGCAGTCGGCGCGTCGCCGGCGATCTCGTAGCCCTTGGCTTCCAAGCGGCTCTTGAGCTCGGCGACCCGCGCGTCGTCGTCGTCCAAGTCCTTGAGCCCGCGGTGGAGCGTCGGCCCCGAGCGCACCGCGCGCCCGAGCTTCTTCAGCGCGATGAGGCGCGGGTCCTCGTCCGACTCCGGCTCCTTCTTCGCTCTGACGGGCGTCGGCGGGTCGATCAACAACGTCACGTAGGCCGTGAGCGCTTCCTTCAGCGGCTTGAGACTGTCCTTCTCGAGGCCCAAGCTCTTCTCGAGCGTGTGGCGCACGACCTTGACGGTCATGGTCTGCTTGTCCGCGGCGGCGACGATCTTCTTGATCTTCTTGCGGTGCTCGGTGGTGAGCTCCATTGGCTTGGCTGTGTGTTGTGTTTTGCGAGTGCTTTGAGCTGCGGGTGGTATGGCTACTTGGTGCGCAGCGTGTAAGGCGTATGCGTGCAGTCTCTTGCCGGTGATGTTATCGATGTGCTGCTATATTGGCAGCGCCTGCGCACTTTCAGTTTCAAAATCGAGAGCTCGAGACGGGTTTTTCGTGCGGGCCCCACTTTTTGGGTGCGTACTAGTGGGGCTAGCAACAATAAGGAGTCACACACACGCGCCGGATAGTCAAAATAAGTAGTCACACTCACACACACGCGTTCCAGGGTGGACTTGGGGTGGTGCGCGGACGGCGCGCGTTAGGCACCTCGCGTATCGGATATGTCGCCTTCTGAGCGGCCCTGGGCACGCCATCGGCGCGCTCTCGCCGTTCAGACGAAATTCACTAACAAGCCTTACGACACCTCGGACGCACCATCCTCAAAGAAGCGCGGACTGACCGCGCCCCCAAGGTGCGAGATGGGCACGTAGCCGCACCGCGGTTCGCCCTCGCCGTCGTCGACCGCGACGGCGAAGACCCACCCCGACGCGTCCGCCAAATGGGCCGTCCGCACGAGCAACGCCTGGTCCTGCTCCAGCGTCAGCTCCTGGTCGCCGTCTCCCACAAACGCGTGCGCGGCCCGCACGAACGTCTCGGCGTTCCCCGCGAACGGGTCGCTCGGCAAGGGCGCCGGCGCCGGCGCTTCCGCTTGCGCGGGCCGCATCGTCTGCGGCAGGGCTTCGCGCGCGGCCGCGAGGCGCCGTTGCGCCTCGCGCACTTCCGTTTCTAGGCGCTCCTGGGCCGCGCGGACCTCGGCTTCCAGCGTGGCGACGGCGCTGGTCCGCCGGCGCGTCAGATTGCCGCGCGTCACGCGTTGTAACGCCGTCGCCGCCTTATTCGAGGTTTGGGGCGGCGGCGGCGCGCGCCGCGGCCGGTCCCTCCGCTCCAGAGCCTTGAACGCGCCGCGCGACGCCGCCTGCGCGGAATCGATGGCCCGCGACCGCGACCGCTGGGGCGCCGGCGCCTCCTGCACCACCGCGTCCCGAGCTGCAAGCTGGCGCTCCAACTCCTCGACGCGCCGTTGCAGCGCCTCCGCGTCGAGCGTCGGTTTTCGCGCCTCGGCGGCGCGCGCCGCCTCGGCTTCGGCGGCGCGCCGGTCCGCGGCGCGGCGGGCCCGCCGCAGCGCGGCGACGTCCTCCGAGAGTCGTCTAGCTTCGGCGTCGGCGTCGCGCGCCCGCCGGTCCTCGACGGCCCGGAGCCGCGCCGACAACGCGTTCGTCGCCCCTAATGCCGCGCCCTCGTCCTCGTCCGAGAATTGCTCCTCCTCCGACGCCGAGTCCTCGGTGACCTTTGGGGGCGAAGGCTCCTCCACGACAGCGGTATGATCGCGCCACCAGGGTCCGCGCGGCGCGTCCCGTTTCGCCCGCCAGGTCAACGCGCACCGCTCCACGTAGTCCGCGGCCACCGGGCCGGCGCCGCCCAGCTCGCACGT
>Ga0114994_10003369_pt1 | contig 11656 bp, 7 predicted proteins | sample ArcticOcean_MG_C_9_FD_87043 | JGI IMG/M metagenome (GOLD analysis project Ga0114994, IMG submission 87043) | Marine microbial communities from western Arctic Ocean - ArcticOcean_MG_CB2_152 | ecosystem: Environmental > Aquatic > Marine > Oceanic | place: Arctic Ocean: Canada Basin | collected... | reverse complement strand
GCGTTTACATTATAATTTATTAATGTAGTATCGTAAAGACTATCAATAGAAATGATAGGGTAATCTGGAGCATAAGGAGAATAAGTAGTATCATAATCTAAGGTTAGTTTAAATGAAGTATCTGATTGAGATCCATTAAAATACCATTTTGTGCCTAAAATCTCCTTGTTACTCCCTCTACCAATTTTGAAGTAAACACGATCTTTTAAAGCATAGCCGCTCAACTCTTGATAGTTTTCGTAATACGGAAGCGCTGAAATATCATTGCTCGGTAAATAACCATTAAGTTTTTTAGATGACCATTCAAAAGGTCCATCTAACGATTGCCAAGTTTCATTTCTACTTAAATGAGCATATTGAACATTTGCGGATAAGCCAAAAAGAGAACCGTTTAGCTCATACTGAAGTCCCCTCTCATCATTAAAGTTATAATTATGGGATAAACGACCTAGTAAAGTAGAGTTCTGCTCTTTTCCTAATGTTGGAGACTGCTGGTACGGGATTTGGTTTCCATAATCATCTGCTGTCTGATCACTATGAAAAGTATCAAAATCATATCTTTTATATTCAGTTGATAGCCCCCAGTTACCTAAATATATATTGTAGTTACCATAAAGCCCATGCCCTTTTTTCAGAGAATCATTTGCAAGGAACATCCCCTTTTCCGTAGATATTTTATCAACATATTCTATAAAATAATCCATATTATCCAAAGACCATGAAGTATAAAGACCTTTGGTCTTATGACCAACAAGAGCAATGTCTCGAGTGTTAAACTTCATATGCTCTTCATGAGACTGCAAGTAGATTAATCCGATAGTTTTGTTTCCTTTTTCATAATGAACACGGTTCGCGACCATATTATGTTTATCATTATAAATAGGAATTCTTAAATCTTGTCCCAGTTTCCATATGTCGGAGTTACCATTAATATGAGAGATTAAGAATGGGCCTTTGTTATATTCAAAAAAGAATCCTCTTACACCATTATCAAAGTTAGTAACTTGATCATCCATTTGATTGAGTGTAAGCCCTCTACCCCAGATCTCGTAAATATCACCTAGCTTAATTAGTAAGTTTTGAGAATCATACTCTATTCTAAACTTCCGAATATCATTAATAGGAAAACCTATATCTGGCGGATTTGAATATTCGTATTGTATCCAACTTTGAAAGTTTTTGTAGAAGAGATTTAAGTCTATTCTATTTTCTGAGAATGAATAGAAATCATAACTATTCCCAAAACTAGAGTTAATGGCAGAATTATAATCTAAATCATTTGCTTCTAAATAAAATGGTACTAAAAAAGAGCAAGATAGCATAACCAAAGAATATTTCATTTTATTCTTTTTTTATTCTAATTCTTTTTCAAATAATAGATTAATCTGCTTGTTTATTTCTACTTCTTCGCCTGGTAGATATCCTTGATGTCTCCATTTAATTTCCCCACCTTTATCCACTAAAATTAATGTTGGCATGACCAACCCATTCAATTTCTTTGAGATTGTTTTATTTGGGTCTAGACCAATTTGAAAGGAATAGTCCTGGGATCGAACATAAGATTTTACTTTACCAATAGATCTCGGACTGTCTGTATTAATCATTAAAACCTTAAAACCTTGATCTTTATATTCCACATTATATTGGTCTAAAAACTTCATCACTTTTTTACATGGCACGCACCAAGTCGCCCAAAAATCAATCATAAGGGGTCCATCCTGCACTAATTGATGAATTGAAGTTTTTGTACCATCCAAAAGTCTAATTTTAAGATCAGGTATAATATTTTTATCTTGCTTTTCTAACCCAAACAATAAATTAAAGGCAATAAAACTGATAGCAATTTTTTTTATTAGAAGCATAAAATTAATTTGTACCATTCAGGATACTTTGTATAAGAACAATGACGTCCACAACATTGACATATCCATCATTATTAATATTAAGAGTCGGTTCTTGACAAGCAGCAGCTTGATTCGATGTCAAATAATCAGCTAAGGAAAGAACATCCATGAGATCAATAATCGGTAAACCGCTCGTCATATCGACATCGCCATTCACGTTTCCCGAAATATAGATTAGATTATTACATGGATCACAAATATCACCGATCAGATCATTGTCTAAGTCTTCCTGTCCAGGATTCCACAATTCAATACAATTATCAACACTATTTAGTATTCCATCTTGATCTATATCAGGATTCATATCATTGATATTAATCTGTGTTACTTGGTAAATCTGTCTGGTATTATAATTTTGAACTATGGCAATAATTTTCAAGCTATCAGAATTCCAATTTTCATCAGGACTAAATGTTCCAGTAAAAGTCTCTGATTCACCTGAACTGCTTATCATTAAATCTTCTGACGCGAGCCAGTTTCGAGCAACATTTCTTGCGTTATGGTAAGAGCTCGCTCCACTCCAGTAAGACCAAATATTATCCTCAACCAAAAAGATTTCAACCTTTTGATTTGCATTACTCATATCAGTATCCATGGAAATAGTCACATCATAGTTAATAGTATTCCCAGCATATCCATTAATAGTAATATTGTACGGTGTATCATCACCAACCATACTATTATAAATATTTGTAAAGGTTCCTATAAATGCTCCCCAATCACCATTTGGGTAACCACCTACTGTTTCCTCAACACCATTCCATTGCGTATGAGGAATACCTCCTACGCCATAAAGGTTTGCTCTTGTAGAGTATTCTGGTATATCAAAATCGGAGTTTCCAGGTGTAAAGCTTGAGCTATGCCATTCAATATTCACCAAGGTTTCAGGATAGTCATCTAACATTTCAGATATTGCGAAACTCGCAGAGGGACAATAAGGTCATAGAAGACCCGTAAAATCTTCGACAAAAACTTTTTGAGATGATCTTGAAGCTGATTCTATAATAGATTCTAAATCTTGGAGATTAGCATCAAAGTCACTAAGACTTTGTCCAAATAGTTGAGTCAATAAGAAAAAGAAAAGAAGTCCTGTATTTTTTTTCATAAGAAAGATTATTTTTTTTATTAAAAATTTCGTCTTGCGTGCGGGTTCTTAAATTATAACCTAATTAACATACTCAATATAAAGTAATTAAGAACTTAAATAAAGTTCAAATAGATTTTAAATATTTTTTTACAACGACACTTTTACAAAAAACATACCTATAGTTATCAAATCTATAAATATTATTCAACCATTTAAATCACTACCAACATCTATATTACCTGATATCTTTATAAGTTTTTGATAAAGAATCCAGATGCCTCATGATAAATCAGAAACATAAAGACTTAAAAAGCTCACATGTTTTTTCGAAAAGAGACCATTTTTATATTAAAACGATTAATTATAGAATTGGATCTAAAAAAGATTTCAAATCGTTTTCATTTACAAATTTCAAGCTTACATTGCTTAATGATTCAACTTCACTAACAGGTAGAATGAACTCATAAACCGCCTGAATATCAACTGTTTCCATGGCAACCTGTATAGACCAGCCTCCTATTGTAAAATCTATTAAAGGCGAGAATTGATGTTGCGGAACATAATGAACCTTATCACTTCCTCTAGTATGCCAATATTTTTCATGAGTATCAGCAACAAGGATTAATGTATTTCTATTTTGATCAAATATTCGCAGTACTGGAACAATTCTAAAATCACCATTAGTTATCGATTCAACATGCTTCTGAGGGAAATTGAATTTAGTTCTATCGAAATAAAAAACAGTTAACGATCCACTTTGCTCTAGCCCTGTATAAGGTAGGCTTGAAAGCATATCTTTGAGTATTTTATCTTTTAACTTGTATTTAACGGGAAAACGAACTGTCATATAAAGTTCATCATCTTTATGATATTCAAATTCAGGGCGTTGTAATTCAACTTCGTATGGGTTGGTTAATAATTGGTCTAAAACAGATGATAACATTGCGGTATTACCTGCATTTTCGGGGTTATCTTCAACTTGCTTATCTACATCAAAATCCATAGACCACTCACCTGATTTAAATCGTGGAACCTCTTTTTTAGGTTTTTCTTTCTCTCTTTCTTTTGCACCTAATAAAAAGTCCATAGACGCTTCTAATTCAGCAATCTGTTTATCAAGGTTTGAAGCAATCTGTTCAGCTTGAGTTGATATTGGATTTCTATTATTCTTCACTTCTTTCTCAGCATAACGAGGAAATGGTGAGATTTTAGCAACGGGCTCTTTGGGCAGGAATGGCTTGATCATTTGCATAATCGAAGATCCTACTTTTTTATTCAAAGAGGGTATTTGCGTGTATACTTCGGTTATTTGAGACTTACCTAATTCTTCCCAATTTGCTACATCGACCAATTGAATTGTTACGTGAACTTTATCTAACTGGCGATTGTATTTCCCTAGTAAAAGCAAATTCCTAGAACCTCTTGGCTGTTGAAGCATTAAGGAGCGATCATTCATAATAGTTTCGAGATCTTCTTTTTGTTTAATTCTAACACCATAAACATTTTTAATTTGCTCTCTAGACATATCTCTCAAGCCCGAGGCAATCCATTCAACCGCTGGATCATTTTGTATATTATCAAATGGTAAGAGATAAATATATGCGGATGGTTCTGAGGCGAATAGAGTTGAAATAAAAAGAAATAAACATGCAACTTTTGGTATTCTTAGGAATTGAATCATTAACTCAAATTAAGGGTATTGCACCGTTTAATCCAGTTCAAATTAAGAGACATCATCTTATTAGTTTTTTTTTAATAACCTTGCCCAGGAATCTCTTAGAGAGACTGAACGAATGAAAACATTTTTATTGTTTTCTGAATATTCAAAATCTTTCTTGAAATATCCCGTTCGTTCAAATTGATACGTTTTATCACTTGGGTTTTCAAGAGATGGTTCTAGCTTAGCATTCAGATGAGTAATACAGGATTCTGGGTTTAACGCATTTAAAAAATCTTTTTCACTATCAGGATTCTCTTTTGAAAAAAGACGATCATATAGTCGAACCTCTGCGTCAATAGACTCAGAAGCACTTACCCAATGGATCGTTCCTTTAACTTTCCTTCCGTCTGGAGCATTCCCTCCCTTTGTGTCAGGATCGTAAGTACAGTGTATTTCAATGACATTTCCTTCTTCATCTTTCACAACATCAACACATTTTATAAAATAGGCATAGCGAAGCCTTACTTCGCGCTCCAAACCTAGCCTAAAAAACTTTTTAGGAGGATCTTCCATAAAGTCAGATTTTTCAATATAGATCTCTTTCGAAAATGGAATTTTTCTAACTCCAGCCGTTGAATCTTCTGGATTGTTAATAGCATCTAGTTGTTCAATTTTAATTTCAGGATAGTTCATAATGATAACTTTTAACGGATCTAAAACGGCCATTACTCGCATCGCTTTTTTATTTAATTCGTCTCTCAATGAATTTTCCAAGCGAACAACATCAATCGTAGAATCTCGCTTAGTAATTCCAAGATCATTAACAAAATTTTTGATCGACTTAGAAGTATATCCTCTTCGACGTAAGCCCGAAATAGTAGGCATCCTAGGATCATCCCATCCATCAACATGGGCGCCATCAACGAGCATTTTCAGCTTTCTTTTGCTAAGAATAGTAAAATTCAGATTCAATCTAGAAAATTCAATTTGCTGAGGATGATAAAGCTTTAATTCATTTAAATACCAATCATATAATGGTCGATGATCTTCAAATTCTAATGTACATATAGAATGTGTAATACCCTCTATAGAGTCTTCTAGTCCGTGCGCCCAATCGTACATTGGGTAAATACACCAATTATTACCAGTTCGATGATGATCAGCATGTAATATCCTGTAAATTACAGGGTCACGTAGGTTCAAATTTGAATGACCCATGTCAATTTTTGCTCTAAGTGTTTTCTCACCATCTCGAAAATCACCCTTTTTCATCTTTTTAAAGAGTTCTAGATTTTCACTAATAGAACGATCTCTATGGGGACTATTTTCACCGGGGTTGTTAAGACTTCCTCTAGTATTTCTCATTTGCTCAGAGCTTAAATCACAAACGAATGCTTTACCCATTTCAATTAGCGATATAGCGTGATTGTACATTCGATCAAAATAATCAGAGGCATAGTAAAGCCTATCCTCCCATTTAAAGCCAAGCCAGCTTACATCATCTATAATAGATTGGACGTATTCGTATTCTTCTTTTAATGGGTTTGTATCATCGAAACGAAGATTACATTTACCATTATTTTTTGTAGCTAAGCCAAAGTTTAGACAGATTGATTTAGCATGTCCTATATGTAAATAGCCATTAGGCTCTGGTGGAAAGCGAGTGTGAACTCTATTACCCCATTTATCAGAAGCCTGATCTTGGTCAATAATTTTTTGTATAAAATTAGTAGGTTCAGTTATTCTTTCTTTCATCTGCAAATATTCCTATCACTTTTTCTAATCTGGATATTGTTAAATCTTTACCGAGCAAAAAAATAATATCAAATAAAGATGCCCCATTTTGTAGACCGCTTATAAAGAACCTAACTGGTTTCATAATTTTCCCAAAACCAAAACCACTATTCTCAATAAATAGTTTTAATGACTTTTCTAAATTTTCTAAATCCCATGTTTTTAGTTTATTTAGCTCTGAAATAAAAGAGATTAAAATATCACGAGTATCCTCCTTCCACACTTTACGAAGAACTTGAACGTCTAAAAAAGAAGGATCTTCAAAAAAGTAAGAAGATATTTCTATGATCTCTCTAAGTGATTTAGATCTAGATTTATTTAGATTGATCACCTCAATACAATAATTCTCAGTACTACTGCCACCCCATTCAGGTTTAATTTCTCTTAGTCTATTTAAAATATCATTGTTCTCTTGAGAATTAAGGTGTTGACCACTAATCCAATCAAACTTTTTAAAATCAAAAACTGCACTTTTTTTATGAACTTGTTTGAGGTTAAATAAATCTATGATTCTTTCTAGTGTCATAACCTCTTCCTCTGTTCCAGGGTTCCAACCCAATAAAGCTAAATAATTCAACAGGGCTCCTGGTTGATATCCTTCGTCCTTATAATTTTGTACTCCTGTTGCCCCGTGTCTTTTACTCAACCTTTTTTTATCTGAACCTAGTATCATCGGCAAATGAACAAAATGAGGTATTTCTAGACCAAGAGCGATATAAAGCAGTATTTGTTTTGAAGTATTTGATATATGATCTTCACCTCTTATTACATGGGATATCCCCATATCATTATCATCCACAACATTCGTAAGATTATAAATTGGACTACCATCTGACCTTGCTATTATAAAGTCATCAATTTCATTGTTTGATATTTTAATTTCACCATAAATCATATCATTAAATATAGTATAACCAGTTTTTGGATTTCTTAATCTCACCGTAAAAGAAGTACATTCTCTTAGTTTCACTTCAATATCATTTTCTGACCTATCTCTCCAAATTCCAGAATAGGAGTAAGAACCAGTTTTTTCACGATCAACTAAAAGTTCTTCTTTTGTAGCAAAACACCTATATGCTTTTTTAGCTTTTATTAGTTGATCAATTGATTCTTTATATGTTCTTTCTCTGGAAGATTGATAAATAAGACTTTCATCCCATTTTAAACCCATCCACAATAAAGAACTACAAATTTGCTCGGTATATTCTTTTTTTGATCGTTCAACGTCTGTGTCTTCAATTCTAACTAAAAATTTGCCATTATTTTTCTTGGCAAATAGATAATTAAATAAAGCTGTTCTAGCTCCACCAAGGTGAAGTTTCCCAGTTGGACTAGGAGCAAATCTTACTCGAGGTTCTAACTTCAAAATATTTTTTATTTTAAGCCATCTCTTTTTAATAATGCATCAATTAAAGGCTCGCGACCTCTAAAGGCTTTAAATAAAATCATTGGATGATCTTGATTACCTTTAGATAAAATATTATCTCTAAAAGATTCAGCTGTTTTTCTGTTAAAGATTCCATCCTCCTTAAATTTTTCAAAAGCATCTGCTTCTAGGACCTCAGCCCACTTATAAGAGTAATATCCAGCTGAATACCCTCCAGCAAAAATATGCCCAAAACTAGAGGATATGGCCCCTCCAGGTATAGGAGGAAGTAGAGATGTCTTACTTGTTACTTCATTTTCAAACATCTCAATACTATCAACGTCATTATCCCTTCCATACCAAGCCATATCTAAATAGCCTAAAGATAATTGTCGAAGACAAGCTGTTGCTGATAAAAAGTTTTTTGCACTTTTAATTTTTTCAATCAATTCATCAGGTATTAATTCATTTGTTTCATAATGATGTGCAAATATTTGCAGTGTCTCTTTCTCTACCACCCAATTTTCCATTATTTGAGATGGCAACTCTACAAAGTCCCAAAAAACAGAAGTTCCACCAATTGATGAATAGTCACAATTTGATAGCAGACCATGAAGACAGTGTCCAAACTCGTGAAATATCGTCTCAACTTCTCTGAAAGTAAGTAATGAAGGCTTTGTTTCTGTTGGCTTTGTAAGGTTACATGTAAAAGTTACATGCGGTCTTTCTATTTTTCCATTATACATGCCTTGTGATCTCAGCTCATTCATCCATGCCCCCGAGCGCTTTGTCTCTCGAGGAAATAGGTCTTCATAAAGGATACCAATATGCTTTCCATCTTCGGAAACGACTTCATAAACATTAACATCCTTGTGATATGTCTGCACATTATCAAGAGGTTTAAAACCTAATCCATATAATCTTTTTGCAACTTCAAAAATACCATTAATTACATTCTCTGATTTAAAATAGGGCCTTAGCGCATCTTCATCAAAATCGTAAAGCTTCTTTTTCAATTTTTCACTATAATAAGCAAAATCCCATTTTTGAAGTTCTTTTATTCCATCTAATTCAAAAGCGTATTCCTGAACTTTTTTTAGATCTGATTTTGCAGGTTCAAAACAAGATTCATACAAATCATCTAAAAAGTTAAAAATATTCTTCTGATTTTCGGCCATGCGCTTTTCTAATACGTAATCAGCAAAATTATCATATCCAAGCAGTCGTGCTCTTTCATGTTTTAATTTAACAATCCTCTTTACAGTTGGAGCATTGTCATAATCATCACCATTACACTTACGACTAAAAGCAGACATAACTTCTTTTCTGAGTCCCCTATTATTAGAGAAAGTAATAAAAGGTTGAAAACTTGTCATCTGGAGAGTTATCAACCAACTCTCGGGCTTACCTTTATCAATAGCAGCAGCTTTTGCGGCGTCAATAGCTGTTTCAGGAAGTCCGCCAAGGTCATCTTTATTCAACCAAAGTTCATAAGCGTTTGTCGCACTTAGATTATTGTTCTGAAATAAAGGTGCTAATGTAGATAACTCCTCATCTAACGATCGCAGATTCTTTTTTTTATCTTCATTAAGCATAGCACCATTTCTGATAAATTCTTTATACCAAACCTCTGTTAGCTTTCGATCCTGTTTACTCATTTCTGAACTAGGATTTTTATAAACAGACTCAACTCTTTTGTATAGCTTTTCATCAAGCATAATATCATTATTATAATTAGAAAGTATTGGACTAATATCAGTAGCTAAAGCTTGAAAAGCTTGATCTGATTCTGAACCAAAAAGGTGGAAATAAATTGTACTCACATTATCTAATTTGGCCGACGACATCTCCAAAGCAAGTACTGTATTTGAGAAGTTTGCTTGATTTGGATTTTCGGTAATTACTTTAATGTTGTGTTTAGCTTCTTTTAAACTAATCTCGATAGCGGGTAAAAAATCAGTCATTTTGATATCTTCAAAAGGAGCAGTACCATAAGGTTGATTTTTCGGATTTATGAGAGGGTTATTATTATTCATATTTTTCACTTATTTAAATTCTAAAATTACACTACTCAATTTTAACGGCGCAAATATATAATCTAAATGACTTTTTAATAAGAGTTGAATATTCAATATTCAGATACACTAATTTAAATTCAATTTTTTTATCAAATTTTTCGCATCAATAAAAATATAGTAAGTCCGTCTAATAAATTAAAAACTCTTCTTATGACAACCAACCTTTATGTACGCAGTAAGTCTGTATTTTCTGGAGAATAATTAAGAATTCTTTTAGAAAGCATTTTAACTTTACAAGTATATATTTTAAGTGCCCACGTTATGTAACAAAAAAGCCCTAAATAATTGAGGTATTTAAATTTTAAAGGTTTTGTATTTATATCCTATTTTAGAAAGAGCATTTTCTTAGAAGAGCTAAATTCGCCGGCTCGAATTGTATAGATATACATACCCGCAGACACTGCTTGCCCTAAGTCATTAGTTGCATCCCAAGTAACTGACTTGTCTCCAGCTCGCTGCCTATTTCTAATCAATGATTTTACCTTATGACCCATAACATTATATATATCAATACTTACATATTCATTTTTTTCTAAATCATAGCGTATTTGTGTGGTTGGATTAAATGGATTTGGATAATTCTGATGGACTGTTATTTTTTTTGGTGCTAAATCATTTCGTAGGTCTAAAGCCATATTTGAATTATGGCTTATCCAAGAAGAAAAAAGATATCCAAAAGCGCTGCTGTGTTGTTCCGTATTATATCTGAGTCTTAACATTTCAGTAATTCCATGAAGGTTTTGCCATCCATTTACAGAATTATTTTCAACCCAAAATAAATCAAATTCATGGATATCTTTCCAAGGATTATGCTCAGATATTACGATATCTTTTCGCCCATCTTCATCCATGTCTTTGATAAAAAAGTTTTTGATATCACTTCCAGTGTATATGGAATCGACAGTAAAATATTCTCCATCCCATTTCCAATAGCAAACTCCATTCATATAAGCAGCTATAATCTCATTTGTTCCATCATTGTCTAAATCATCAATATGTAATTCTTTAGGGTTATATAAACCAAGATCCCATCCCCATCCAACATATATGGTCTCAGCAAAGTTGCCATTCCCATCATTTAAATAGATCCGTACTCGATCATCAAATGTTATAATATCCATATCACCATCATTATCATAATCTATTGGCTTAGCAGAGACAATTGCCTCTTCTTTTATTAGGTGTTCAGAAAAGTTCAGATTCCCGGTATTTTCAAACCATGTAAGATGCTTTACATATTCACTTCCAGCGATAAGAATATCTAAATCTTGATCTCCATCAAGATCGATACTTTGAATTTCAAACCCGTCACCATGTGTGATATTGATTGTTTGAGCAGTAAAGTTTTGATTTCCATCATTAATAAAAAGTGATAATGTCGAATTTTCCATTGAACCACCGATAATATCATTATCACCGTCTGAATCTATATCAACAATTTCGATAGAAGAAGCTCCTGGATTATTGGTCGATAGTTCATATTTAGTGAAATTTTCATATCCATCATTTACATACCAAGAAAAGCTACCCGAATTATTCCAAATTTCTGATGATGCCGTAACTATATCTATATCTCCATCTAGATCAAGGTCTCCACTATTTATATTATTTGAATGAATATCCTCAAAAATGACGTGATGGGAATACGTGTTATTACCAAGGTTTTCATGCCAGCCATATTTCCCACCATATCCAGTTCTTGGGGAATTAGCAGAGATAATATCTTTGTTACCATCACCATTTACATCAACTTCTTTGGTAAAGTTT
>Ga0114994_10003368_pt1 | contig 11658 bp, 8 predicted proteins | sample ArcticOcean_MG_C_9_FD_87043 | JGI IMG/M metagenome (GOLD analysis project Ga0114994, IMG submission 87043) | Marine microbial communities from western Arctic Ocean - ArcticOcean_MG_CB2_152 | ecosystem: Environmental > Aquatic > Marine > Oceanic | place: Arctic Ocean: Canada Basin | collected... | reverse complement strand
TGCTAGCTCTTCTAGTAAAGATATTGCAATCTTAGGATAAGATTCTAAACATTCAAGGAAATCTCTTCTAGATAATGTCAGCATAATTGCTGTTTCATTCGCCACAATATTAGCAGATCGGCCAGCACCGTCAAGAAGTGACATTTCTCCAAAGAAGTCACTTTCTCCTAGAATAGCAAGAATAACTTCTCTACCATCATCACTTAATCGTGTAACTTTTACAGCGCCACTTGTAATAATAAAAAAAGATTCACCATGGCTTTCTTCTAAAAGTATCATTTTTCCTTTTCCATATTCACGTGGAACCATTTTTAAAGCAATTTTTGTTAGATCTGAGTCTGATAAATCAGAAAAGATAGGAACATTACGTAAATGGTCTGCTTTATTCATGTTATAAGATACTAAAATTATTAGGTCAGAAGAAAACCATTATATTTTTGCAATTATTTTAATAAGTCGTGATAAAACTCACACTTTCCACATAAAAAGTTGATTTTATTTCTTATTATTTCTTTAGGTAAAGTTTAATAAATAAGGATAAATTCACAGGTTAATTTTTAAAAATTATTTGAGGAATTTAATGGATAGACATCCACAACAAATAAAACGCGAACGACAAGATAAAAAAAAGCATGATATCAACGTTGCTAAAAACTCTGTTTTAAAAACTGCTATAAAAAATGTTCTTGAGTCAACTGATTCAGATAAAGCTAAAGTACTTTATACAACTGCTGTAAGTAGAATAGATAAAATGGTAAGCAAAGGTAATTTGAAGAAAAACACTGCAGCTCGCAGAAAATCTCAAATCACAAGACATCTTAATTCTCTATCTGCTTAAAGTACCTTTAATTTAAACTTTATATCAATTTTTAATCTAACTATCTGATACCTGATAATTAGGTGCCTCTTTCATTATTTTAACTTCATGAGGGTGGCTTTCTTTAATTCCAGCAGCAGTTGTTCGTATAAATTCAGCTTTTTGATGAAGATCTTTAATATCTTTAGCTCCACAGTAACCCATTGAAGAACGAAGTCCTCCCATTAGCTGATGGATTGTATTTTTCACTGGACCTCTATAAGGTACCATACCTTCTATTCCTTCTGGTACTAATTTTGTAGCTTCTGCATTCTCTTGAAAATATCGATCACCACTTCCTTCTTTCATTGCACCTAGTGATCCCATACCTCTATATGATTTATATTGTCTACCTTCGAAAAGAATAAATTCTCCAGGACTTTCATCCATTCCTGCTAACATAGATCCTAACATAACTACTTCAGCTCCAGTAGCAATTGCTTTTGATAAATCTCCACTATAACGAATACCTCCATCAGCTATAACTGGAATATTCTGCTTATTAGCTTCATCTACACAATTCATAATAGCAGATAATTGAGGCATTCCTACCCCTGCTACAATGCGTGTAGTGCAACTAGCACCTGCTCCAATACCTACTTTAACTGCATCCACCCCAGAATCAATTAAAGCTTTTACGCCATCAGATGTAGCTACATTGCCAGCAATAACTTGTAAATCACCCACTGTCTTTTTAATACTTTGAATAGCACTTAATACTCCAGAAGAGTGTCCATGGGCCGTATCTATTACTATTAAATCAACGTCATTTTCCCACAATGCTTGAGATCGCTCAATAGAATCCTTACTAATACCAATAGCTGCACCAACTCTTAACCTTCCACTTTTATCTTTACAAGCTTGAGGAAAATCTTCTTTTTTCTGAATATCTTTAACTGTAATTAAGCCAACTAATATTCCTTCATCATCAACAACCAATAGTTTTTCAATTCTATGCTTTTGCAAAACTACTTTCGCCTCATCTAATGTCGTACCATTCTTAACAGTAATCAAATTTTTAGATGTCATTCTATCACGAACCGAAAGATCATCATTCTTTTCAAAACGAATGTCGCGATTAGTTATTATTCCTACTAATTTTCCATTATCAACAACAGGTAAACCACTTATATGATAATTATTCATAACATTTTTTGCATCCCTAATAGATTTATCCATAGTTAGTGTAACGGGATTAGCAATCATTCCACTTTCTGAACGTTTAACTCTATCTACCATTGAAGCTTGATCCTCAATGGATAGATTTTTGTGAATAATACCTATTCCACCTTCTCGGGCTAGGGCAACAGCCATATCGCTCTCTGTTACTGTATCCATAGCAGCTGAAATAAGAGGTATATTCATATTAATCTTATTAGTCAAACGAGTTTTGAGATTTACTTCTCGCGGTAATACATGAGATTTTTGAGGTACTAGAAGAACGTCATCAAAAGTTAGAGCTTGAACAAAAGGAGGTCTATTTTTCATAGTATTATTTTATGTTTATATGTTTTTTTAAAATTTTTAAAATTTTACCTGATCTAATTAACTCTTCAATAACTTTAATATCATTAGATAAAGGATGATCTTTCAATGTGAGAACTTTATTTTTTTTTAAAAGTTCCATTAAAGTGTTTAAATATATTCCAGAAGAAAGATTTTTATGAAAACGATGATTTACGTTTCCTGAAACTAATATTTCAATAGCTAAGATTGATCTTATATGATTAATTATTCGAAGACACTTACGACCTGCCCAAGGAGCCATACTCACAAAGTCTTCTTGCCCAGCTGAAGTTGAAATAGAATCAATACTAGCAGGATGTGCTAAAGTTTTATTTTCTGATGCTAGAGCAGCTGCCGTAACATGAGCTAGCATGAACCCAGATTCTAAGCCAGGATTTAATGCACAAAACATTGGGATACGATCTCCGATTCCTTTCATAAAATAGTTTATTCTGCGTTCAGCAATAGCACCAATTTCTGACATTGCTATTGAAAGCGTATCTAAAGCTTGAGCTACATGTTCTGCATGGAAATGACCAGAGTTCATTATTTTTCCATTTGGAAAGACTAAAGGGTTATCAGAAGTAGAATTAAGTTCATTATTAATAATTTTTTCGACATTGTCAAATATGTCACGACTTGCACCATGCACATGTGGAATACAACGAATAGAATATGGGTCTTGAATTTGTCCACAATCATTATGAGACTTAACAATTTCGCTGTTTTTAAGTAAACTATAAATATTTCTAGCAACTTTAAGTTGACCAGGGTGCTTTTTTAATTTGTGAACTATTGGATTAAATACTGTTTTTGTAGATAAACTTGCTTCTGTTGATAAAGCACCACTAATATCTGCAACCTTTAAAAGTTTTTCTGATTCAAACAAAGCACGAATAGCAAGAGCTGTTGAAACTTGAGTGCCATTTATTAGACTTAATCCTTCTTTTGCTTCAAGCTTAAGTGCCTTAAGGTTAGCTTCTTTCAAGGCTAATAAAGATGGCATTATCCTATCTTGGAAATGCACCTGGCCTTCGCCTATCATTGATAAAGCCATATGAGCTAACGGTGATAAATCTCCTGAAGCACCCACCGATCCTTGCCTTGGCATTATTGGCAAAATATCATGGTTTAACATATTAACTAATAATTTTGCTAAAACTGGACGAATACCACTATAACCTTTTGCCCAAGTCATTAGTTTCAAAACCATTATAACTCGAGTTACACCTAAATCTAAAGGTTTACCAACTCCACAAGCGTGACTACGAACTAAATTTAATTGTAGCTCTTTAAGCTCAAGAGGACTAATAGAAACATTACTTAGCTTACCAAAACCTGTATTCACCCCATAAACTTTCTGATTTGACTTTAAAATATTTCTTAAAACAATATTAGAATTTTTAATTGTTGAATTAGCATCAGACGAAAGGCGAATTCTACATGGAGAATCCAAAAGAGGAGATAGTTCTTTCCAGTCTATAGAACTAGTTGATATAATTACTCTTTCCATTAGATAAGTTAGACAAATTTAAAGATATTGAACAAGAACAGTGAAATTATTCTATATTATATATTAATCATATTAATTTTAGATTATATATACTTATTTCTTTATTTTATTCAATTAAAAAACTAGGTTATTAAATATGCTTTCTATTTTAAGTGTCCCTCTAGATGAAAACTCATCTTTTATTAAAGGCTGCGCTAAGGCACCAATTGCAATTATTAAAGCTTTTCGCTCTGAATCCTCTAATATGTTTTCAGAAAATGGTTTTAATTGTGGTGACGATAAACAAATTTCTGTTTTAGATAATCTCGAGCTTAAATCAGGTAAAGTTGCTATTGAACAAATTAAAAATGCAGTAGAAGATGAATTGAAAAATGGTAAAAAAGTTATTTCAATTGGTGGTGATCACTCAATTACATATCCAATTATTGAAGCTTATTCAAATAATTTCGAATCATTAAATATTCTACACTTTGATGCACATCCAGATATTTATGATAATTTTGATAATAATCCTTACTCTCATGCTTCCCCCTTTGCACGAATAATGGAAAACAGCTTAGTAAAACGTCTAGTACAAGTAGGTATACGAACTTTTAATAATCATCAAAAAGAACAAGTTCAAAAATATGGAGTTGAAGTTATTGAAATGAAAGATTTTAGTTCAAACTTATCACTTAAGTTTGAAGGACCAGTATATATCTCACTAGATATTGATGGACTTGATCCTGCATATGCTCCAGGAGTTTCACACCCAGAACCGGGTGGATTATCGACAAGAAATCTTATTAATATAATAAATCAATTAGAGGGAGAAGTTGTGGGAGGTGATATAGTAGAGTATAATCCAAATAAAGATGTAAATGATATAACAGCATTCACTGCAGCTAAACTATTGAAAGAAATGATTGGAAAAATTATGAACTCTTAAAAATGAGTTCTAAAATTGAGAGACTATATCAATAAATCGTTTCGAACCTTCTCTCAATGTTCTTTTTTGAGTTTTAAAGTCAACATCATATAAGCCAAATTTCATATCATATCCTTCCGACCACTCAAAATTATCCATTAAAGTCCAGTAATAATAACCTTTTATATCTGCGCCTTCTTCAATTGCTCTAGAGACTGCAAATAAATAGCGATCAATATATTTTGAACGAATAATATCATTCTTATCCGCAACCCCATTCTCAGTTATAATTATAGGTTTACCAAGTGTTTCAACTCTTTTGATTGATCTATACATTCCCTCTGCGTATAAAGGGTAAGGCATATCAGTCATTTCTTCATCGTCATAAAATTTGAAGTAAAAAAAATCACTCAGACTAAATTGAGATTTAACGCGATAATGAGAGTAGTTATTTAGACCAATAAAATCTAAAGATTTAATTACTGATGGGTCATTAAATACAACTTTATCCATACCAGGCATACTAAACTCAAAATTACCTGTTAAAAAATAATTAAGAGCACCTTGATTAAATACTCCATCTAGAGTTCTACTAACAAACCAATCCATGGGATTCCATCGACTATATGGATCAAATGGAAATATATTTTTTACAATACCAATCTGATGTTTGCTTCCATTTTTATGAGCCTTCAATCTATTATAAACTTTAGTGTGAGCTAATAATAAATTTTTCATTACAACTCCAGCTAACTCAGGATTTTTCTTCCCAGGTGGAAAAACTCCATTAAAATAACCCTGACTAGTGTATACAGCAGGTTCATTTATAGTACACCATGTATAAACTCTATTATTTAGAGCTTCAAATACAAACTCACTAAATCGAGAAAAATATTTAATATTTTCTTCTTTTTCAAAAGCACCAATATCTTCAAACCAAAGAGGATTTGTAAAATGATGTAATGTTATAACTGGAGTAATACCAGCAATTAGTAACGCATCACAGACATCTTGATAATGTTTAATTGCTTGCTTATTAAAAACTCCTTCTTCCGGTTCTATTTTACTCCATTCAACCGAAAATCTATAGACATCAACACCTAATTCTTTAATAAGAATAATATCTTCTTTGTATTTATTCCAATGATCGCACGCTATTCCTGATTTCTCTTCTTTATGAATATGAGGACGACCATTTTCAAAACTGCCTTCTTCCCATCTAGACCAATTATTTATGGAATTTCCTTCAACTTGATGTGCAGCAGTAGCTACACCCCATTCGAATCCTAGTGGAAAATCAAGCTTTGTAACATCAATTTCATCCCAATTCCAACGCACTTCAGGATATTTGATCTGATTACTTATTAAATAAGCAATAATAAATATAATTGGAATCAAAAATATGGAAATCCATTTATTTTCAATAAAAAGCTTTTTCATAATTATCTTAAAATTTACCCAACTCATTTAATTCTTTAAAAGCAATTAAATCGACTGGAATTGAGTCACTAAATGCTATACCATAACGTTTATTAATAATTCTATCATCCATTACGATAAAAATGCCTTCATCGTACGTTGTTCTAATTAAACGACCAAAGCCTTGCCTGAACCTAATAACTGACTCTGGTAAGGCATAATTCATAAATCTACTACCACCTTGTGATTCAATTAAATCTCCATAAGCTTTTACTAGTGGTTCCGTGGGAACATCAAAAGGCATTTTAACAATAATTAATATTTCTAATAAATTACCCGCCAAATCTACACCTTCCCAAAAAGCATTGGTCCCAAGTAAAATACCATTAGAAGTTTGATGCATACCTCTTATAAGGCCTATTCTAGAAGTTTGTCTTTTTTGAGCAAATATAGGTAATTGTTTACCAGCTGGTGAACTTTGTAAAATTTTTAGAGTAGCCTCTAATTGTGCTCGTGAAGTAAAAAGAATCATCATTCTTTTATTATAGTTTTGATGACAAGCCAATATTGTTTTTGCTATCACTTCTGGGCGTTGTCCATCTGATCCCGAATACTGATAATATGTAACCTGATCATTATAATGAAATGGACTATCAAAGATTGCTGTCTTAACATCATCAAATTCCACACCATTTAACCCTGTTCTTTGAAGATAATAATCAAAAGTATCTTCAGTTCTAAGTGTTGCACTTGTTAAAATACAATGATCTAATGATTTGAATAAATTTTGCGATAAGTCGCCGGCTAAATCAATGGGTGCTACATTAGCAGTTAAAACTAATTCAGTTTTACCACTATATCTTTTAAAATTACCTTCATACCAATAAACTAAATCATTATCCTGATTGGTCGAAATATGTTGGATAAGTAAAAGAGCATCAGTCATAAAGCCTTCTCCTCTATCCAATAATTGATGTAATTCTAAAAAGTCTTCCTTTGTTTCATCAATATCTAATAAAGCATCTCGCATTCGTCTAACTTGATTTCTTCCTGAATGAAAACCTTTATTAAGCATTGATAGCTCTTTTTCTAATGGCCCGAACTCTGCAATCAAGTCTTTGATAATTAATTTTGTTGAATACTTTGCTTCAGGATCAAATTTATGAAGACTATTTCCAGCCATTTGATTAAAAAACGTTTTCACAGCATCTCTACATGCTACAACTGAATGAGAAAGATCTCTTCTAATCCCTTCGAATTGAGGATGCAAACTTCCTAAAGATTTCAACTGATTATTCCAGCGCACTGAATGTGTATGGTCAGGGTCAATTCTATCTAAAAAATATGACATTGATCGATGATCTAAAGTAGATGTTAATTGATGGTAAGCAGCCTGAGGAAGATTATGCGCTTCATCAACAATAACTGATTTATATTCTGGTAAAAAGCCATTGCCTTCTTCAACTTCTGCTCTACCTTTTGCTTCAGAGATCATTAAAGCATGATTAACTACAATTATATTTGCTTGATAAATCATTTTTCTTAATGGCCCAAAAAAACAACCACCATTTCGTGCACATATTGGTGAAGTACAAAAACCAGGTTCACTTTGAACGGATGCCATAAGCCTATAAGTGAAACCATTAGTAAATCCAGGACACTCATCCATATCTCCCGTTTGAGTATGTTCAAGCCAAACCATTAGAGGGAGTAAATACATTGCTTCTTCAGCGCTTAGCATTTTTTCCGCACCATTAATAAGCCAATTTAATCGTGATTTACATATATAATTATTACGACCTTTTATTAATACAGCTTGAACTGGCGCATCTACAGCACTTGCAAGTCGAGGTAAATCTTTATTAAATAATTGATCTTGAAGGTGTTTTGTGTAACATGAAATGATTACTGGACCATCATCAGAATTATTTATATTGTGTTTTATAGCAGGGAATAAATAAGCCATACTTTTACCTAAACCAGTACCAGCTTCAACAACTCCTATTCCACCAGAGCTCGATAAAACATCATCAACAAATTGAGAATAGTTTACTTGGCTTGGTCGGTCTTCATAAGCTTCAAAGGTACTACTTAGATTGCCCTCAGGACCAAAGACCTCGTAGCTGTTAGTTGAAGCAATATTACTTTTTCCATCATTAACAAAAATATTTGAATTAAAAGGTTTAGGAATATTTGATTTTGTTAGACCTCCTTTAATTTTTCCTATTTTTGCTAAAGCATTACCTAAATCAATAAAAAGATCTTTATTATCTATACTAAATGGTTTTAGTAATTCAATTATTTTAGAAATTAAATTTAAATTATAACTACAAATTTCATCAATAAGCTCCACAAATATTTGACCACAATTCTCAGTATCATATTCTGCTCGATGCGCTCCTTTTGTTGATAATCCAAAAAAATCAGAGACTGCGGTAAGATTATGAGCTGGTTGAAAAAATAAAAATGCACGAGAAAGCGTTAAAGTATCATAAAACTTACGTTTAGGTAAATCTTTTTTATGGCGTAGTGCCATAGACTCTAAAAAAGATTGATCGAATGGTGTATTATGAGCAACTATAGGATGATCGCTAATAAAATCAATGAAATCACTTATAATTTTATCTTCTGTTGGCGCATTAGCAACCATTTCGTTTGAAATTCCAGTTATACCCTCAATCATTTTAGATATAGGAATACCAGGATTAACTAAAGTGGTATATCTATCTGATGCGATACCGTCCTTAAAAAGAATAGCTGCGACTTCAATAACTCTATCTGTTTCAACCTGAAGGCCTGTAGTCTCAAAATCAAGAGCAATGAATTGAGACAAAGATAAATTACGTAAGAGTTCAGTGCGGTCTTTATTCAGACTAATACCCTAATTTTTCATATTAGTTGGGAGGTCTACTTTGAAAGATGGTTTAACTTCACCAAATCTAAAATAATTATAATATCTTAAAATCCAAAATAGAGGCAAAATCATTAACAAAAGCCATGGGAGTCTTACAGATATAAACATCGCTGGAATAAATATTACATGTATTTGTGCTCTCTGAAGATGTCTTAGACCAACAGGAAATAACAAAATAACTATCGGAAAAAATAAATAGACTATTGCAATAGTAGTAATCATAGGATCGTCATTTATATATCCTAATAAGGCACTAGTGATGTTTAAAGTTATAATAGTTAATAAAATTAATACTATCTCTTTTTTGGGTGGCATAGTTTTATTTTTATTATCAATCACTATTGACCATGTAAGATGAGCTAATAAAAAGAAAATATAATAAGGTATTCCAAAAATAAAAGTTCTCAAATCAAACCCAAATGGAAGAGTTCCAAGTAAAAATAAAATAATACCTTTAAAAAATATATATAATGCTGATTGAAATGAGTTAATTCTATGTAAAAAGTTTGGTTTTACTGATAAAAAGAATGTTGTTAATAGAATAACACCTAAAATTAGAAAGTTGAATGTTGCCCAGTCCCAATAAGACCATCTATTTAATAAAAATATAGATACGTTACTACCTGCTAAAATCATTGTCCAAATACTAAACCACCTCTCTGGTTTTAGAGTATTCAACCAATCTAAATTTCTAAATAATTGAGCTATTAAATTATATCTCGATGAAGCTTTGGGAAAATATTTTTCTGCTAGCAATGTTTATCCTATCAATGCCTTTCCAGTTATTTGAAAATAGATTTCATTAAAAATAATAAAAGCAACGATTGAAGCTGAGATAGTTAATAAAGCCCTTACTAATAAACTAGATAAGTCCATTTTATCCATACCTATTTTGAGTTCAGACATATAATTAGTTAAACCCCATTTTTTTAAAATAAAGATAGCTGTAAGCATTCCACCAATGGGGAGCATATATTTTGCAGATAATTTATCCATGAAATCAAAAAATGACATCCCGAGAAACCCAGTGAGATTAATTCCGTGTCCTACGTCTTGACCATTGCCATCAATTACTTCTGCCCCTAAAGACAAAGAACAAAAAACACCTACTATGGTTATAATTCCACCAAACTGGACAGTTGCTTTTTTTCTTGACCAACCTTTCTGATCTATAAAATATGCGGTTACTACTTCAAGAATTGATATAGCTGAAGTTAGAGCAGCCATAAAGAGCAAAACAAAAAACATGGTAGCCCATACCGTTCCACCAGCTATTTGTGGAAAAATTGATGGTAAAATAACAAATATAAGACCTGGTCCTTGAGCAGGATCTGCACCAAGAGCGAAAACGGTAGTAAAAATAGCAACTCCAGCAAGCAAGGCAATTGCAGTATCTAGAAAGATTACCCACAAAGCAGATGTCACAAGGTTTTGCTTTTTATTAAGATAGCTACCATATGTTATCATAGTACCCATACCCAGACTAACCGTGAAGAATGAATGACCCAGCGCTAAAACAATAGCAGAAGCAGTTAAATCTTCAAATCTGGGATTAAAAAGAAAAGAGATTCCAGCCATACCACCATCTAAAGTCATACCTCTAATAGCTAGAGCACCAAGTAATACAACAATTAACGGCATCATAATTTTTGACCACTTTTCAATCCCTCCTTTAACACCTTTAATTATAACAAAAATACAAAGTCCCATAAAAATTATTTGATATATTAAAGGACTTAAAGTGCTAGTAATAAAACTGCTAAAAGTAGCCTCAGCTGCTTTTGTATTACCAGAAAGTTCAATAAAACCACCTGATACAGAATCAATTATATATTTTAATATCCAACCACCTACTACTCCATAGAAAGAGAGAATCACAAAGGCTGCTGCCACACCTAAATATCCCACCCATTTCCAATTTGTTTTTGGAGCTAATTGTTCAAAAGCTCCTACTGGGCTAAGTTGAGTTTTTCTACCAATAACAAATTCAGCAACAACAATAGATAGACCCACAATTAAAATACATGCTAGATATACTATCGTGAAAGCTCCACCACCATTCTCTCCAGCAATTGATGGATATTTCCATATATTACCTATGCCAACAGCAGAACCAGAGGCTGCTAAAATAAACCCAATTTTAGAACCCCATTGTTCACGATTTTGACTCATTCTTGCTCCCTTTTATCAGAGTTTGTATTCTCAATATCTTCAGCCATTACATCTCTAAAGGGATGCAAATTAGCTTCTACAATAGCATCAAGAAGGCCATAAATATAGACAAAACCAACCCACCATCCATATTTGTTTCTTAACTTTAAATACTTCGCCTTCTCTGACATATCAATTCCATCATAATTCTTATATTTATTAGCATGATTAAAATATAAAAAACCAGCGCCAATAGATGCACCTAACAAAAATATACCTTTTATTTTTTGATCATTATAGAACTGACCGCCACCAGGAAATAATAAAGCTTTTGATACTGCCTTTGAAGGTAATTTTTGTAAGGTTGAATCAGATTTTTGACCTAATAAAGG
>Ga0114994_10003365_pt1 | contig 11660 bp, 9 predicted proteins | sample ArcticOcean_MG_C_9_FD_87043 | JGI IMG/M metagenome (GOLD analysis project Ga0114994, IMG submission 87043) | Marine microbial communities from western Arctic Ocean - ArcticOcean_MG_CB2_152 | ecosystem: Environmental > Aquatic > Marine > Oceanic | place: Arctic Ocean: Canada Basin | collected... | reverse complement strand
TCGACGAGGACGCCGACGGCCCCCGCGGAGGGGCCGCGTGCGAAGCGCGCCCACGCCTCGAGGTCCATATGAGCGCTGCAGCGGCCGCGGAGCGGCCGCGCCGTCAGGGCCACAACCGGCGCGACGCCGGCACGCCACGGCACGACGACGTCGGCCTCGAGCCGGAGCTCGCGCAGGGCCACGGCCGCGTCGAGCGCGACGGCGGCGTGCGCCAGGTCGGACGCGGCCTCGACATGGACGCGCGCGACGCACACGCGCGGCCGCCGGCCGCACTCGTCCGCCGCGTATGCGAGCAGGTCGCGCGCGACGCCGCCGTAGCCGCCAGCATCAGTAGCAACAACAAAACCCTGCGCGCGGTCGCACCGCTCCAGCACGCAGCGCAGGCGGTCGTGCGTCGCGTCCCACCAGCCGGCGCCCAGCACGCCGCCGCGCGCGCCGGCGCCGAAGTGGCTGAAGCCGTTGAGGGCCTCGGCGCCCGCCCAGAGCGGCAGCGGGACGAGCGTCGGGTCCTGCACGCCCGCCGCGACGAGCTCGTCGTCGTCCACGTCGACGGCGCACAGCGGCTCGCGCTTCGCATCGAGGACGAGCGTCCGCCGGCTGCCGGTCGCCTCCGCGAAGGGGTCCGTGTGTTGTACTGGCTCCGCCCAGAGTGCCTCGAGCGCCTGGATGCCGCCGGGACCGACCTCGAGGGCGATGATTTCGCCGCCGGCGATGTGTGCGGCCATGGTGTCTCCTGTGAGTCTCGACTGAGCAAGAGTGCTGCACAAATGGTAGCGTTTAAGCGTCCACCACAAGACGTAAATAGATCTCTAAAATGCACGATAAAACCCGTATAGAAAACCCGAACCCGAACCGCTACAGCGCAAATTGCTCCGAGGCTGTTGCGGGCAGCGCTGCTTCTTATGCTCTGGGCTGCCCGAGCTAGACGTCGCAGACGCACCCGCAAGACCGGGGGCGGCCCGGACCGGCTCCACCGTCGGTGCGCCGCACGCCGAAATGGCCATCCCCTTCCCCCCGGCCGCCCTGGCTTATGGGGAGGCCTTCTACTGGGACAAGCGGTACAACGACGAGCGGGCCAAGCACGGTAAGGACCACTGCTTCGAGTGGTACTGCGACCTGGATGATCTGTGGCCCATCCTCGAAACGTACGGCGGCGAGGACTTTGCCAAGGATTGTGACCGCACGCTTGTCTTGGGCGCGGGCGACTCCAAATTAGGCGAGCAATTACTGGAGCGGGGCCTCCACTTCATCCAGGCCATCGACTTCTGCAAGACCGTGGTCGATTTCATGCAGAAGCGCTACGAGCACCAGCCGCGGCTGCAGTACCAGGTCGTGGACGCGCGGAAGCTGGACCGGTACCCCACGGACTACTTCCAGTTCATCGTGGACAAGGCCTGCACGGACGCCCAGTTCTGCAGCTGGAATTCGTACCTGGAGGTCCTGCGGCTGAACCAGGAGGTGTGCCGTGTGTTACAGCCGGGCCGCTTCTTCTTACTAATCAGCTACGGGAGCGCGCCGACGCGGCTGCCCCACCTCACGCACCCGTCCCTGACGTGGCGCGTGGAGTGCTGCCCCCTGCCCGGCAAGCCGGGCGTCTTCTGCTACGTCTGCACGAAGCTCCGTCCCGACGACTTCACGCCGACGATGCGCCGGAGCCTGGGGGACGCCGCGGCCGCAACGGCGCTGGGCACGCCGGAGAAGGAGGCGGACCCCGAGTGGGAGAAGCGCAAGCTCGAGCCCTCCTGCGCCACGTTCAAGGACAAGTACACGCGCGGCAAGGTCCGCACCGTGCGCGTCCGCGACGCGGACGCGCTGCTGGCGTCGCTCGCGCAGGCGCGGGAGGAGCTCTCGGTCGTCTCCCGGGAGCCCAAGGACGGGTAAATGTTGAACTTAGGCCTTCGCCGCCGTGGCCGTGATCACGTCCCAGATCTTCTTGGGCACGGGGAGGTTGCCCGCGTCCTTGTTTTTTTGGGCGATGGCGTTCGACGAGTCGCCCGGGAGGCGGACCCCGTCGGCGTGGCTATTCGCGACGGTCCGGATGATGGAGGCGGCCCGGCCCGCGAAGCCGTCGGTCATGGCATCCGGGTCGATGCAGATGACGTGGTGGCCCCAGTTCTTCGCCGTCTTCTTCACGTCCTTGCCTAAAACCGCGCCGCCCGAAAGCGCGGCGCAGAGGAGCTCCACGCACAAGGCGAGGCCCGTGCCCTTGTGGCCCCCGAAGTTCGCGATGGCGCCCTTGCCGCCCCCAATATGGATGTCCTCGACGCGCGTCGTCCAATTTCCATTCAAATCGTAGGCCGACTTGGGCGGCAGCGGCTGGCCCTTGGCCTTGTAGGTCAACACGCCGAACAGCGCAATGGCCGCCGTGCTCATGTCGAAGACGAAGGGCGTGCGCCCCTCTACCGGGCACGCAAAACATAAAGGGTTCGTGCCGAAGGAAGCATTTGCCCCGGCCTTGGCGGCGACGAACTCGGGCGAATTCGCCGTGATGATGACAATCCGGCCCTGCTTCGCGGCCCGCTCCCCGTAGAAGGCGAGCTGGCCCGAGCTCGTGGAGGTGTTGTACACGCCAACCGAAGCGACGCCGCCCTTGCTCTTGGCGCAGGCCAAATCTACAGCTTTGGTCAGCGCGAGCATGCCCGGGCTCTGGTGGCCGTTAATGACAGCACTAGAAGCCGTCTCCCGCTCCACCTGGGGCTTGCCGGCGTTCGGCGCCGGCGCCATCAATTCGGGCTTGAACATTTTGACGAGGCCCTGGTTGTTGCCGCAGGCTTCGGAGGAGACCATGATCGCGGCCTGGACGCTCGCGCCCTCGGCGTCCCAGCCGACCGCGCGCAGCGCTTTTGTCGTCTGCTCCAAGGCCTCGGCGTGGCTCACGCGCACGACCTCCTCCGCGGGCTCCTCCTCCGTCTGGTTCTTGTAGAGGTAGTAGGCCGCCGCGGCGGCCGCTGCCGCGAGGACGACTTTGGACATGGTGGTTCGATAGAGCACGGGAGCGCCTTTGTTACTGGCTGGCGCGCGTGGATGTAAACTATCTTAGATGGCGATGCAATACCCGCGCGATACAATACCCGCACGATGTAATACCCGCACGAAAGAAACGTACGGGTTTCTCCAAACTCCTTTGCACGCCACGCCGGCCCGCAGGACTCACTTGTTGCCACAAGTTGCAGCCGCTCGTTGTAAAAACTGCCAGTTGTTGCTGCCACCCGGCTGATACTACCAGTTAGCACCGCAGCTCAGCACACCGCAAGGTCTAGCACGATCTTGCCCTAGCTGCAGCTGCTACCACTCCTCCTCCGTGCCGCAGTACTCGACGCGTCATCAGAACTCGTAACGCTGTGCCTGAAGGAACGCTGCAAGACTAGCGACCAGACCAATCCAGCAGCAGCGATGGCCGGCCGCCTCGTCCAGGGCGCAGCGATGGCCGGCGGCGCAGTGATGGCGGCGGCGACTGTCCGCGGCTGCGTGAAGGCTGCGCAGACCTCAGAGCAATGCCTCTACTGCGGCGCTGCGGCCGCGGGCGCGGCCTTGACGGGCGGCTACGCGTACTTTCACAGCGATTATTACTACGAGGCCGAAGCCGCGCGGCAACGCAAGCGCGAGGCGGAGGGCTCGAAGCGCGTCGCGGCGGTTCAGCAGCGCGAGCAGGAAAGGTATGCGCGGCACCAGCGCGAGATCGAGGAGGAGTACAGAACCCGCGCGCTCGAGTCAGCGCGGCTGGACACCTACGAGGACCCACGCAACCGCCACGACTAGGCGTTTAATTTATGTGCTGATACCCCAGTCCCCAATTTACATATCTAACTTACAACGACACACACCTCCCCCTCTACGCCACCGGCCCCTCCCCCACGCTCCACCCGGAGAAGTACTGCTGCGACAGCCGGGAAACCAAAGGACTTGAAACCTCCTCATTGGTCTCGTCGTGCGAGTGCGACGACGGCGGCCCCGCGTCGGTGAACGTCCGCGTCGCTTTCAAGTCGCAGCGTTCCAGGTCGAGCAGTATCGTTTCGGAGACGTAATTGGCCGCGTAGAGGAACACGTACAGCGCCACGCCGACGACGGCGTGCGACACGGCCATCGCGTCCAGGCTCCGCACGAACTTGCGGCACAGGGTCACGTGGACGAGGTCCTGGTAGATCGGGGTCACGGCGTCGCAGGCAGCGACCGTCTGCGTCGCGCCGAACCTCGAATCCGCCTCGGCCATGAGCACCCTTAACTCGTCGAGTGCCAACGCCGGCGCGCACGCGCCCGTGGCGGCCGCCTATTCAGCTAGGTCGTCGAGGAACGCGATCTCCGCGAGGCTCTCGTTGAGGGGCGCCAGGAGCGGGTTCGCGCCGCCGCAGGTCACGTAGTAGTAGACGAGCGGCGCGAACTCGGGGGGATGGTGAAGCGCTCGTCCACGAGGGCGGTGAAGGACGCGCCCGGCGCGACGCAGAAGTCCGACACCTTCACGAGGACGCCGAATTCGAACGCCAATAAAACGGAGAGGCACGCGACGACGGCGCAGCCACAGCGCGCCGCCGCGCCCCCCAGCACTTTCGGCGACTTTGCGAGCGCGCCGTAGGCGGCGCAGGGCAGGACGAGCAGCATCATCGTTAACAGGACGAGCAGCGCGCCGTCGAGCCACTTATCCTTGCCTCGGATGCGGGAGCCGAGCTTGTTCGCGTCCCCGGCCGCGGCATATGCGATGGCCGCGGCGTCGGCCGCGGCGTCGGCGAAGGCCCGGGCCGCGCCCTCGATCACCGCCTCAAAGGCGTCGTCGACGCAGGAGATCTGTTGGGACACCGCGAGCGTCCTTTCTCCAATGTCGTCGAGCGCCGCGGTCTGCGCGTCGATGGCGTCGAACGCGTTGCCTAAATCGGAAAACCCGTCGTTCAGGTTGTGCAGCGTGTTGTCGAGCCGCTGCTGCGTCAGGATCGTGAGCACCGCGAAGACCACGACTGCCATAACGACCCACGCCACTAGCCCAATACGCTGCGCCCGCGACGCGTCCCGGCCCGTGTAGCAGCACTGCCGCCGCTCCGACCCTTCCACACTTCGCTGGCACCGCCAGCAGCGCTTGCGCGCGGAGACGTACAGGGCGTAGACGATTAGTAAAGCCGCGCAGGACGCAAGCACCGCCACGACGACGTCGAAGCTGATGAACCAGTACTGCTCGTCCGCGTCGAACGCGCGTGATTCCCGCCCGAGGCGCGGCGTGTCGTGGTACTTTTCGACGAGGTCGATGGGCGCCTCCGTCGGGGCGACGGTCGAAGCGAGGACCTCGAAGCGCTGCTTCCACATGCTGTGCTGATGCTCCCGCAGCGAAAGTACACGTCTCGTCCATCTCGAAGCGCTGCTTCTACACTTGGGCCAGTCTTGGCCACACTCCGTCTAGCGCTGCTTCTACACGGTTGCAGTGCGGATTGGCGCACGTCTCCTCCGTCTCGAAGCGCTGCTTCTACACGGCAGCGTCACCGATTAGCAGTGCTGTATCGGCCTGAGCTGCCTATAAAATTTGGCTCCCGGTAAATACCCGGCCAGCTCAAACGATTGCTCGACCCTCCACCATGGATCTCTGCAGGCCGCCAACACGAGTCCCTTTGACATAGCCTTAGCCGCGGCCGTCGAAGCTTCCTGCCGGGTTAAAACCCGCACCCCCGAGTCAAATTTTTTCGTCGACAGCCGACGACCGTATTTCTCATATCACAGCACGGCAGGCGCACAGCAGCGTCGCCACACGTTTTATGAACGCAGCCGAGCACAATCGCAGCTGCGCATCACGCCAACGAGCTGCCGACGCTGCCAAAAATCACCCGACAAAAATCCTCCCACTCAGCAAACCCACGCGCAGGCACCATGGCGACCGATGAGAAGCAGAAGTTTCTGTTGTACGGTAAGAACGGCTGGATCGGCGGCATGCTCATCGAGCTCCTCAAGGCCAACGGCGACGAGGTCGTCCTGGGCGACGCGCGCCTCGAGAACCGCGAGGCCGTCGCCGCGGAGCTCGAGAAGGTGAAGCCCACGCGCGTGCTGAACGCCGCCGGCGTGACGGGCCGGCCGAACGTGGACTGGTGCGAGTTCAACAAGCAGACCGTGATTCGCACGAACATTATTGGGTGCCTGAACCTGGCGGACCTGTGCTGGCAGAAGAAATTGCACTGCACGCTCTACGCCACGGGCTGCATCTTCGAGTACGACGAGAAGCATCCGCTCCGCGGTGGTGTCGCCACGGCCTTCACGGAGGAAGAGCGGGCGAACTTCGACGGCTCGTACTACAGCCAGACCAAGGGCTTCTGCGAGGAGATGCTGCGGGCGTACCTGGACCACTTGACGGTCTTGCGCGTGCGCATGCCCATCTCCGACGACCTGTCACCCAGGAATTTCCTCACCAAAATCTCGAAGTACGCCAAGGTCGTCGACGTGCCCAACTCGATGACTGTGTTACACGATTTATTACCGGCTTCATTAGCTCTATCCCGGCGCAAGCTCAGCGGCATCTACAACTTCTGCAACCCCGGCGCCATCTCCCACAACGAGTGCCTCGAGGCCTACAAGAAGCACGTCGACCCTTCGTTCACCTGGACCAACTTCAGCCTCGAGGAGCAGGACAAGATCCTGGCAGCCAAGCGCTCGAACAACGAGCTGAATTGCACGAAGCTCGTGGAGGCGCTGCCGGACCTGGACATCCCCGAGATCCACGTCGCCGTGGACCGCTGCTGCGCGCGCATGAAGGTGAACCTCGACGCCCAGGGCTGGACGCCCGCGAGCCGCACGGACCGCGAGTAGGCGGGGCGCGTGCGCCGGGTAAGGGTAGTAGACACACAAACCAAGTTACCGCTTCTCCGCTGCGAGGACGGACGGGCTCACAGCCTGCGGGTCGCCCCCCGGAACAGTGTACCAGCCCGTGAGGGCGAGGCGGGGCGGGCTCCCGGGCGGGGCGTCGACCGTGGTCACGCGGTGCCGCAGCGGGTGCGCTCCGGCGCCGACGCGGAACGCCGTCAGGCTGTTGAAGCGCGGCGCCACCTTATGGCCCTCGGCGAACTCGAGGTCGCCGCCTCTGAAAGGATTTGAGTCCGGCGTCAGGTTCAGGACGAATGCCACGTGCCCCAAGCCCAGGTCGGAGTGCTGCCCGAGCCAGCCTCCTCTCTCAAAAGCCGACGCGAACCAATCGGTGAGATTCGAGACGGGCCCGTCCAGTAGTGCGCCGAGGGGGCCCGGCAGCAACGCGTGTACCGCTTGCGCGATCGAGGCGTGGGCGCTCGCCTGCCGGTCGAGCTCGTACTTCGAGTAGGTGAAGCCTCGTTTATTCTTGCAGAAGAGGGCGGCGGCTTGGGCCTCGCTCGCATCCGCCGGCTTCATGCGGCGCTTCGTGTTGCCGCAGGCGCACGAGTGGCCTCCACCACGCGTGTCGCCGGTCCGGAGGCAGTTCGTGGCATAGAGGAAGCTGTTCCCCCGCCACGCGCTCTCCAGCAGAGCGCTGAGGTGCGACGCGGCCGCGCGGGGCAGCGCGGGCCGCAAACTGTGGACGCAGCCGCCCGCCAGGTGCCTATCTACATTGTGGGGGCTGCACCAGGTCGCGTTGGCCGCCGCGGCGTGCGTGGCGCAGGCTGTGGCGCACAGCAGCCAATGCATCCTCATTCGATCAATACATCATGAATACATCAGGACGAGCGCGTCGACGCTTGCCAAGCATCAGTGCGCGGACGTGGCGCAATCGTCCTGTGCAGTCCGCCCCACACTTGAAAGGGCAGCCTCATGCATGCATGCAGGGGTAGTAAAACCCGTAACGTGGCGCGTAGTGTACAGGTCACTAAGCAGAACTGCCTCGGCAAAACTCCCCGAACAGTGAGCAACTCCCGCCCTGTCGATCGATTTGTCGCGTTTAACGCTTTCAAACCCCGCACGGGAGAGCATCCAGTCAGCGGCAGCTAAACGACGTGTACACGCGCCATACGGGCCATTCGCTGCCATCGTCCCCCACTAGCAGACGGACGCGTTCCATACAGCTTCCTACGACGAATCGTCCGTAGCACGATAACAAAACCAGACCAGGACGTCTGATCAAAATATGCTGCGGCACGCCCTCGCCGCGGCCGCCCTCGCGGCGGCGGCGGCTCTAGGGACTACACCCACGATGCGCCTCGGCAACGCCCCCGCGCTGCCCGTCCTCTGGGCGCCGCCCGTGAGCCGCCCGACGCGGCGGACGTTAAGAAGCCGCGCGACTGAGTTCTGCGCCCGCGGCTGGCTGCGCGAGCAGGTCGCGCGCGGCCGGCTCAGTTACGAGGACCCGGAGATCACGGCGGCGGCGCCCGAGAAGTGCGGCTTCGCGGGCGCCGTGAAGGAGGACGGCATCGTGGGCGTCAAGAAGAGCTGCGCCGACGTGCTCCGTATCAGTGCTACCGACGTCGCTTGGCTGGGGCGCGTGAACAGGGAGCGCGGACCCAAGCTCCAACTCACCCGGCTCGACGCCGAGCTCACGAACTTACATAGGAGAGTATTGACGCGGGGCCGGCGCGGCAGCGTGCGCGCGACGCTCACGGTGACCGGACAAGATGTGGACGGCGGCGCGTGGTTAAGGGGGCTCGTGGAGCGCATCGCCGCGCGCTTACTGCGGGAGGTCGCGGGCGAGGACGTCGAGGGCGGCATCGACTTCGCGACAACGATCACCAAGGATTCGTTGACGGGCGCCCCGCGGCTCCAACTGGACGGCGTGACCAGGGGGGCCCTCGGTTTCTCGGCGAGCTTTTTGTTGCGGGCCGAGGATGGCGCCCTCGTGACGGCGAGCCCGGAGGTCGAGCTCAGGGGGCGGCCCACGCTCCAGATGCGGCGCGCCTTCGGGGGCATCCAGGTCCCGGCGGCCATTCTTGAAGATTTAGGGAAGCTCTACCTCAGCACAGTCGCCGTGGACGCCTCTGCAAAGGACGGCGCGGCCTTCGCCGTCGTCGGCGTCGATGTGTCGGACGGCGGCGAGTTAACGATCAAAGTCGTGTCCTCGGACGCGACGCGCGCGGCGATGCAGCGCATCGCGCGGCGCAACGCCGTTAAGGCCGACGACTCCAACGAGTGGCGCGTGAACTTCAAGTCCATGCTCGACGGCGCGCGGAAGCACCCCCTGCGGCGGACCTTTGTGGTGGGCGAGGGGCTGCCGTTCATCCTCAACCCGCGCGCGTCGTCGCCGCCGGCGACGGCGTACGCGACGTTCACGCTGCTCTCGTGGGTGTTGGCGGTGGCGGCGGTGCCGGACGCAATCTGCCGGAAAATTATCGGCTACGCGAAGCGCATTCGACTCGGGTTCGTGCGGCCAAAGCGGCGATCGCGGTTGTCGCGGAACTACTGGCCGGCCTAAAATCCTGTATGTTATCAATCACAAAACTTACAGCGCTCCGTCGTCGTCGTCCGCGCGGCGTCGCCGGACGAGCGCCGCCAGCTCGCGAGCGAGGGACGGCTTCGACCGCGCCATCAGCGCGTGGGCGGCGCGGGCGTTGTGCGCGAACACGACGTTCTGCGTGATGGCGACGCAGGGGGTGTCGCAGACCGTCGCGTGCCACCACCCCGCGGGAATGTACACGACGTCGCCCGCTTCCTGGGTCACGATCCAGGCACCCCGCGGTGGCGCTTGGCTAAACCAGGCCGCCGCCGCGGGCTCCGTCGTCCAGAGCGTCCGCGTGGCGGACACGAAGCGCGGCACGACGCGGGCGCCGGGCGGCGGGCGGTCGCCGGGCGGCCAGAACGCCCAGCGTTTTCGGCCGGACAGGAGCGCATTCCAGGCGTCCGTGCCAAAAGGGTCGACGTGCCAGCGGCTGCCGGCGCCGGCGCCGCCCCAGAGCACGTACTTTCGTTCTCGATTGAGGTCGACCGCCGCGGCGCTTTCGAGGTTTCCGCTGCGCGATAGCTCGCTGAGCAGGTCGCCCGCGACGACGGGTGCTGCCGGGTAGGCAGCGCACGCCCCGTCTTGGGGTATGCGGTCGTCGATGACGTAGAGCGGCTCGACATCCGCGTTCTGACGCACGTAGGCCGCAAAGTCGCGAGCGAGCATGGTCACGTCGCAGGGCTCGCCCTGCGCGACGCAGCGGAGCCTACGGGCCCCGTCGACGGACCACGTTTGTGATGGAGGCGCGAAGGCTGCGGGGAGGTGCGCCGGCCGCGCGTCCTTGGCAAAGCGCCGCTGGCACGCGTCGCTGACGATGGCAGTGGCGTCGTCGCCGGCCGCGGTCTCGCTACCGCTGGCGTCGTCGCAGCAGCCGTCGCTTGACGCAAGCGCCGTCGCGCGCCAGCTGCCGCGCCAGTTTACCAACGGTTCAAAATCGTCGTCAGGCTGCGATCGACGCTGCGCGCGCGCGATCACTTGCCGCCGCCAGATCGCCTCGTCTGATAATGCATCGCGCCAGCCCCAACACACCGCGTCCGCACTGCTCAGGTCCTCTAGGAGAGCACAGACGAGCGTTACGCAGGTGGCATCCTCGACTAGCTGGCGCTTTTTGAGATGTGGTTGCATTCCAGCTGATCAGGAGAGCTGTCCTCGCAACTCTGCTCTTAGCGTTGAGCTCGAGCACTTGCAAAACCCTGCGGGAGCTCGAGGCGCACGTACTCGACTGAGAAACCCGTCCACTAAAAATTATAATTACACGGGTTCTTAGCACGGCAGTTTCGACCCGAGCGCAGGGCATTGGCCCAATTTCCTACCGCGTGCACATACGTGACATCCAACAACCACCCGTCGTACCTCGCGGAAGCAAAAGCCACGGCGGCCGCACGCCCCTGGACTCCTATAGCCGGTAAAACCGCCCAAACGCTTTTTGTCACTGTGCAGTCCCTACGATGGATTGTTTCGCTGCTCACAACGTAACTGCCAACGTGCCGCCGCCGCGCGACGCTCCGGACTGCGCGCCCTCCCTCTCGCTCGACGCCCCGCCACCACCTCCCGGCATCGGCGCGTCACAGCCGCCGGGCACTGGCCCGAAACAGCCCCTGGCAGCACACAACGTCGTCGCGCACGAGCCGCCGCGGGACGCCGGCCCGAAATTGCCGGCGCAGACCACCGTCGGCGGCGGCGCGACGCCGCGGGCGGCGAGCGCGCCGTCGCCGTGGGTCGACACGAGCGCGAAGCTGATGCCGGCGCCGTCGACGACGCGGAGCAGCGCGCGCGAGCGGCGGAAGCGGCGCCAGAGCTTTCCGCCGTCGGCGGCCGTCTCGCAGTGGGCCCGCCGGGCGCTCGACGCGGCCTGGACGCGCGAGGTCCCCGGCCTGGGCAACCCGTTCCGGACGCGGCTGACCCGCGAGACCTGCGCCCAGCTCGGCATCCCCGACTACCATGCCGTCGTCGCGGACGTGGCGGACCTCGCGCTGTGCCGCGAGCGCCTCGCGGCCGGGCAGTACGCGAACGACGCGGCCCTGCGGAGCGACGTCCAGCGCATCGCCGCGAACGCCCGGCGCTACCACGGCGACGAGTCGCCCTTCACGCGCGCTGCCGACCAGCTGGCGGCCGCGTTCGACGCCGCACTATACACGACGGAGGAGGCGCCGCGGACGGCGCGGCGCCGCAAGCTCTTCTCGCCGACGGCGGACGAGGGGGGCGCGCCCCCGTCGGTTTCGCGCCGCCGCGTCGTCTTCTCGCCCGAACCCCCAAAAGTCAAGACGCTGCCGCCGACAGAGCGCGGCTGCGTCGTGCCGGA
>Ga0114994_10003362_pt1 | contig 11666 bp, 13 predicted proteins | sample ArcticOcean_MG_C_9_FD_87043 | JGI IMG/M metagenome (GOLD analysis project Ga0114994, IMG submission 87043) | Marine microbial communities from western Arctic Ocean - ArcticOcean_MG_CB2_152 | ecosystem: Environmental > Aquatic > Marine > Oceanic | place: Arctic Ocean: Canada Basin | collected... | reverse complement strand
GGGCTTGGATAATTGTTTTTTGTATGGAAACTGCCTTTTTTTGGTTTTGGATAAAAAATTTAACGGGACGTTGGGAATCGGAAACGAGAGGGGGGGGAGTTTAGGCTGGGAAAATTTTATTGAGGAGTTGTAAAAAGGTTTGAAATGGAAACAATGGTTTTGCGTGTCCTGCGGAGGTGACTTGGTTTGTCGTTGCAAACGTTTGTCAAAAAATCTAGAAATTAAATGAACAAAAAATCAAAAATAAATTTATAAGAGAAATTTTAAGTGCCAGCCACCAGGTTATTAAAACAAAAGAGACTTCATCATCAATGCCATCCTTCATAGCACAACCAACTTACGTTCGTGCCTCCAATCTTTCCCAGAAGAAGAAGTATGAGCAATCCGCTGCACACATAAAGTCTGGCAAGCCTCCACCTCCAACTCCTTCCCTGAAACGACCTAGAGGATCAACAAGCATTTTTCTAACCACCCTCTCAGCCGTCCTCATCGCTCGTCTCCTGCATTCTTCCCATGTAAGTTAAGTTAAACTCAACAAAAAGAGCAAAAAGAGCAAAAAGAGTCTCCACTTCTAACCTACCCTAACAACGTTTCCACTAGCAGTGCCAAACTCTCTCCTCCCCCCCCCTCTCCTCCCCCGACCTGTGTTTCTCCGCATTCTCCTACCCCCACCGAACTTCACTCTATAAATCTCGACTGCCAGCTCTCCTCTCCCATCCCCTCTCCCACCCAACCCTAATATCCAACATACGAAAGTCAATCCCCATGGACCTCTTCTCACTGGCAATTTTGTTCACTGGATTCAAATCCCCGCCCCCAAAGCTATCCTCCTCCCCCCTATTCAAATCCCTAAAATCCTCCATCCTCTCAACGGCAGCCTTCCACACCCTTGATCAAGTCATTCTCTTCCTAATGCTAAAGTTTCCGAGCTCCCCCCTTTTCAATCAAATTTCGATCGTGACCGAACCCTCGGTCATTCTCCTGGCCCTCACCATGGTCGCTCTCAGTTTTTTCATAATGATAGAGTAGATATGGAGCATTCCGTGTAGAATTAGAATTTTTATACAGGATTAAACAAAATTTATACAGTTTTCCCTCCCTGTTCCTTCCCCTCCTTCTTCCCCTCCTCCCACTCCTCAACACTCTCCTCCCCATCACTACTATCCTCAGAACTGTCCAAAGCCTCCCTCAGTGCACTACTCCGAACTTCATCCATGAACAAGTTGGCATTTACACTCGGTGCGCGAAAACTGTTCCTTGTGAAACTTTTAGTTCTCGCAATGGGCATGTGTAGTTGTTTCGCCGGTGTGCTGCTCTCGTTGTGACCCATCAGCGGATCGGGCATCATGCTCTTCCTCGTGCTCTTGATCACTTGGGTGTTGAATATATCTTGGTTCGTTTTGCTCAAGAATGGTATTTTTCTTGAGCTCCCGGTTTCGATCTCGGGGTAGCTGTTGCTCCCGCTCCCTGGAGTTGCCAGCTTTGGCGAGTCCAGCACCGTTTTGTGCAAAATATCACTGATGATCAAGGTGCTCGCCGAGCTGCCCCGCCTCTGGGTTGATCTCCTCTCCACCTTTGGTGGGGTAAACGGTTCCGCCTCTCCACCTTCCCCCGCGCGCTTCTCATTCTCCTGCTTGTGCTTCTCCAGCGCATTAATCTCGTCGATCCCTATCAGACTGTGCCGCCTCACAAAGTCGTTGAACTTATATTCCGCGCCCCAAATCATTTTATCCTTCTTCAGCTCTTCCATGATCTCAGGCTTCACAATGACCTCGGCCAAATTCACCGGCGTGCTATCTTCCTGCCTCCTGAGCGTTAAGTTGATCATTTCGCTCTTTAAATTTTGCAGCAGCGTGTCAGCAATGAACGGGTGGCGGAAAAGGATTAACGCCAAGTTTTGGTTGCTCAAGAAATACAGCTGGCAAGTTTCCAAGCAGATCGCTCCGTACTTTTTCATGTCCGTAACGATTTTTTGTTTCTGGTTTTCTTCTCCTTTTTTCTCCTCCTCCTTCCCCTCCTTCCCCTCCTTCCCCTCCTTCCCCTTCTCCCCCTCCCCAAACGCCGGAGAACTTTCTCGTGAGTTCGAGTGGCTGCTTGGATAGATCACCCCCTGCTTGTTCTTCAAGTGATTCAATCGCTCGTCCACTCCCCCCATTATGCTTTCGTTCACAACCACCTGCTGCTCGCCACTGTCGGTTTCCTCTAACAGATCGGCCTCCGCCTCGGCATCGAAACCAAACAAATCGCCCACCAAAAAGGGCGCGCCGGTCGGCTGCGGCGCGCTTATCTCAGCTAGCATGTGCGGGTCATCCGCCGCTTGCCTCATGTCTGCAATCTGCTTGTCCGTGTAGCACGTGTACACGACCTTCCCTTTCAAAACGAAGTATAGCCCTCGACTTCCCTCGTCGGGCAAATAAATATTGTCGGCCGGCGAGAAGCACACTGGCGTTAAATATTGCAACACGCACGCGATGTACGTAAAATCTTGATCAACTTGGTTGAAGATGCCAATCTTGTGGATGGCCTCCTCCCTGACGAACATGACGATTTCGTGCCGAAGGTTTGTGGGCAAATTATCCAGCAGTATTTGCTCGTTGAATGGGGATTTTTGGTTTACGCTGCGCCGAAGAAATTGATCGGTGTTAGCATGGTCGTTGTGTGTGTGATCGTTTTTTGAGGTGTGGAATAACTTAGAATTGTGTCGGGGGAGACCCCCGAAACCCCCCTTATCCGCTGCGCTCGGCTTTCCACTGCGCTCGGCTGAAAAACCGTGTTCTCAGAGTGTCCGACCAGGAACTGCACGCAGCCTCGCTCGCGCCGCGCCGCGCGGCTGCACTCACTCACCTATAATCAACGTGGCGCTTCAGCCGATTTTCAAGAGGTTTCGTCACGCCCTTGCTCAAGCAGTAGTTGTAGACGAAAGCAAGTCGCTCCTTTTTCCTCTTCTCCCCTCCTTTCTCGTTCTGAACAATGCTGCTTGCACTCCCCACGATGTAACTGAACAGGGTCGCTCCCATGATCATCATTATTGTTGCGTATGCTCTTCCGCTGTCGTCAAAGGCCAATATGTCGCCATACCCCACAGTTGTCATTGTCGTGAACGCCCAGTACAAGCTAGCAATGTACTTCTCGCTCAAATTCAGAGGTTCGTCTCTATACTCGTCTTCGTTGACCAGGCTGCTCATGTTCCAGAAGCAGCCGAAAAAGTGCGCCAGCCCGAACAAAAATCCAAAAAGCGAAAACGTTTTTTGCACCGTTTCATCAATTTCTATCACCTCCTCCAGCGCGCTCATGTCAATTTTCAGCAGCTTCACCAGCTTCAGCAACCTCACTAACCGGATGATCCTTATCAATTTCAAACTGCGCAAGCCGTCCGACCCATCCGCGGCCAACAAAAATTCCACAATTTTGTCAATCGGAATCGTGCTCAACAGGTCGATCGCGAACCAGAAGCTCAAGTATTTCTTCTTGATCATACTCGGAACGGTCACCAGAAGCATGTTGTCGTCCAAGTATGCCGTCCTAAAAGTCACGATGATGTCAACGAAGAAGATTACGTCTGTAACCCAGTCGATCACCAACCACTCCGGACTCATTGGCATGTCAAATCCCAGCCGCAGCGGCACAACCGCCACGCTGAAGCAAATGATCACGCCAACGCACGCGTCCCAGATCTGCTTGTACTTGTGGCTCGGGTCGATAACATACCGCTTCAGCATCGCTTCTGTTGTCTCGAGGCTGCGACGGGGGGAGAGGGGAAGAGGGGGCGAAATTCATTGTTAGAAAATTTGGTTTGGGCTCGCATCACAGCTCGCTCGGCTCGCTCACCTCTCGATTTCCATCAGTGGGTTCTCCGGATCAACGGTAATTGTTTTAATAAGACCTCCCGACACCACGCCCTTTTTCTCGCCTTTTTCGGCTAGAATCGCAGCGCCGGCGAGCATGTGCTCCGGGAGCTCGCTCACCAGAGTGAGCACCTTGTCAACCAAAACAAGTTTTTTCACGCTGACCTCGTTGACCAACACCGTCTCACTTTTCCAGCACTTGTTTTCCATCTCAGTCAGCTCTCTCGCATCCTTCTTCAGCTGGACGGTTTCGTCATCGTAGAAGTCTAAAACTGACTTGAGCTCGTAGGTTTCGATGAACCACATGTCAGTCTTGATAGGGGCGCACATTTTTAAGTCGACGGTGAAGCCGGAGAGCGCCGAGTCCAGCCCGATAATACTGCCCTCGTTGAGGATTGAGGTGATGACCCAGGTGGCCTTTTCGGGGCGAAGAATTTGGACGTACCCGCGGTTCACGATGAAGACCTGCCGAGTTTGATTTTGGTTTGGTTTAGTTTTGTTGTGAGACAACAAACAATCAATTCACTCACCTGATCGGGAACGACGTTGTGCACACCCATTGTGCCCCCAATGTTCAAGAAAAACGGCCTCAACAACAATATCACTTCAGCCACAAAATTCAAATTCATGCCCTTGAGCAGCATTTGAAGTTTTTCCACCTTGTGGCTGTGGATCTCTAGCGTTAATTGAACTCTCATGGCAACCGGCAACTGCCTCAGCACTCCGAGCTCGTTGAACACACTCTTTTGAGTGTAAACGTATTCGAAGTGCTTCCTCACTTTTCTGTGCAGTGAGATTGGCAAATTCCTCCACTGCGCCGCGCGCACGTTCAGGGGGGGGGGTAGTTTAGTAATAGTTTTTTGCTGTGTTGCGGCTCGCCGCTCGCTCACCTTGCTGTATTCCGAAATGTCCTCCATTTTTGACTTCCGGATCCTCTTTTCCGGGCTCATGGTCTCAACAATCTGCGTCGTAGTACTAATGATGAAACCGAAGCTGCAGATTATAATAAATTGAGTTAGTTGTGGGTTGTGCCCATAATAAATTTCCTTCTTCCTCGTTTTCAACTCACCAGCCCGCCCCAATAATTTCCACGAAGATGGCATACAGCCTCTCGTCGTTGTTCGTCCCGTAAATGTCCCCGTAGCCCACCGCCATCATGGTTGCAATAACCCAGTAGAATGACGCTAAATATTGGCTGAAGAAGTCGCTCGGCAACCCGCACTTCTTCCATATTTCTTTCTCGACAATTTTCAAGTGGTACGGGTCTGTTTCCCCCGTGACGTACATTCCCTCCACCGGTCCAACGTGCTTGAAAGTAGAATTGGTGAAATTGAACTCCAGCCCCATCGTCTCGATATTTGCATTCAGCAGGTCGAAGTACGCCTCCCCCTGCTCTGGCCCTTGAACCGATCCGTTGAACTCGCACACGTTTACCATTGCCCAGAAGCAGGCGAGAAAGTGGGCGATGAAAAGAATCACGCCGAGCAGGGTCAGGAGTCGCATCACCGCCGGATTTATCGACGCTATTAGCTCCTTCAGGGCGCCGCGGGTCAAGAGTTTAGCGAGCTTTACAAGCCGAATTAAGCGCACGATGCGAATCATCTTTATTGTTCGGATGTTGTTTCCGTTCATAGCGGGCTGTGCGAAAGTGAAAATTTGGTTGAGTGACCTCTGCTAGTGCTGCAACAAAACATTTGTTCTAACAACTCACTCACCATCAATATCACCAGCACCGTATCCAAAGGAACAGTACTCAAAAAATCAACCGTGAACCAACTCCGCAAATAGCTGCTCGCAATTCTGCTCTTGTTCATGGTTAGGTGCCCTGACTTTGTGAAATAACCCGTCCTAAAGCTCATCGCCATGTCAAGAAAGAAGGAGAAGTCGATAACGTAATCCAGGCCGAGAGTGAAGCCAACGGCCTCTTGGTTAAAACATATCCTGTAGGGTATCACGAGAACGGAGTAAAATATTATAAGCCCGCAGTAGGTGTCCCAGTACATTTTCCACTTGTCGTGCGGGTGGATCATCCACTTCTTTTCCTTGAGGAGATTCTTGGCTTTTTTGCCCTTCTGGTGCAAGTTCGCTGCTATTGACGGCGAAATGTCCTTCTTGAAGTCGTCCTCTCCTCGAACGGAGCGCTTCTTTGCTCGATCCAGGGCTAGGACTTCGACGTCGTCTTTCCACAGGAGCAGCGCTTTTGCGGCGGCTGGAACTTTTTCTAAAGAATCGGGGGAGAAGGGGGGGGGAGGGTCTGAGGATGAGAAGGGCAAAGTTGGAGATTGGATTTTTATGTTTAGCCGCTCGTTCAGCGAGAGACCGGGAGTCGGAGAAAGAACATTATTGCTTGTTGCGAGCTGCTCGAGCTGGTTCAGTGGATCTTTGAGGACAGCAATTTTATCGTCATCAAATGGGGTGGGTCTGGAGTTGGGTGTGCTGTCCGGGTCTTCGTTATCGTTATCAGGATCATCTTTGGGGGTCATCACCATCGTTGACATCAGGTTGTTATTTTGACCGGCGTGGAGCATCGTTTGGAAACGCGAACCTTTCTGTTCTTCATTTTGGGTGGGCTCACTCCTTTGCCCGGCCATCATATGCATTGCCATCTTGGGAGTTTGTGTGGGTTCGTCGGGTGTGGGTGGTGGTGGTGGTTATCCTGGTGAGGGGGTTAGGTGGAAGGGGGCAGAAGGTTTGAAAAAGTGGAGGGTGGGGGGAGGGGGGAGTTGCTATAAAAATTTTATGGTTTGGGCATTGAAGACTTCTTGACAAGGTGACAAGGTGTGTGAAGAGTTGCAGATTTCAGGTCGCTTTTATTCTTGGAAGGAACGAAGAGCGCTTAGCACCTTAGCTTTGTGTTTGAGCGAAATTGAACACTCTCTGTTAAATGACCAAATCACCAAAATTAACATGTGAACATGTGCAAATAATTTATTTTTACCTTCCCCTAATATACTTTACACAACTGGTACACAAAGATGACAAGGTGAAATGAGACGAGATAAACAATATCAACACGTTACCTGGTCATCTTACATTTAAAGAATATGCCCTACTCTCCAGAGAATTCTCAACTAGAAGTAGGATTTGAAGGGGCTGATTCTCAACCTCAACAAGAATGGGAGGAGAACTTCGACGACACCTCCCAACATCCGTATTGGTACAATACTACTACTCAAGAGAGCACCTGGGAGAACCCCCACCCCCTTGCATTGCTTAATGATGAGTCAAAGCAAGCTGAAGACGCGGAAGCAGATAAACACGAAGTTGATCTCGACCCGGGTGGGGTGACACTTGCTCTCTCGTATTTCGAATGCCCTCCAATGGTTCCCCGGCGCTGGACCGACTTCGGCAATAAGGTCCTCTTCCATGGCGTTAAAGATCCATCTCCTTTTTTTCGCATCAACGTGTTTTCAGCCGAAAACCCAAAACGCGAGGCCTTTAAGCCCACAAACAATGTTGATTTGAAGGTTTGGTCAACGAAAATTGTCATGTATGCCTTTTCGCGAGAGATGCCGAATACCGTCTACTACGACATCACCTACTCAATGAACCCGTTTCGGACGAGGCTTCTTCCCCAAAAGCTCGCCAGCCAGGCGAAGCGCGATATTTCGCGCTGGAACAAGTCGCGAAAGGAGGAGGAGTGCGGGTTTTGGGCCTTTCCGCTCCAAGTGCCAGGGAGCGAAATGTTCTACGTCGATTGGACGTCGAGTCCGGACAGGTACAGCATCACAACGAAACCGACGCCTGAGTGGCAATGGACCAGATGCTTCAGCTTTTTCGCCTACACGGCGTCAAAATTTCACGTCTTGGAGTGCCTAGATCCGCTCTGCTACAAAGTCGTGGAAGGGCATGTACTGGGCGATAGCGTCGGGCTGGACGAGTGGGGGCAACAGTGGAATTGCATAATGGCGTTTTTCGCCTTTACAACGCAAGTTCCAGGCACGAACTGCTACTACGTTCAGGAGCAGTTTGAACCGCATTATCGGACCCGGGTGGGGATGGAGCCGAGCTACAGAGGGTGGACGGACAACACGAAGTTCTACGCGTTTGACACTGCAATGCCCGGAACGAGCAAGCTAAGCGTCCAGTACACAACCCAAAGCATTGAGGCGTACACCTTGACGGCGGAGCAGGTGCGAAGGAATGTATTTGTATTGTAATTGTAACAGTAATTAACCCACTTCGCTGCTCAAACCAACCATACAGTTTCGAATCTACACAAAGGATCCATGGGGAATTTGGGAGGATAAGTTCAAGTTCTACGCGTTTCCCTGTGATTCTGTGTTGGTTTAATAATGATTAATGGAATGATATACGTAAAATAGAGAGGGAAAAAGAAGTTAGAATTTAAGGTCTCGGTGGTCCTCCTATCACTAAAACAAAAGTGGGGGGGGGGGCAGGTGGCTGAGGTGGTGCCCCTTCCACGCCCACAGTTTTTTCTTCTTCTAGGGTGGGGGGGGGGTCCGGTTGCTGAGGTGGTGCCTCTTCCACGTCCACAATTGTTTGTGTTTCTTCTTGCTGCTCTTTTTGGATTTCTATTTCTTTTTCTCCGCCCCCCCAACCTCCTCCAAATATTCTTGATTTTGCTGCCGGTTTTTTTGGGGATTCTTTAAACGGAATTGAGGATGTTGCTGGCTTGGGAGGTAGTGACGGTAAATCTTCGTCGTCGTCGTCTTGGAACGGGTTACTGCTCCTCCTCTGCTGTGAGTTATTCAGAGCGGCTTCTGGGGTGGGTGGTGTCGGGAGTTTAGTTGTCGGCTCGTTCATTTCTTCGGTTGTCTCAACCTCCGCCTTTCCAATTCCAATTCCTTTGATCTCGTCCAAAGTCTTCCGGAACAAGTACGCCGCTTGCGGACCGTCCCAGGTTGTGGCTAACAAAAGAGACTTTAACCAAACATGAGCAACTTCCTCGTCACCACCATCGGTTTTTAAGAAGATGTCTTCACCCAACGCTCGGTCGGTGATTATGAATCCGTATGGTGCCTTGCTTTCCCACTCAGTGACGCTTCCCACCACATACTCGAAAATCGGTTCAACCCCGAAAAATGCTTCGTTTTCTGATAGATAACCGTTCAACTTGTTGCCGCGTAGCACGCAGTAGTGTTTGCTGGAAAACATCTTCTTGGCTCGCTTTATTGATAGGACGCCAGCAAAGTGTTTAGGGTTCTCCAAATCTAAAAACTTCACCAATGAGCTGTACCTCGGTTTGTACGGTAGGAGATAATTTCGCTTGGTGAGGTCGGGAGTGGCATTAGTGGTCTTGTCGAAATCGTCGTCAAAGTCCTCCTCGTAGTTGAAGTCGTCGGCCGCAAAGTCTTCGTCGTCGTCGTCACTCGCTGAGCTGTCGGAGGCTCCGTCGTTGGCTAAGGTGCCCCGCGTCCTGCAAAACTGCTTCTGCTGCTCAACTGCCTTAAGATAATAAAAGCCACCAAGGAGACCAAAGAACTGCATCACCCGGTCCACGATCGGATTTAAGCTGCTCTCTATTCCCTTCGCTGAAGTGACGGCTGAAAGAGTTTGGGTGATGTGGAACTCTTGCTTATCGAACTTGAGTGTTGCGTGTCGGAGCTTCTCGTTGTTTCTGCTGAGTTTCTTCGTAATCTTCGAAGATGACAAGTCGTCCTCCTCGGCGGCTTTCTTGCCGATGGAGCTGAGCTTAACCACATAATGCTCGTACTTGACCTTTGATGCTTGATATTTAGTCACACTAGTCTCAACGTCCTCCACTTGGGAGAGGTACTTGTTCATAGATAAAGCAATGCTTTTTGAGAAGGCTGACATTAGAGCTGTGAGGAAATTCGAGGCAAGGTCCAAGTTGAGAGTACGAGGGTGGTGGTCCTCAATGGCTGAGGGTCGTCTCTTATTGTTAATGCTGTTGCTGTTGCTGTTGTTCTGTTGCATCACGTGCGAAACATAGTATAGGTCTTTCAAGGAGGAAAACATGAGTTTCTGAGCCTTCTCAAGAGCTATCAATGTGAGCATGAAGGCCCGAATTAGCATTCTGCAATTTGGATTTGAGTTTGTTGTAGTTCTCGTAGTTAGTTTCGAATGAGGGAGTCATGTGAATAAGTTATTGAATATATTCTTTTTTGGGGGGGGGTTTCAAATATTTCTAATTTTTAACAATTTAACTCGGTGAAGGCGTCACCCAGTTCTTGGGAATTTCCCCCGTGTCCTTTATGACTTCACGGTGGCAACTCCACACTAGCTGAATTGCGTAGGCACTTCCGATGCCTGCCCCCCTTGGGTCACCGCCCGGTCCGAACCAGTGGTTCTGGGGCGCTCCCGTTGTCCTGGCCCTCAGCCCGTGGTAGGTTGTCCCGTTCACGGTGCTTGCCAAGATCCTGTCGGTGAACCTAACGTCGTTGCTCACAACGGCCGCTGTCAAGTGGTGGCTCATCCTCTCGCAAGCCTCCAGCACCTTGTCCTCGCTGGCATCGTCGTAGCTGGTCAAAACCTGGAACGGGCCGAACAACTCAGTCACGCACGTGTCAAAGTTTTCCTCCTTGAGCAACTCGTCCAAGGGCACGTAAACGGCCGTGGGCTCCACCATGCCGTAAATTTTCGGTGTTGTGTGGTTCTCTAGCTCCTTTCCTCCGAACGCAAGCCTGGCTCCCGGGATTGCGAGCAATTTGTCCTTGTGGGCCATGATGCTCTCCGTGGTCCAGGTCATGACTGGTCCGATGGATAGGTCGTCCAGTTTCCTCTGCGCCGAAGCGGAGAAGGTGCCAGACGGAATTGAGTGGGTTGTGGTTTAGTAGTGGATGTAGCCATTATGTCTGCAGCCATTTCGCGAGATCCATCGCGAGTGTTCTCGTTTTTTCATCAAAACTCACTCCCTTCACTCCCTTCGCTCCCTTCGCTCCCTCACCTTTCCCGCAAGCTCCTTGAGCTTTGCCTCGATCCCGGCCTCCTCCCAGTTCTTGTGCATGAAGAGAATGCTCTGCGCGGAGCACTTCTGCCCGGAACACGCGTAGGCGTCTTGGTCGCAAACCCACGACACGTAGTCGAAGTCGTTCACGTCTGGGCCCAGGATCTTCCAGTCGAATCCTGCGTCTTCGATCTGCGCCGAGCGGAGCGCCATGATATGGTTTAGTGGTTGTAAATGTTGAGGCTCACTCGCTTCGCTTCGCTCACTCACCTTAACCTTGCCGTGGGTCTTCTCCGAGAGAAGTTCGGCAATGGTTGACGATCCGGTGAATTGGGTGACCCTGTAAGGGCCGTTCTCGATCAATTCTCCCATGACAGGTCCCTCGCAGGTGATCATGTCAACGTCCGAAGCGGGCATGCCGCAGTCAATCAGCAGTCGCAAGTACTGGTCCATAACGAGCCCGGTGGTGGTCGAGGCCTTGATCGTCGGTTTGTTGCCCATCATGAGCGCGCCCATCAGCTGGAGAACGGGAATCTCGAGAGGGAAGTTGAACGGGCTAACGATGGCGACAGGGCCGAACGGGAAGCGGTAGCCCCGCGATTCCTGCCCGGCGTGATCGCCGGCAATGTGCTCGCCGCCAGCGTTGAAGCGCGGGTTGTCTCCACCCCAGTTCTTAAGGAAATCAGCCGTCACCTTGACCTCGTACCAAGCCTGGTAGTAGCTCTTGGGCATGCACCGCGCAATCGTTTTCGCGAAGAAATCCATCACCTCGGGCTGAGCCGAAAAAACGAAAACGAGCCAAACGAATTGGGTGGGTTAGCCGAGCGCAGCGAAAAGCCGAGCGCAGCCGAAGGGGGGGGGGGGGGGGAACCCCCCCCCCCCCAAAACCCAAGTATTTCCCCCCCCAAAAATTGGGTGGCGCACTTTTTTTGTGGGCCCTTCCCCTTTGC
>Ga0114994_10003361_pt1 | contig 11668 bp, 8 predicted proteins | sample ArcticOcean_MG_C_9_FD_87043 | JGI IMG/M metagenome (GOLD analysis project Ga0114994, IMG submission 87043) | Marine microbial communities from western Arctic Ocean - ArcticOcean_MG_CB2_152 | ecosystem: Environmental > Aquatic > Marine > Oceanic | place: Arctic Ocean: Canada Basin | collected... | reverse complement strand
GTTTTTACGTGGGGCGAAGAGGCGAGCGGCGAAGAACAGCGTTCTGGCGAGCGGCGCAAAACACACTAGGGGCTAGTGGCGCAAAACCTACTAGAACCTGTGTGCCCCGTACCGTTAACGGTATGGGGCAGAGGTGCGACATATAATATACTCTTGACTCTTAATGAGGACACAATGACTCTATATGTCGATGGCATTAAAAGAGGTACGCGAAGTGGTATACCAACAAGGACAACATTAACAAATGTACCACTGTACGCCGGTTCTGGGGCAGAGTCAGTGTATGCCGCAGGTGATAAAAAAGTGACCATATCGGACATACGCTATACGTCGGCTTGATCTACTACCAGTGGCCGGCCGCGCGCTTCTTCCCTTCTTCCCCTTCTAAACTCCATTCCCTCGTGTTTTAATCTCTACTCAAATGTACACCCATATTTAAACAGCAACCCCTTTGTTCGCGGCCACGGCGACGAACTTGACCGTCCCGAGCCGGTAGCCCACGATCATGAGTAAAATGGCCACGGCCCCGCGCGCCGTCCGGACCCCCGTCCGGGCGAGGCCCCGCAGCGACTTGAGGCGCAGCGCCGAGCGGAAGACCGCCGGCCAGAAGGGCGCGATGTTCCGCGTCCAGTCCTCCACGACCATCGCTTTACTGGAAAAGCCCGGCTGCTTGCTGAAGAGGAACCGGTAGTCCGCGCCGGAGCACCACTGCGGGAGGTAGTAGCAGTAGTTGATCAGGCCGAGGACCGCGCGCTCGACGCGGCCCAGGGCCGCGCCCTTCTCCAGGTCGCGGTGGCACCACGTGACGCAGCTGACGGCGCCCTGGGGCGCGCAGAGCCGCGTCATCTCCTCGACGAATTTGGACTTGTCCGGCATGTGCTCGCCGCTCTCCAGCGACCAGACCAGATCGAAGCTCCCGTCGGCGAAGGAGGTGGCCGTCGCGTCCCCGCACTGCAGCGTGACGTTCAGGCCTTGGGACAGCTCGTTGCCCCGCGCGGCCTGCTTCGGCGACAGGGTCAAGCCAATAACGTCCGCGTCGTACTTGCGCGCGATGTACCGGCTGCTGCCGCCGATGCCGCAGCCGATGTCCACGACGCGCATCCGCGTCCCCGCCTTCCTGCACCGGGCCTGGACCGCGTCCGCGCCGCAGAGCTCCAGGGCCTTTTCGATCATGTCGTCCTGGGCCTCGACGTGCCTCTCAAAAGTCGCGGCCTTCTCCTTCTCCCGGTAGTAGCCGTGGTGCATGTGCTCGCCCCACACGTCCTCCCAGATGCCCGAGCTCTCGTCGTAGAATTCGCCGATGCCCTGCTTGAGCTGCGCGTCGGTCCTGGCTTGGAGGCCCTGGCGGCGCGGCACCGGCAGGCGCCGCGCCGGGCCGAAGGCGGAGACCAGTGGCAGCAAGCACAAGGCGCGGTGCGCCATTGGTGCAAACGTGGTGTGGAGTGGTAGCACTACCGCTGCGCAGGACGTGTAGTGGTAGCAAAAGCGGCGTGTAGTGGTATCAATTACCACCACTGCAGCGCACAATTGAACGTGTGCGGCGCGCAGTAATTGAAAAAAAACCCGTCAGGTCAGGTCGGGACCGGCTGACTCAGTTTCACTTAACAATCCTCACTTAGGCGGCGGCGGGTACCCCTCGGCGCCGTCGAGGAACGCCACCGCGTGGTCGACGAAGGCCGCCTGGCCCGCCGGCGGCAGGCGGAAGACGCGGTGCACGACGTCGTGCAGGGGATACTGCTCGCGGTCCGGCCGGTGCGGCGGCTCAACGACCGCGACGGAAGAAGCGGAAGCGAAGTCCGTGCGGCACGGCGCCACGGCCCAGCGGCAGGTCGGGTGCCGCGCCGCGAAGGCGACGGCGGCGTCGCGGCAGACGCGGGGGGAGTGCGCCGGCGAGCTCACGCAGAAGGCGCGCTCCACGCCGCGTTCATTGCACAGAGAGGCGAAGCGCTCGAGCTCCTCTCGCGTGTTCAGGGCGGCGTCCAAAATGACCGCGTCGCGCACGAGCGCGTCGCTCGCCGCCCGGGCGTCGCCCTCCCGGAGGCGCCGGAGGATGACGGCGCCCTCGGTCTCGCCCGTTTCTTCAAGCGTGGACGCGCCCGAGCCCACAACGAACAGCTCCGCCGTTTCATCCTTGGCCAGGTCGTAGCCGTACGCGACGCGGCCGCCGCCGGCGCCCCACACGACCGTGTCCCAGTTCGGCGCGTTCAGGTGGAAGCCGTGCACGAGCACGGCCGTCTTCGCGTCGACGCAGGCCATCAGGAGCGCGGCCAGAACGTGATGACGACCGCGCCGGCCGCCGCCAGCAGGGCCCCGATGCCGTCGCCGGCGTCGGGCCGGTTCCCGTCGACGGCCCAGCCCCAGGCCAGCGAGAGCATGATGAACCAGCAGCCATAGGCCGCGTACACGCGCCCGAAGTCCTCCGTCCCTTTTGTCTCCGGCTGACACGTCGGCACGACGCCGTAGAGGCAGAGCAGCAGGCTGCCGCACAGCGCGTACCACCACGGCTTGCCCTCCCGCAGGCTCTGCCACCAGAGCCATCCGCCGCCGATCTCGAGCACGCCGGCGACGAAAAATAAGGCGACGATCACCGCGTACGTCGAGGCGGGATCAATCTTTGCGTCGTCCGCGGCTATGGCAGGCCTACTTTCGTCGTCCGCTGCTGCTCCGTACGTATCGTCGGTCATGCAGCGGTACTGAAGACGTGTTTGGATCGTATCGACTGGTAGTAGTGGTTTCCGATGCTGCTTCTAGTCAACTTCTGCACGCTGTACCTGCACGAAGCCGTGCAAAAGTGAGTTCTCCTTGATAAAACCCTAAAACCCCCCTTCAAGCTCTTAAAACCCGATTTTCCAATTAAAAAGTTCGCGGCTGGCCTGCGTATCCAGCGTGAAGAGACCCTGGAGAGCATTCTTACCAGTTAGTATTGGCCACTGTTCGTTCTGTTGCTTAGGAGCTTGTCGACACCGACGCGTCGACGTGCGCGATAGTGGTGGGGGCTCAGGTCTTCGGAGGTATAGAGAAGCGTAGAGAACCGCACCCCGGAGGCAGGCTTCTATCGACCGCTGGCCCTCTCACGCTCCGACCCGTTTTGCTCGTGCCTCGTGCCCAGACCGGCTCGACTTGCCGTAAAAATCTCGTGCACCATCCAGATCTTCGTATAACTCGGCGTCTCGCAGCCTCCAAAGTGCATACGACACAGCCGCATCTTCCTTCTTGCAACAGCGCGCGTATTCGGCGCGCAAACCGCATGCAAAATGCATGCCATCTCGTTTCGCTGCAGTCTTAGACTCGCAGCGAGGTAAAATGAGCTGCAAGCAGCGATCTGCAAGACGTCGTTCGCGCGCGCCACTATCTGCAGCATCGAGCGTGCAACAGTGGTGGAAAGCGCAATGTTGTTTATTGCGCGCGCCCGTTGCGTCGTCGCGGTCGCGCTCGAAGTGCTGCCTCAACTCATTAAAAGTTTCGCGCGCGTGCTGGAAGTGTTGCCTAAATTCACCGTTCAATGCGTCCGCAGGTCCTAAGACAATATGGCTAAACTGATCGTCGCCCTCGCCCTCGGCTCCGCCGCCGCCTTCAACCCGCGCCAGCAGCAGCAGGTGAAGGCGGCGAGCAAGCAGCTCGCGGCCGGTGTCCTCGCCGTCGCGGCGGCCCTGCCCGTCCAGGCCCTGGCGGCGGATTCGCTGGTCCTCGGCACGCCGCTGGAGGACAAGCTCGCCGCCTTCGGCGCGGCGTCCTACCCCGTGGTCAACTCGATCACGGACGCCGGCGCCCTCGCGGACAAGTTCATTGAGTTCGTCGACGCCAAGGTCAAGCCGGCCGACTCCAGCGCCGTGGTGAACAAGGCCGTGGACGGTTTATTGGCCATCCCCGACGGCAAGATCTCGGAGTACGCGGGCATCCTCAAGCAGGTCGTGTACAAGGGCGTCTCACCTACGTCCTGCGTGACCCTCGGCGGCTCGGAGGCCTTCGCCCAGAAGCTCCAGAACTCGGCCGCCGTCAAGTCCGTGGCGTCGTCGAAGATCGATGATTTGCAGAAGAAGTTCAAGCCTGCGAACTCCGCCGTGCCCGTGGGCAAGAACGGCATCTGCCTCCCCGGGTCGGTGGAGGCCAGTGAGAAGCTCTGGGTGGCCCAGGCCGAGCTCACCTTCTCCATGCCCAAGGCCGAGGGCGCGGCTCTGGTGAGCGCCATCAAGACGGCCGGCGCCCAGGCCACGCGGTCCTCCATCGCGTCCCTGGTGCCCAGCGCCGAGGCCGTCTTCTCCAAGAGCGGCGAGGCCATAAAAATGGCCGCGGCGGGCAAGGCCGTCGAGCCCCTCGTCATCTCGACGGCCAACGCGGCGACCAAGTGAGCGGGTCCCCCGGTCCAACTAAGATTTTAGACTCCGTTTCCGATCGTCGTTGCGGTTTTAGGGCCAGTGGGGGGGGGACCGCGCGTCGCCGATTCATGTGTTTTCGTGTTGGATACTTCCTCTGAGTAGAACCGCCTGATCTGGCGCCGGCGACGTATATAAACGTGCGGGTTCATTGTGCGGGTATTTTCAGCTCAAATGACACGCTAAATGAGCCCTTTGCCACGGTAGCTACTACGTTAGACAATATCGGGCCGGGAGACACCCTCGACAGGGACCCAGCTGTACAGCTGTACGTGCGGCTAGGCTCTAGTGACATCTCTGATAGCTCACACAAAATACCAGAATCAAACCAAGAGCTGAGCGAACGGCTGGGGAGGCGGCCAACAAAACAGCAGAGGTTCAAATTTACCGTGTACTGGCAGTCTCATCATGAAAAGCACTCTTCTCGGCTGCCTCGTCGCCGCGGCGGCGCTCTCAGCCCGCCCGCGCCGCAAGACATCGATCGGCACCAAGCGGAAACCGACTACCAAAACTCCCCTGGCGGCGCCGGAGACCTTCGTTGCCGCGACGATCTGCCAGGCGCAGGAACCGAACGAAAACTTCTCGCCGCTCGTGGTGCCGGAGAGATGTAGGGGCGCCGCCGTGACGCGGCCGTGGTTCCGGCAGGTCGGCCTCGACGACCTGTTTCCGGGGGCCGGGCTGGGCGCGGCGTTCGACGAGTCGTCAGACTTCCGGGCGGCGCTGCGACGGGTGGCGCGCGAGGACTGCTGCGACGAGAACAGCCCGGTGCGTTTTGACATGACCTGTTCCGCGCAAGGGTCGTGGCGCCGGCCCGCGCCGGCGACGGACCGCGTGCTGCGGGAGACGCTCGGCGCGAGCGCGCCGACCGGTGACGAGTTCTACGCCGGAATAGGCGGCTCAGCGCTGGACGGCGTCTCGCCGCGCACGGGCCACTTCATCGACATCGTTGGCGGCCCCGGCAGTCGGCGGCTGGCGCGCTACGCGTGGCACCAGGATCGCGGGGGCGACGCGGACGCGGTCACCGTCATGCTCGGCTTCCCCGCGGCGAGCGGCCAACGCGGCTGCGGCGTCTTCTCGCACGTGGCTCCGCTTTCTCATCTCGTAGTAAACGACGCGGACGAGGGCAACCACTCGCGGCCGCGCGAATTCTCCGACGAGCGCGGCGAGCGGCGCTTCCTCGACGTCGACGCGGTCCCCGAGGCCTCGATCGTGCGGCCCGCATACGGCCGAGGCCGGGAGCTTATCGTCTACAGCGACGCGCGCGTGATCCACTCGGCGCCGGACGCGATCCACCGCGAGAGCCTGTGCCGATTTATGTGATAATCTAATTTAATGACAGTTGTCGAGCAGGCCTGTGGAGTTGCCTGTGGCGCTCTATGTGACAACTTGATCCGGCCCCTAGGGCGGCGGCCGGCAGGCTACTCCTCGAAATGAACTCGAAATGTTAAACGGGGAGGAATGGAACCTAGAGCTCCGACTTCACGGACTCCGCCTCGGCGTTTTCCTTGATGTACGTCACCATGGAGTCGACGTCGCGGTCGCCGTCGTAGGACGTCGTCTTGCCCGAGGCCGTCTTGAAGATGAGCGTCGGGTAGCCCTGGACCTCGTACTCCGCGGGGGGCGTGTGCGCCGTCGCGTCCATGGCGCCCACCACCACGTCCGCGTCGACCAGCCGCGTCCCGAGCTCCTTGTAGGTCGGCTTCAGGGACTGGCAGTGGCCGCACCAGGGCGCGTAGAACTCGAGCATCGCGTCCTTGCCCTCCACTTCCGCCTCGAAGTTATCGTCCGTCAACACGGTGACGTCCGACTCCTCGTAGTCCGACTCGTCCGCCTCGCCGCTGGCGTCCGCGTCGTCGTCGTACGAAGATTCCTCCTTGACCTTGGCCTCCAGCGACCCGGCCACGAGGGCAGCGGCGAACTTCCGGACGTTGTCAACATTAAATTTGTCCTCCATCGTGTAGTACTTGTTGCCGTCCTTGGCACCCACGCCCACGTCCTTCTTCGAGGGCAATTCAAGCCCGTAGTCCTCCAATTGGTAGGAAAAGTCCTCCTTGTCGCCGATGTTGAACGAGAGCTTGCCCACGTAGTCCGCCGCGACCTTGCGCAGCCGATTGGCGAAATAATCAAAGCCCTTGGCGTTCTTCTCCAGGTCGATGGCCGCGAACAAGGTCACAACGGGCACGCCCTGCTTGTCGTAGCGCTCGCCGCTCTTCCACGTCTTCTGGCCCACGAGGGGCACGCTCTTCTTGAAGATGAACTTCTTCAGGGCGTCCGCGTCCAACTTGGCGCTCGGGTAGCGCGCGCGCTTCTTGTCGACGCCCGCCTTCACGAAGCGCGGTGGCGCGTAGATGAGCACGGCGGGGCCCTTGTGCAGCTTGGCCGCGGTCCGCGCTTCCGCATCGTGGACCAGCGCGAAGCGCATGTCGTAGCGCGAGCCCTCGGCGACCTCGTCGAACACCTTTTGCTGGTCCGCGTCGCGCTCCTCGTCGAAGAAGCCCACGACGGCCGGCTCCGTCTCGTCTGCGTTCACGAACTCGGAAATGGCCTCGAAGGACTCGAGGGTCTCGAAGGCCGGGGTCGGGTCGCCGCCGCCGCCGCCGTACTCGTCGTCGCCGTAGCCGCCGCCGCCGCCCATGCCGCCCATGCCGCCGTAGTCGTCGCCCCCGCCGCCGCCGTAGTCGCCCACGTCGCCGTAGTCCCCGTCATAATCGTCGCCGCCGAAGTCGTCCTCGCCGTCGGCCTCGGCCAGGTCCTCCTCGTCCGCCAAGACGCGCGGCGCGTGCTGCGCGGCCAGCAGTAATGCGACCCAGAGCTTCGTCAACATCGTGTTTTGTTGTGGCGACCTGCGTGGTATAAGCGTTGCGCTTCTCTTCTCACGACCGTGTAGGCGCTTGACCCGCTCTCGCGCATCTCTTGTGTGTTATGTTTCTGTTCGCACGCCCCGGGCTCACGTCTGGCCGCACGCGCGCAAACACTCGATTGCGCGTGCAGTTTGCGCTTTGCACTCGCTTGCGCTTGTGCGTTCCTCGTCCAGCTTGTTCGGCCCATCGCCGCGTGTCACTTCTGTACGCGGCTAACAAGTGCAGCCAAGAAGTAGCGACATCCGCGAAGCAGTAATGTGACATAAGACGCTGTATCCCGCTGCTTTCGCTATCTCTGGTTGGTTAGCTGGTGCGTCGAAGCTGCCTCGCGGATTCGGGCTCGATCGAAACCCGTACCATAACGGGTTTTTCCGGCTCACGGTGCAAGCTTGGTGAGGGCACACGGGGCCGTCTATACGCATCGGTTCACCGGAGGAATGCGCGTCGCAGCCGTTCTGATGCTCCTGGCAACAGCGCGCGCGCTCGCGCCGCGGATGAGGCCACGGCTGCGGCCGCTCACGGAGCTCAGCGGCGGTCGAGCCAGCGCCGCGGTCGAGCAAAAAAAAGGGACGACCGGCAAACAGGAGAAGCTCGACCTGACGCCGCCGCGGGGCACGCGGGACGTCTACCCGGAGGACATGCGCGTGCGCAGCTGGTTGTTTGGCCGGTGGCGCGAGACGGCCAAGGCCTATGGCTTCGAGGAGTACGACGCGCCCGTCTTGGAGAGCGAGGCACTGTATGTAAGGAAGGCGGGCGAGGAGGTCACGCAGCAGCTGTACAACTTCGAGGACAAGGGAGGCCGAAGGGTCGCGCTGCGGCCGGAGATGACGCCCTCATTGGCCAGGATGGTCATGGCCAAGAAGCCGACGCCCCCTTTGAAGTGGTTCTCGCTCCCGCAGTGCTGGCGTTACGAGAGAACGACGCGGGGCCGGCGGCGGGAGCACTACCAGTGGAACATGGACATCTGGGGCGTACGCGGCGCGGCGGCCGAGGCCGAGGCGTTGGGCGCCATGGTCCACTTCATGGAGGGCGTCGGTCTAACCCACGAGAACGTGGGCATCAGGGTGAACTCCCGGGCCGTGCTGGCGGCGCTTCTAGAACGGACGTGCGGCGTCGTGGCGGAGGACGACGCGGCGCGCTTCGCGGCGTGCTGCGTGCTGGTGGACAAGCTGGACAAGGTGCCCGCGTCTGCCTTGCATAAGGACTTTGCCGCGTTGGACGTGGAGGGTGAACATGTAGACGCTTTAGCGGCCATTCTGGAGGGGGCGGCCCAGGCCGGCGGCTCGCTCGAGGCGCTGGAGGCCTTGATCGGCGACGGGCCCGCGCTAGCGAACTTGAGGGAGCTCGTGGACCTGGCCGAGGCCGGCGGGTTTGAGGAGTGGCTCGTGGTCGACGCGTCGGTCGTGCGAGGCTTGGCGTACTACACGGGCGTCGTGTTCGAGGCCTTTGACCGGAAGGGCGAGCTGCGAGCCATCGCGGGGGGCGGGCGCTACGACCGCTTGCTGGAGACGTTCGGCGGGGAGCCCATGCCGGCGGTCGGCTTCGGCTTCGGGGACGCGGTGATCATGGAGCTGCTCGAGGAGAAGAAGCTGGTACCTTCCTTAAAGCCGGGCGTCGACGTCGTTTTATTTGCGCTGGCCACCGGTGGGGACGAGGACGCCGCGTCCCTCAAGGCGCTGGCCGGGGTTGCCGCGGATTTGCGGAAGGGCGGCGCCTCGGTCGATGTGGTTCTGGAGCCGAAGAAGCCCAAGTGGGCCTTCAAGCACGCCGACCGGCGCTGCGCCCGGGCCGCCGTCATGCTGGCCCCGGACGAGTGGGCCGACGGCCAGAAGTTGGTTGCCAAGGACCTGCAGACGGGGGACCAGGCCGACGTGCCGGCGGGGGAGCTCGCGGCCTGGGTGGGGGCACGAGAGGACTAAGTGCAATTACACTACAGCACACTCCGGAACGATCGCCCACGCCTCGGCCTCGAGGTCGCCGGGCCACGGCAGGACAACGCACACCCCGAAGGAGGCCTTCGTGCACGCCACGGCCAGCCCGAGCGCGACGCGGTCGACCAGCGCGGCGCACCTGGAAGCGGCGTGCCAGTCGCCGCCCGCGGTGGTTGCCGCGTCCGCGCGGCACAGCAGCCGCAGCGTCGCGCAGGCGCCTGACGACGCGAGGACGCCCTCGAAGCCAGCAGCCTGTCCGTCGACGAGGGCGCGCAGTGCCTTCGCGTCCGGCTCCAGATCCACGGCAAAGTCGTCGCGCGGCGCCAGCGCCACGTCAATCGCTTCGGTCGAAGACGCCTCGCGCCACCGCGTACGTTGGAAGTCGGCCACGAGGTGCCGCCGGTCGGGGCACGGCTCCGCTCGAACGGCGACTGTCATGTCGTCGTCGAGCGACGGGTTCCGCACGGAGAGGATCATCTCGTAGGCCACGCCCTCGTCGTCGCGCCGCCAGCGCGGCGCGCGCGCGAAGGCTAGCGTGGGCACCGTCCGGTGCGCGGAGGCGTCCTTCCGGTGCCAGCCGCCCGTGCCGCCCGCCGACGAGTCGCCGTCGAGCGGGTGCGGCCGCGGCTTGCGCAGGATGCCCGCGCGGCCCGCCTCGACGTCGGCGACGCGGCGGCGCGTGACCGCGGCCCGCAGTTTCGGCCGCGTCGGCGCCAGGCCGTGGCGGGCGTCCGGCTCGAAACGCTGGCGCAGGCGCGCTGCCAGGGGCGCCGGCAGCGGCTCGTCCAAGGCGCCCGCCTCGGCGTCGTCGGCGCAATCTACGCCCTCCGCGCCCGCGCCGTCGAAGCCCGAGGCCTCGAGGCGCGCCAGCATGTCCGCAAAAGCCCTGGCCCGCGGCGCCTCGGCCTCGCGCTGCGCCAGCTTCATTTGTAAGTGGACTTCGTCCTCGCCGTCCTCCAGGCCCACGTCCTTCGACGTCCACTGACAATACGCGCACTCGTAGTGCCACGTCCCGTCGTGCTTTGTGTGGAGTGTCGTGCCGCAGCGTGGACACTCGGCACACGCATCGGAGCGACCGAAGGCGGCGTCCGCGTCGCTCTGCGCGACCGGCTCCAGGGCGCGCGGGCAGTAGAGCGAGTCCACCTCGGCGCTGCAGGCGCCGAGCGCCTGGCTGACGAGCTCTTGGGCGTCTCCGCTGTAGAAGAGGTCGCCCAGGGGGGCATATCGTTCCGCGGGGTCTCCGTACAAAACGCAGGCTAGCGCCATGCTGCGCTCTCTTCGCCGGCACAAGGCTTCGTCAGTAGTTTCTGAAACGGCTTGGCAAAAAACTTTTGATCTATCGCTGCCTCCCGACGAGCTGGGAGACTGCGCGCACAGGATGGCGCGATCCAGGAGATAGCAGGAGCACGGCTGTTTACACAGCTAGCGTGGATCAATGGCGTGGAGCGCTGCACGTCGATAAGTGCTCCCTTTGAGCTCGTCAGCAAAACACTGGCGTACCGCGCACTGCATAGATGATGTTGAGATGCTAGGGCAAAAACCCGTTTTGCCAAACAAAAAAACTTGATTCGGGAATGTACACAAACCGTGCCAGGAGACAGTGCGAGAAGCTCCGTGGAGCTATATATCGCTTGCGAACTTTTTGTTTGCCCGTCGCTAGAGAAAAGTTGGAGGATGTCTGGCATAGTAGAGTTCGCCTAGTTTTTTACCCGCGCCCATTGGCCGCTTGAGTGTGGAGGGAATAATTTGTTCTCACAGCCGCGCTTTCAGCTGACACACGCGTCCAGGGAGAACAAAACCTCCTGCCAGCGACTCGGTCGCTTTCAGTCGCTTTATTAAGCGCTGCGCGCCTGCCGAGGCCGTCCCTGAGCCAAGATAGAAACACAAGAGACAAGAGAAACTTGAGCACTCTCTCACCAAACGCGCGGCCAACCTGGGCTTTTGACCGCGTCGGTCCTCGAGGCGAGCGCCGCGCGTGTACTTTCATCTCACATGTCCACAACGCACGGCCCGACTGCCGCGGAGGACGAGCTGACCGCGCTCCGCCAGCTCTGCGCCCAGCAATCCGAGGAGCTGGCGCGCGAGCGCGCGACGTCCGCGGCCCTCCGGGGCGAGAACGAAGCCCTCCGGGCGGAACGGAACGGGGTCCGGCCTACGCCGGGGCGCCCGCCGCCGCCGCCCTCGGCACGCGCACCTACGCCCAGGCGCCGCCGCCTTCATCGGCCACCTTCTCCATCGGCCCGCCCCCGACGCGCCACCGGACGCACCGCACCGACGGCCCAATGGGATTGGAGACGACGCCCCCGCCGCAGCCGGGCTGGGCGCCGTGGGGCCACGGGCCGCCGGCCCCAATCAGCCCCATGGCGTGACCCGTACCGTCAACGGTACGGGGCACACAGGTTCTAGTAGGTTTTGCGCCACTAGCCCCTAGTGTGTTTTGCGCCGCTCGCCAGAACGCTGTTCTTCGCCGCTCGCCTCTTCGCCCCACGTAAAAACGTTTCTC
>Ga0114994_10003359_pt1 | contig 11673 bp, 8 predicted proteins | sample ArcticOcean_MG_C_9_FD_87043 | JGI IMG/M metagenome (GOLD analysis project Ga0114994, IMG submission 87043) | Marine microbial communities from western Arctic Ocean - ArcticOcean_MG_CB2_152 | ecosystem: Environmental > Aquatic > Marine > Oceanic | place: Arctic Ocean: Canada Basin | collected... | reverse complement strand
GCGAGTTTGATAATTCAGGTGCAGAGGAATCCCCGGTATAATCAGGCCCAGGAATGGCAAGTGATTGTGAATTCCATTCGTCACCAGTTGGTGAATTGTCTCCGTTGACAGCATTACCATGAATAATGAAAGTAGCCAACTGGTCGGTTTCCTCTGGGGCAACCCAAACAGCGTTCCATACTCGTCGATCGTTGATTTCTGAGGTGTGGGTGTATCCATTATCGAGTAATTGCCAATCATCACCAACTATTTCTCCATCTGAAATTATTATTCTAAAACCCCCTTGAATCACATCTTTCCCAACCGGGGAGTCGATTGCCAATGTAATATTGTATTCTTGCGATGAATTATATTGCTCAGGTAGTCCTGATAGAGTTACCACTGTGGTTTCATCTGCACCGCCATGGCATAGACATCCATCATCGGCTCTACTATCGATACCTGTTGACAAGGCTTGGCTTTGACTAATCAAGGCAAATAAAAACAAGAATGGTAAGAATAGTAATAATTGTCTCACAATTAATCCTGTAAGCCACTCACCTTCAATGTTAATCATGAAATATCAGCAAGATGTGCTGAATTATCGAGTTGCTTTTTACCTTCTTCCAATAATGACCACTTCAACGCACGACCTTTGCCGGTTGATACGACAAAATTTCGCTCGGTTAATTGCTTCATGTGGTATGACAATAATTGTCTGCTCGTCTCGAGTTTAACTCTAAGTTCCCCAGATTGAATCCCTAATTTTCCGCTCTCTGAAAGTACTTGTAAAATCGCTATTTGCATACCTGTAACTGGACTTTTGATTTCCTTTAACCGCTTTTGATTTACACCAGATGAGGCGAATCGTCGTACTTTGCCATCCATCCATGAAATGAGCCTACCTTCTTTTTCTAAGACCTGAATGTGATGTGCAGTCACCCCATTACCTAATTGCAATGCATCCCTAAGTGCAGAAAAATGAATCCCGGGGTGTGCTTCGACAAAACCAAGAATTCGCCCTCTGGTAAAAGCGCCCCCTTCACCTCTTTGTGTTATAGCGATCAGTGGACCGAACACTGCTAAAAGAATGGTAAACCGGGCTGCTTCGCTGGCCAATAATGCAGTTGCTGTAGATGTGATTAGGCCAACTGCCATTATCGCCATCATTGTCAGAACGATAACTTGAGTTGCCGGTAGAATCCATTCCTGCTGATTATTGGTTTGCGGTCCGTTCTCATTTTCGCTTGCAAACTCATCCTCTGATGATTCGGGTGGCGCTGCCGATTCTTGAAAATCAGAATCCTCCGCTGCTGAACCATCTGCTGAATCCCCTTCTGAATCCTGTGTCTCCGATTCTTCAACTGTAGAGACGTCCTCTTCTGCAGATGGCTCATTTTCCTCAATGGGGGTTGAGTTAATCGACTCCCGCCATTCACTCTCTATGGTTCCGATTTGAGAAATTGTTGGAATGAGCAAGAACACTAGCATCAATGCCAATAGGCGCCAACCCCAAACCTCACGTCCAAACATGTTACTTCGCCCTCACACTGGCATTAGGTATTCATGGTAAATGGCTTTGACCATAGATGCATCAATACATGATTTCAATAACTATTGTATGTTTCGAGAATATAGGTGAACTGAATGTTACCGTTTGAAACTAATGAATTACCGGAAGAAGATGAAGAGGATATCGACCCTTTCGCTGAACTAAATGTTGTCTCTCGTACCCCTTCCAAGAGTGGAGATGAAATCCTTACTGCTTTCGCTGATGATGACGATGACGACCCGTTGTCGGCATTTACTGATGACGATGAAACAATTATCGATGAAGTGGTTATCTCCTTCGATGACGATGACCTACCGGCACTGGAAGGCTCTACTGCTTCTACAACCAATACTGCTGAAGCAACCTACAAACTTCTTCTTGAAACGGTTTGGGTAGACGATATATTGGACCCTTCTGAAGTTGAATTATTGGCTCGTAAGAGAAGTGAACTCGGGCTGTCTTTTGAAAGACACCTGCAACTGGTCCGAGCAATTATCGGAGGCTGACCCAATGTCTCCAACGCCCTTCGAACATGGCCTCGCCTTGGCTTGGTCTGATGGTGCTTTATCTCGTGATGGCGCAATCATGCTCGAAACCCTGCAAACGCAGTTGGGCATAAATGATAGTGAAAGAGCAGAGCAAGAACAAGCTTGGTTAGTTGATATTTCAAAACCTGAAAGAAGGTCTTTCGGTGATGGAGACAAGATTTTACGCGAGTGGCTTGAAGGTCTAGGCGACCAGGAAAGCCTTGCGCCTGCAGTTCGCTCATTGGGTAGAGCCGCATTAGATGTTGGCCTCTCGAAAGTTTGTTGGAAAGATGCAATTCTATTTGCAGAAGGCCTTGGCCTTGGGGATGAGTTAGCAGAGGGCGTCTGGTTGGAAAAGGAAGCCGAACCCTTGAAGGATTGGCCTCCTGCATTAGACCCTCTTGCAATTATTCTAGGTTTGGTCATATCAATGCCAAGTATGGCTACTGAAAGAATATCCAAATTTAGTAATGGGTCCGCATTTGTTTCGATAAAACATCCTGATGCCAAGCCGACGCATCTTTCTTGGATGCCCAATCTCCTTCCAATCGAATCTGAAGGATGTGAGTGGGGATGGGAAGATGAAGTCGAACCTGATTCTGAGATGCCATCTCGTTCAATGGTTTATTCCAAATCTGTACTCTTGGCCTGGATTCGAAGATTGGTGGCTATGAGAAAAGATAGAGGGGAAGACGGCCTGGTCGGATTACCAGATAATTGTCGTTTGATGCCTTCCTCTAGTGAATTGGTTAACGATGGAAAAACAATGACCCTATCCATGATTGTAGATTTAGGTGGTGCTGGATTGGTTCGCCCATGGGCTTCAGCCACAGTAGATGGCAAGCCTAGCATTGTGCCTGCACCTGCAGGTATCTCCGATAACTGGGTCATAATCCACGACGCTCTCGCTGGTTTACTAATCACTGGGCTAGAGACATTACCTAGGCAATTATTGCTAGCGGGTGGATGTGAAGTTAGTATTCACGCACCTGAACTCGATGGTGAATGGATAGTTCACGACATAGCATAATTGTAATTATTCAGAGTGAATTACAACCCCGGTTGTAATTTTACAATCCTTACGAATACTGTTAGATACACCGCAATATTTCTCATGCGATTTATCTACAACTCTTTCAACGAGTTTTTGAGGAACGTTTCCTGTGACGTGGTACACCAAATGCATGGAAGTAAAATGTCGAGTAGATTCTTCTGAACGGGTTGCATCCATTTCGACCCAAACTTTGCTAAATTCACGGTCTTTGAGACCAAGAATTACATCGACAAGCGAACATGCTCCGACCATCTGTAATGTGATTTGCATAGGCCCCGGTCCATCGTCCCAGTCCATCTCTATTCTTTGGCCATTGGCGGTTAGGCCGACCATGTTTTGGGCTCCAGTCCACTCAACACTTACTTGCATATTTACCCCAATAGGTGCTTAGAGATGAAACCACCGTTGACCGCTGTGTTGATGAAGGGGCTCAAGTTGGGCCGGCATGAGCACTATGTCTGGCACCCCAATCACCATGGAGAACGGGACTCTTGTAGTCCCAAATAATCCAATAGTCCATTATATCGAAGGGGATGGAATCGGAGTCGATATTACCCCGGTGATGATCAAGGTCGTAAATGCTGCAATTTCAAAGGCTTATTCTGATAATAAAACAATTGTATGGGTCGAAACACTTGCTGGAGAGAAAGCATTCAAAAATACCGGAGAATGGTTGCCAGAAGCAACACTTGATGCCATGAGTACTGGATTGGTCTCTATCAAAGGCCCACTCACCACCCCGGTTGGAGGTGGAATTCGTTCCCTCAATGTTGCACTAAGACAGAAACTAGATTTGTTTGCATGTGTAAGGCCTGTTCGCTGGTATGAAGGAACTCCTTCCCCGGTAAAGTCACCTGAGAATGTAGATATGATCATCTTCAGAGAGAATAGCGAAGATGTCTATGCTGGAATTGAATGGGAAGCAGGCTCTGCTGATGTTGCCAAAGTTATGGATTTCTTAATCAATGAAATGGGTGTTGACAAAATTAGATTCCCAAACACCTCTGGTATTGGTATCAAGCCGATTAGCCAAGAAGGAACTGCTCGTATTGTACGTGCAGCAATGAAATATGCAGTTGATAATGACAAAGACAGTGTTACTATAGTTCACAAAGGAAACATCATGAAATTCACAGAAGGTGGATTCCGTGATTGGGGATATCAACTGGCTAAAGATGAATTTGGAGCTACCGAAATAGATGGTGGACCGTGGTGCACTTTCAAAAATCCAAATACGGGCAATACAATTACTGTAAAAGATGTAATCGCTGATGCTATGCTACAACAGATTCTTACCCGCCCTGCTGAATATGGAGTATTGACAACAATGAATCTCAATGGCGACTATATTTCTGATGCTTTAGCGGCTCAAGTCGGTGGAATTGGTATCGCACCTGGTGCTAATATCAACTACGATACTGGAATTTCAATCTTTGAAGCGACACATGGAACCGCTCCAAAATATGCTGGAATGAACAAGGTAAACCCTGGTTCACTAATTCTATCTGCAGAGATGATGTTACGCCATATGGGCTGGGGAGACGCCGCTGACCTAATTGTAACAGGTATGGAAGGGGCAATCTCTGCAAAAACAGTCACCTACGATTTTGAAAGATTGATGGATGATGCTGAACTACTCTCTTGCTCAGCGTTCGGCGATGCTATCATTTCTCACATGTGAGAATAATTTGCTAACCGTAATTCTTTCAACGAAAATTGAAGTTTACCAAATATTGGCCGGCTAAGAGAATTATCTTAGCCAAGAATTGAGAGTACGGCTATTTGCAATTACGCCAAACCCAAATCTCTCTTCTATTCCTCTAGCGACCAGTGTAAAATCAGAATCTCTAGTGGCTATTAGAATGCTACCAATCTCTCCAAGTGGCCTATTTGCCATAGCTGAAGCAAGACTCATTAGAGTCTGATCCGCTGTTTCGGGGTAAATATCCTTCTTGTCGATGACTGTTCGCATCGGTTCACCATGCATTCTCTTCATCGCAGTAATCTCATCATAGACTTCTGCATGCTCAATGAAGAAAGACTTGAGGTCGCTTCTGATTTCTTCATCATCTGCTTCATCTTCAATATGGAGGTCCATTGGCTTCCACGTAGAGAAGTCGCTAATTATTTCAGTTACAATGCCTTTGATAACATCTCGAGTTAGGACCTTGTCCAACTTATCTGAGCCGACGAGTGTGTCTACAAATCTACCTCGGATACGGTCCAGGTCTCCTGCTATCATCTCCAATTCATTCCTGACGACCTTAGGTAGCCATAATTCAATGACTCCTTCTTTGGCGCGGTGTTTGAGGATTCGGTGGAAACGCCCACGGCCGCCTATGTCGAGGGATGATTCCGCATTAATTCCTAATTTGTCTGAAATACGATGCTGTAATTCATCAATTAGAATATTGGTGTCGATAATTACCAAAGGAGCCAGTGCTAGATTTCGCAAATACGAGCGCAACTTAACTGGCAAATTATGCCGATATGTTGCAAACAAACTGCGCTCCGCATCTGCAAGTCTCTTGATGTCAAGTATTGAAAATTTACCAGAATTCTGTGCTCTTTCGAGTAGCATCATCCCTTCTAGTGGCTTTTCCGCAGATGCTTCGAGGGCGATCTCGTAGATTTCTTCACCAGATGGTTCGTGTATCATAGCTTGAGCATAACGATTCTCGAAAGTATGCCGGTTACGTCTTCTCTCTCGTTGTAATGTATTGAGAGCGGCCTTTACTCTACCAGCGAATGGTTCGTGGGGAAGCGGCCTAGGGTGGGAACTAGGATAATTGCGCAACAGATCAAGTTCTTCCTCAGAGTGTTTTACCCTCTCAACCAACTGGGTATTCCCTTGTTGGTCTTCTTGATTTACCATTTCGGTTCTCTTAACGAAATTCTTAAGTATTCTTGTAGCATCATCGGTACTGCCTTTACTAGATGCAATATGTGACACATTGAGATATAATTGGAATCTGCGAGTTAATGCAGATTTTAGTGCTGGCTCTTGCTCCAATAGAGCAACTGCTTCGGACCATTGTTCCGCATGAGCGAGGTGGATTAGCGCCTTACGGTGCAACAAGATTCGGTGCTCATAATCGAAATCTTCGTGGTTGCCCGCCCTTCGATAGTCCCTAGCCGCGTTTAATTCATCTTCATTGCTAACATGTACTGCGGCACGGGCAAGTGTGTGCCATGGAGACTGAGGGTCATTTTCCTGATACCAAGTGACAAGGTTTGCTAAACCGATATCATACTCTAGCACTAGGTGGCGTACCGCTTGCATCATTGGCATTGCAGTTACTTCTCCAGAAAGAAGACCGTCGAGTAATTTATTCACGCCTGCCGGTTTACCAGTTTGGAGTGCCCAAGATGCCCTGTTCAAGCGTAATGTGTCGATGACGGCATTGAATAAACGTGATTCGACATCACTGAGGTCTGCACTCTTGACACTCTTTGCCAAGGTATCTATTACTTTAGAATCTGCAAGACCATCGCCTCCATCTTTCAAGGCTTGTCGGCAATTATTGAATGCCTTAATTCCATTTTTATCAAGTGTATCAACCACCCAATCATCATCTGCTTGTGCCGCTCCATCGAGCATCAGAATTAGTTCACGGCTAACTGAAGAGAATGCGCTTGGGACCTCTGCTTCTTCGACTGTCGAAAGAGCGTTTCTGCGTGCATTGCGAATGGTTTCAAAACCCCACCCTTTAGTTCGAGCAGGAAGGAGATGGGCCACTAGTAATGTAGCGTATGGATTATCGGCACATCTCTGTTCATCGATGAGTAATACTTGGGCTAAACGAGATAAATCAAGACCACGGGTAAAGATATCTATCGAGGCATCGATTCCAACTGAAGCCCCTATGTCGTGAAGACGACGGGCTGCTGCTGCCCTCAGAGTGATTCCAACTTCCTCGTCGCCCACTAGGTCTGAAAGTGATTCCTGTGCTAGATTTTCAATTTGTGAAGCAAGCCAAGAAAATGCATCTTCACCTAATTTCTTGACCAGTGGCATCAAGATACTCATGTCTGCATCTGATTCTACAGACAATGACATGAGCAACTCTAGGGCCATTTCGGACGACCCCTCGCTCAATAAGGCTGCTAATCTCCACCAAGTCAAAGTCTCCTTCTGTTGGGGGGTTGTTGCTAAACTAAGACCTTCTGCGAGTTCTTCACTCGTAAGTTCTGACGCCTGTTCGGGCATCAAATCCCAAGCAGCCTTCTTTCTAGCCATCGACAGTTCATCATCCGCAGACAAAGAACGAGAAGCATTCCAATCCGAGGGATTACCTTCGCGAAGTTGTAGTAAATCTGTCAAAGCATTAGCCAAATCTGAATCGCTCTTTGCAAGTTCTTTCAACGAAGCGGTTGCATCATTGTTTAAGTGAATGTTCAATAATACACTGACAACACTAGCTTCTCCTTCTAGCGATTCAATGCCATTGATGTCTCTAAGTCCTCGCTTTCCATTCAATTGTGCTTTGGCTTTCTGCATGGCCATTCTTACAGTTGCATTGGTCACATTTGATTCAAGATTTGAAAGAGCATTGGCAAGTGATTTGCTAACTGAAGGGTCGATCCACCCAGCACCCAAATCAAATGTATCCGCTTCTTGGTCGCCTATTTCATTTTGAGGGAACGCGGCGAATTGAGCAAGTATGGGGGTTGCTTCGGCCATCTTAGACCATACTGGGTGAACCCCATTTGTCGAGGCTGTCTCGCGTAAATCGTCAACGATACTATCACTAGACTCTTCCCAATCATCAGCGAATAATGTCTTGCGGATTAGTAATACTGCAAGCCTAAATGCTGTTGGTGAGTCGTCGTCCAATAGGACCTCACTAGACTCGGGTAACCATTCCATCGGACCGCTTGAACCTCGAGCGCCACGGCGACCACGAGGGGAGCGACGGCCGCGCATCATAGATGGAGACTGGCCGTCATTATCATCGCTTGGAACTTGCAATTCGTTCAATGCGATGAGAAGAAGAGATTTCCAAGGCTTGTCTAACATTCTCCACTCTGGAGTCTTGGCTACAATACGCTGACGGGTGGCGGTTGGAAGATTTTCCTTCATGCCAGAATTTAGGCAAACAGCGAGGTTGTTTTCGTCCATCATCGCTCACCCCTATGGGGTGAGGCGCTTAGTCGGACGCCTTTAGAGCCACCGGCGCCTCAATTTATTCCAAACAACAATGATGGGTGACTATCTCAACACAGATTAATGGAGGTGCTTCGGACCGTTATCCTATTGCTGCATCCCATCACAGCGATAGCAATACTCGCTTGGATGTGGTGGCAATATGGTTGGAAACGTAAGAGTACAGAATTGAAGGGCATGAGTCGCCGAGAGGAGTTGGAGCGCCACGAAAAGGTGGGTGAACGGATACTTCAAGCTGCAATTCTTTCTGTTCTAATCGCATTCTTAGCAAGGTGGTATACCGGATTAGGACTCATTCCAGGAAGCCTACATGGATTCACAGGACCTATCGGAATTACGCTGTTGTGGATTACTGCAAGATGGGGACGAAAATCTCGGAAAGACAGTGTTACGAAGACAAAGCATGGAAGAGCGGCAGATTTGTTAATCGCTCTGATGTTTTTCCATTCATTCCTTGGATTCCTTAACATCTTCAGTGTTCTTTGAACCCCCAAGCCAGGCTGGAGACCACCAATTCCACTTGCCCATCAGGCGCATAGTTGCTGGAACAACCAATGCTCGAACTATGGTTGCATCGATAAGTATTGCCAATGCTAATCCTAATCCGATCTGCTTCAGAATAATTACTGATGAAAGGCCAAATGCACTGAATACAACAACCATAATTGCCGCAGCACCAGTGATTAGCCGACCAGTCCTTTGCAATCCATTGGCTACAGCCAAGGTATTGTCACCAGTCCTCTCCCATTCTTCATGAATTCTAGATAGCATCAGAACTTCATAATCCATCGATAGTCCGAATACAATACAGAACATTATCACTGGATTTGTAGCCTCGATTGGCTGTGGGGTAAAGTTCAGTAAATCAGCACCATAACCCCATTGGAAAACAAATACCAACATTCCAAAGGATGCTGATATCGATAAAATATTCATCACGATTGCTTTAATCGGAATTATCACACTTCGTACTTGGATGAAAATCAAGACCATCGTAGATATGAAAATAAATGCCAATGCAATAGGTAAATTTTCCTTAATTGCGTCTAATGTATCGAGGCTGTATGCAGCAAACCCTGCGACTTGGAGTGACCCCCCGCTGCCAATTACTAAATCGTCGATTAAAGAACTCCTTTCGTCACGGATTTGACTGACAAACTCTCTACTATCTACCCCGGTCATTGGCCCATCTAAAGAGAAAACAAAGAAAGTAGTGCTGTTTGCTAAAAATTGTTGACGAAGGTATTCTCGAGTAGCATCCATTTGTGGTGTTAATTCTTCACTTTGCCAAAAGTCGACTACTGCATCCTCTGACATCCCAGGCTCTGGTCCTAAAGCATAACCGAATCCATCGAGTACTCTTGAATCATTGACTTGTTCATTTGCCCATCTATACATCAAACGGATATTATCTTCTTGAAGTGGGTCCTCTCCATCAAAGTCGATTACAATCAATGCTGAGTTTGCTGCGCTTTCAGGCCACTTCTCATCTAAGTGCTCATAGCCAATACGTGTTTCATCATCCGGAGGTAAAGCATCTCTAGAAGCCATAGAAAACTCCGCTTGGAAGAAGGGCAATCCCGCTCCAAGAAGAATAACCAATGTTGGAATCAATACAGCCCAAGGGCGTTCCATTACAGTCTTTGCAATCTTTGACCAAACACCATCTTCAGCATCATTTTTTGTGTCAAATGTTGGGAACTTTTCTGCAAAATTAGGTATTTTGATTGGAATTTTACTGTTATTAATCCAAGTTATCGACCGTGAAATCACAGGATAGTTTACTCCTGTACCTATCATAGCCATCGTTGAAGGTAAAACTACCAATGAAAATATCATGGCTATGGTTACAGCCAATGTTCCACCAATTCCGAGGCTTGGAATTCCTGTATTCTCAAAAAATAGCATCCCCATTAGACCGATTCCAACTGTGACTCCACTGAAGAACACCGCTTTACCGGCAGTTGCAACTGACATTGCAGTGGATGTTCTGATATCACGGCCCCTGTTCATTTCCTCACGAAAACGATTAACCATGAATAAGGAATAGTCGATTGACACCCCTATCCCAATTAACGAAATGATATTGACAGCATATTGAGTGACATCTGTCACATTAGATAACCAAATGGTTATTCCCATTGCAGAAAGAACGGTTAAAACTGCAATTCCAAATGGTAATAATGCAGCAATGAGTGTTCCGAATACAATAACCAAGATTATCAGAGATAATGGACCTGAAATAAGTTCAGCGGTAATCAAATCATCTTGAATTCTCTTATCGAAGATGAAATCGATTGCAATTCCGCCGGTACGCCATGTCTCAAAGTCGCCATCGATTTCTACATCTTCCCAGTTTTCGGCATACAGTTCCTTGGCTTCTGTGCGATCGAGATTGATAGTTACAACATTCAATGCCCAAAACCCATCTTCATCTTGATGAATAAACTGGCTCCTCTCATCACCGGTCTTATCCCATGAATATTCGATACTGACATCATCTAATTCTGCAAATGAAGCCAGAGCCTCAGTAACTGAGTTTTGCCACTCTAATGAAGTATCATCGAGAGTTGGATGATGGACGAGGTAGGTGAAGGACTGAGAGCCTTCATCTAATCTAAAAGCATCATTATAGGTCTTGGATGCATTCATCGATTCAAGGTCCCCCTCGCCCCATGATTCGGCCCAATTCGGCCCCATAGTCATCAACGAGGCCATGCCAATACAAGCAAGGATGCCTATGACCAATACCTTCTTTCTATGGTCGTAGGTGAACTCTCCCAATTTGTAGAAGGCACGGCCTTCTAGCATCTTAGGGTCGGTAACACCTTCCATGGTCGCTCGCTAAAAACATAGTATTTCAGTTGATGGTTTTTCCTGTGTGCATCTTTCCTAAATACCAAAAAAAACTTCACAGGTACATGGGCCGAGAACATAGCAAGGGCGATGGGTATCCTGCCAATCGTTGGCTTATTCTTGCAGTAATGAGTTTGAGTTTAATCATTGTAATGCTAAATAATGTTACACTCAACGTCGCTTTACCTGAATTATCTCTTGATTTGGGCGCAGATAATTCCGAATTACAGTGGATTATGGACTCCTATGCTCTAGTCTTCGGAGGAACTCTTCTTGTGATGGGGGCATTGGGTGATAGATTTGGCCGCAAAGGTGCATTACAAATCGGGTTGATAATTGTTGGAGCAGCGTCTGCCTGGACTGCATTATATGCCGATTCGTCGACTGATGTAATTCTGGCTAGAGCTACAATGGGCCTAGGTGCTGCATTGGTCATGCCCTCTACCCTATCTGTAGTATTGGTGGTATTTCCCCCAGATGAACGCGGTAAAGCGATTGGAATATGGGCGGCAATGGCTGGAGTTGGAGCCCCTATTGG
>Ga0114994_10003357_pt1 | contig 11675 bp, 12 predicted proteins | sample ArcticOcean_MG_C_9_FD_87043 | JGI IMG/M metagenome (GOLD analysis project Ga0114994, IMG submission 87043) | Marine microbial communities from western Arctic Ocean - ArcticOcean_MG_CB2_152 | ecosystem: Environmental > Aquatic > Marine > Oceanic | place: Arctic Ocean: Canada Basin | collected... | reverse complement strand
GCGTCAAACGCCCCAAACTTCGTAGAGATAACCCCATCGCCGCAAAACGCCGAGACCATCGAATCGGCTTCTCGCGACGCTAAAACTATGGTACACCAACCTCACCGTAGCTTCCTCCGACTGTGCCCGGGCAGCAGCTCGCCCACTGTCCGTTTTTAATTACCTCTCGCCGAGATTTCCTGCTTATAGGCGACATCGACGCTCAAACACGGGCAGTCGTCGTAGTCGGGGTCGAACCGTCGCGAGAGCCGCACTCGTGGCCGGTGCAGCCACGAGCTGTCGCGCTGCATGGTCCGCAAGTACTCATGCGGCTCGAGTATCCCGTCAAGCTCGCGCTGCTCAATGTCGAGGCACGCCGCGAGCGAGAAGGGCGGCCCGTAGAACGCGTCCTTCACTGAGCACCAGCGCCCTCGTGGCGCGTAGCGGTACGCACCTTCCAAAACGTCGTTCACGTCCTCGATGGCCGCCCGCTCGTCGTCCATGCTGCCCTGCCGCAGCTCAGCAGTTTGTGCTGCCTCTCTGAAGAACGTGTAACAGCGCTGCGCGCCCCACGAGCGCGATATAAGGCGGCCACACTACGTACACGGTCTTCAGATACGGTTCTTCGGGCTGCCTGGTGCTGCTTTCGGTGCGTCGCCTGGAAAAATTCCTAGCTGCCAGGAGGTGGGCATTTAGTATTATTTACTACTGTCATGTCGATTTTTTTGGAAGCCTGCCAGAGAGTAGTCACCCAGTACTCTCAGGAGTGGGTAGTCCCCTACTAGGCTGGTACTAGGAGGCTTAGTAGGGGATCGGGCCGCCGTCGACAAACGGCGAATCACGGTCTACTTGAATGAGGCGCATTTCCAGCACCGCTGCTTACAATGCGGTCCATTACGGCGGATTGTGCCGGCTTGGGGTTTCGTGCGACGAAGTAGCTTGTTAATACGCCCGCGCGCCGCCGAAAACGGCCCTATTTCTTTTTTGATGCTGGCCGCCAGAGAGCAGTCAGCAGTACTCCCCCCCCAGTCCATTTGTTTCTGGAGGGGTCCCGGGGAGCAGTGGGGTAGTACTGACATGACGCCCAGGGGGACCCCCCATCCCAGCCTGAGGCCAAGTCCGGGGCCAGTATCTGGCCAGTTATATATTGCATAAATATACATGATTTGAATGCGAGGCTGAGGTGGGCAAAGCCACAGCGATGGGGGGGACCCAAAAATGTAGTCGTTCTGTATATAGTATATGTGCTTACTTGACTTCGCTAGTCCCCTTTGTAACGTACGCAGGGAGTGTCAAACTGCGAATCATTGCGCCGCAGCACGGTACGATCATGAACATCTCAGATCTACGGGTCAATAACGGCCTCGATATGAATATTTCGGTGTCGGTGCGCACACACGAGGAATATGCAACTGCATTTTACGGGCGTGTTCTTTGCCTTTATATCAATGGAACCGCACATGCTCATGTCGGGGGAGTGTCCATGAGCTCCACACACAGTCTTGTAGTGCCATCGATACTATGGCAAGTTGGACAAACTTGGATACACGTAGGGCTGTATTTGCTATTTGCCCCGGGGGCGGCGCCGTTTGGGATCGTTCGTATTATCCTAAGAACCATCTATCAGGTGCAATACAAACGAAGATGAAGGAGGCTCCAGTCCCATTTATGCGAGCACTCCAATCTTAGTGAAAGTGCAAAATGTCTATTCGCTTCCGGTAGGGAGACATATTGTTGCAGACTGCAATTTTAAATACAACATCCCAAAAGGTGCTAGAAGAAAATGTTGACGACAAAGTCACCCTGGTACTACCGCAAGCCTAAAGCGTACTCGAGTATGTTATTCCATAGAGTATTACATGAATAGGCTGATGATTGATGATGCGCATCGTGCGCTTTTGCTTGTTGGAACACTGCAAGCTCACAGTACCCCTAATCATCAGAGTATCCAAGAGGTACCCAATAGGGTCTGATCAGTGGCCTATACATCTTTTCATATAGCTGCTTGTTGTTGTGCCGGATACGCAAGCTTTTGCTCTAGATGTGCTCGAGGCGCCGCACACTTGTCCACCAATATCTGTTATCAATGAATCTTCACTGTTCAATGGAATTGTCAAACAGACATGGCATGCATACGCCCTTCAAATGGCGGTCAAACTCCTTGTGGCGCAGCGAGTAACAACAAATTATTATGTAACAGTTGATGCAGATATTCTGCTGGTTGGCACTTTCGATGCGGCACTATTTTTTCCGGGCGGAAGAGGCATGTAATATTCAGTGTCAGCATTATTCCATCTCCAATTGACTCTTTTGCATTGTGTTTCAGTTTCGTGGAAGAGCCTCGTGGTGTTCATCCTCACTGGTGGCGTGGCTCAGCAGCCATTCTGGGCCTGACTGAAGATGCCTACCCTAATGCAGCATTCGGCGTCACACCAGCAGTCCTCTCCACTATTGGCTCAGTAATCACGACATCACTTATCCGAGATGTGTTTAAAGATGATGACTGGCAGCAGAGATGGTTGAAGTCCTGGGACGATGGCACGTGGTGGAGCGAATATACGCTTTATCGGCTAGCCCTTGATATAAGAGGGCTCTTTGACAAAATTCACGTGGCTTCTGGATCAGAAACCTTCTGCAACCCTGTCTGGTACCATGGTGATCTTCCCTGGGATGCAGCGGGCGCTTTCCACAACGAAAACTGCGTTTTCTCGCTTGTCCAGTCGACAACACAGCTCGCCCCTTCCTTAGTTGCCGCAAGTATTGGCTTTCATGTCTATCACCCCCATTCTTCAGTCTGAATAGATCTTCATGTCAAACACAGCGAGCTAATATATGGAAGGCACCTATTTTTATACGCGCCCGGGCAGCCCATAGCCAACATTCTTGACACTGGTCTGCTGCGGGCGCATATGGGTACGTCAATAAATGATGAAAGACTGCAGCCGCCATCATAACAGCCGATCGGTAGGCCGCCAGTGGCACCAATCCGTTGTGCGGCCACGAGGCGCCTATTTACTCGCTTACGAGCGTCGTATTGCAACGCCGCCAGCAGTAGTATATGAATTAGACCATTTTTTACATCAGAATGAAAGTCCACGGGAAAACCCGCTCACTTCCATTCAGTAGAAAATGGTCTTATTTAATTATATGGGGATAAAAATCGCTGGTTTTTCCAACCGACTTGGGGTGAATAACAAAAAAAGTTTCATTCGTATTTATGATTCGGAATATATCGTATATGAATTAGAATAGTTTTACCATCAAAACGCTTCACTGCGTTCATCGTTTAGATGACAAAACTATTCTGTTCAATTTATTCTATTAAATAACGCTTATATAATAATTGGGTACAGGGTGAAGAATTCACACAATCTGAATGCAACTATAGCGGAATCTTGTAAATACTGCGTCCAATGAAACAGATGATCATGATGATGACAGAGCAGTGATAAAATTGGCACAATCTGAATGCAACTATAATGAGAAACTCTAGTGTTTGTATTTTTATTATTGTGAATTCTGGATACAACTAGAAGAGACTATTGAGAATACTTCAACCCACAAAAATAAAAATGATGTATATAGAAATGAAAGTCATATATAAATACATATTTTGTATATATGTAAGAAAAGTTACTACAGAAACACATATTCGATTTTGAATTTTGCTCCGTGCGGGTATTGTCATGGGCGGCCTACCGCGGGCTGCTTCGTGGGCATCGGCGAGCGTGTGAACCTCGGACACAGTGGGCACGGTCAAATCGTCGCTATCGCGACTGACCTGCGCAACATCTCGGTCGACGAAATACCAAGCTGCTCTTATCTTTGGCTGGGAAGGCATATAGAAAAAGTGCTGCACTTTCAGCGCAATAATCGCCCGAAAAGCGTCTATGGCGAGAACATGGACAACGCATAGACCGGCATCTTATGAGCTGCTGCTGCAGTTGAGTGTCTCAGACCGTCGGCGACTATACGGACGACGATATCCGACATTGCGGTTGCCCGATCGGCTCGAAACGGCGCCAAGAAAGGTGATCGCGTGGCCTTTATAATGGTTTTTGCCCGTCTCTCGGCGTGGGGTATAGCTCATTTGCTTCCGCGTTTTTCAAGTTTGTATGGTGCCGTTAGCCTATTATTGCCTTTCTTCGTGATCAAGCTTGTTGCGCGAGGTTGCCCGGGCGCCGAGCTACGGCCAGCAACATCACACACTCTAAGCTACACTAGCGGGTGTGTAAGCTAGCATGAAACGTTTCCTTGCGACGTCATCCTGGAGCCTGAGGACAAACTAACTAGATAACCCAACCGACGTGGCCCCAGCCGGGTCTAGACGAGTATCGAACCGACCCCTCCTAGAATGATATGAAGAGGCTTCGCGGGGTGCTTCCGCGAGCCGACCCCCACCATTCCAAAGATTTTGTCCTTCCACTCCGAAACTCGCTAGTCGCGATTATGCCACCTGCGGTGGTCGATGAAGGGCGCGCGAATGCCGATGACACTTCACCTAATGTGGAATCAGCAAAGTCGCTCGGGCGTGAGTTGAAACTACTCTTTCGATCCTGATAGCTGTCCTGCAGGCCCCGATAAAAGTGAATTTGACGCGAAGATTGTCGCCCTCAACGACGAAGTGCAGGACTTTAATGAGCGCTTATCAGAAGTCGACGCCAAGATATCTCAAGCCAAGTGTTCCGGCGGAAATCAGTCTGAAGAGCTGAAAGAAGCGCGGTCAACCATGAAGTCTCTTCGTGAACGAAAAGATGCTATCATGCGCGATCGTGCAGAAATTGCTACTCTACAAAAGTCAGCGAAATCATCCTTAGATTCGAAAATTACTGTATGTGTTAAAAAACAAGTCTTGTCATATTTAGTTGAAATCGCTTTTAGGCGGGACGGTCACTTCGTGCGGAGCTCAAATATACCTCACCAGAGGACATCGAGAAAAAGATTGCATCCTTAGAGAAGCGACAGGCGACAACATCGATGTCGCTTAAAGATGAGAAAGTGTTGCTAAAGGAAATCGACCAATTGAAGCAGTCCAAGAAATTAGTCTCACATCTCGCTGCGAATAACGACTCAATTTCCTCAGATCGGAAGAGCTCTCAATCGATATCAGAGCATCTATCAGCTAAGAATGCAGAACTCGATGTTCTGAAGAAAAAAATCGAGGAACAAAAGCAAATATTGGATTCACTGAATGAGTCTAACTCAGGACGGAGGGTCGTGCTTCCAGCCCTCTTCAAGGACAAGGACGCCTTGAGAAAGGAAAAGCAAGCCAAGGTAGAGACTATTAAGGCCCTTCGTGCTGAATTTCGCACTCTAGAGAATGAGTTTCGCGGGGCACAGCGTGCTGAGCGTGGGATACTGTATCACATAAATATATTTGAACTTAGGTGCACACCAGCGTGAGGTTCGCCGCGTTAGAAATGATGCTCGAAAGGCCGAAGATGAAGCTCGCAAGGCAGAGCTAGAGAAACGCAAACAAGAGGCTGCAGCAGAAGAATTGAAGCGAGTGCCCTACGAGGAAGAAATGGAACTTTGTGAATATCTCTCAAATTACCTAGAGACAACGTATGGAAAAAATGTAAACCATGATTTCCAGACCAATTCAAACGAGACTGACCTCTCGCTAGCGGGCAAGTTTGAAGGCCTTGTGCTCTCAGGCAAGAATGCAGGGCGTGATCATGAGGATGACTATCTGAGTCTTAATAAAACAACGGGGAAAAAAAAAGGTCGTGGCAAGAAGAAAGGTGGCCTAAAAATAAACGAGAAAATAATGCTAGTGCCTGAAACAATTGAGATGTTTGCCTTGCTTGAAGTGGAACCACCATCCACAATCAATGGTGTTTCTGACACCGTCAAAAAGTTGCAAGAGAAAAAAGCCTGGTTCTGCACCCTACCTCGTGGCATGGTTTCCTCTCTCCGTGATAAGCAAAGAGCTGATGAAGCAAAGCAGAAGTCATCAAGGCGTGATCACGGTGAATTTAATGAAAAGAGCAGTGCGCCAACGTCCAAGATACCGGTTCGAGGTATTGAGAAGGTCAAAGGTTTTAATGCCGCTGATCTCTCTGCCGTGGATGATGCTTTTCCTTCTCTCCCTGGTGCACATCCTAAAAAGGACAATGGAACAGCCCAGCAAACCAAGAAGTCAGATTGATCCGTGCTGCTTGCATGAAGGCCTGGGGTCATGTAGGTGAGCGCCCCCGGGATGTTTTGATGATTTGTTGCATGTCTGGCGGCGTATACAGGAGCCGCCACAGGGGCCGACTGTATATACGAGAGGCAATCCATGCCGACAACTAGGCGCCATAGCTTTTTACCCCCTCCTCCAGCCCTCTCATGTATGGCATTTACCCATCTAGGGTGGTTATCGAAGGCCCGGGTTCAACACTGTTTTCTGTACATCGGAAAGCGCACTAAGTTAGCCGGGTGACTGCCCCTCGGGACTCGGACGACCGCTATCTCCAGTGAGGGCCTCGAGAAGCCCCCAGGCGAGCCGCGAGCGGCAAACGCCAGCTCGACTCGGAATTTTTTCATTAAAAATAGCTTGAACTGCCCAACCGTGACTGGTAGACTGGCAGTAAGTGCGACTCGAGTCACGGTGCCGAGAGGCTGCCTACAGAGTACCCGTGACACTGATCCTAGGCCCGGGCCCCAGCCCCGAGTTCAGGCCGCCAGCCCTAAGCCGCCCCGGACACCGGATATTCCCTAGGAGCCTATAATAGATATGGAACGGTGGGAAATAATTAGTGGATAATTAGAGGATGATTTATCACGTTTGTTGAAGCGATTTGGTTTTGGGCGGATTTTATCTCGGACCATCGCACCGCGTCGTAGCTGATTTCTCAGCGCGAGGCTGCCCGCACTGCACCAAACTTTGCACAGCCCATTAATTTAGCATACGGAACCTGCGCCTCAGCAAAATTTTCCCGCCATTCGGCCGGCGCGTGGCTGTACGCTCATTGCGTCAAATTATAAAAAAAAGCTTTGCACTGTAAGCCAAAGCGCTTGACCCCCCTATAAATATCGATATCTCAACGCACTATTAGGCTTCGCAGGGTAATTCATTCTAATTAGAGCTAAGGGAAGATAAAGCGAAATGTCACTCCAAAGAATTAACCGGTGTCCCACCTCGCTGAACCAGTCCGAGAGACTGTCAGCCTGAGCAACCCTAGTATCCTATCGAGAGCTAGTATGTGGCACACATGACACTGTTGCCGGTTACCAGCTAACGCTTTGCTTGGGTCGTTACGAGCTTTACCACGAAAGCAACGGATGGTGCACGGACCTGAACGACTTGAGGAGCCGATGGGAAACTCTGGCGGCGTGCATGTCAGAGCGGCAGAAGGCGAATATGAAAAAGGTATCGGGAGTAACAACAGGGTTAGAGCAGGAGGAGAGATCGGCGATGGTCCACTGGACCTTGAGCACGTGATAGGGTACACGGGTTACTCGCCACGGACATTCCTGGCGTTGCCCGGGGGTAGTGGCAAATTTTTCAAAGCAATGGGGTCAATTGCTGTCATTGGTGATCTAATTGACCCACACAAACAAAGGCTCCTTCGAGCACATGACGAGCCAATCTCAGCACTCGCCACGTCGCGGGACGGAAGTTTATTAGCCTCTGGCCAGCTCGGGTCGACGCGCGTTCCAGGCTACGCTGCACTTGTCGTTATTTGGAACACTATGACACAAACCGCAGCATTTAGGCTGCGTGGTCTCACGCGGCGTGTTGTAATTTTGGAATTTTCAGACGATATGCGTTTCCTGGCTGCGGCTGGGGAGGACTGTGTTTTGTACATCTGGGATACTGCCTCAGGTGAGGTAGTCTTTGGCAAGCGGTACATCAAGCAGCTTAGTCTCTTCCAGTGGGTTGGTACGCGTGACTGCGGCCGACGCCGCGTCTATCGTCTCGCAACTGCTATGTGTGGCATTGCCGAAGTATATCACGGCGAGCTCTCTTTCAATGCAACACGCCAGCAGTGGCAGTTAGTCACAGTACCTGTAGTCATGCCAGCTGCAGGCATGGCTCGGAACTATAAGTGCTCGACGTTGGCAATATACGCAGCGGAGGCATCTGAAGAGGAGCCCGCAAAGTACTTGCTAGCTGGCACCATGGAGGGTGATCTTCTAGTTTTGCGCCTTGCGGGATCAAGGGGCGAGGCCCGACTAGACACGACACGTCCAGGTGGCGCCTATCGTGCATCTGTGCCTGTGTGCTCAGGGGGTATGCTTGCTGTGGCCTTGGCGCCCGTGACACATGATAGTGACCGACCAGCTGTCTTTGCGGGTGGTGGCGATGGCATTGTGCGCAAGATCATTGGCTACGATATGCGCTGGAAGCTTCACTCGCAGGTGCAACTCGACGGTCCTATCATTGCCCTGTCTTGTGTCGATGGAGGTGCCGAATTACTTGTAGGCACAAGTAATGGTCAAACCTATCGCCTACTTGCGGGCGACCTTACACTGCCAGGGGTGCTGTTGACGGTATCGCACGTTGAGAAGCCAACTGCTCTCGCCTTTGGCACGCGCCCTGACGTATTCGCAACGGCTGCTGCTGATGGTGAGGTCATCATATGGGACCTCTCAGACTATGCCGCAATAGCAACAACTAAACGGTCGTCATGCATCGTGCCGCATGAGAAAGCTCTAGCCGAATCCCGATCAAAGTCAGTTCAACATGGTGCAAAGTTTGGCGGTGGCGCGCGATGCCTATGCTGGGTAGCCGATGTTGCTGTGATTGTTGGCTATGGCGATTGCCATGTAAGGTGCTTCAACTCAGGGAGTGGTGATCTTGAATGGACAATTCCAACAGCTCATCGTAAACCTGTCTCGGCAATAACATGCTGGGTTGAGACAAAGCTTGCCTATCTTGTCACAGGGTCGCTTGACGGTTCAGTACGTGTCTGGAACTTGAGCACGCGTGAGATGATGATGCAGTTTGCTGAGCATCTCAAAGGAGTCACTGGCCTCCTTATTGATGCTATCAATCCGCACTTATTTCACAGTGCCGGTTCCGATTGCGCTGTATTTACACACGATATTTCCAAAGAGAAACGCACTATTGGTCATATGGTTCGTGAAGGCGCTTTCACTGGTCTGACACAGCGCATTGACAGCGAGCAAGAATTAGTCACTTGTGATGCCAGTGGGCGTGTTCGTTTCTGGGACTGCGATGCGTCCGAGCCTGTTCTTTCCATTAGTATTAATGGTCGGTCCGTCACATGCGTTGCTATTTCCCCATCAGGAAAATACTTTGCTCTCTGTCGTGACGAAATGGTGACTGTGTTTGAGCTCAACGTCCTGGCAACAGCCCCACCAAAGCGCATTGCTGACGGCTGGGCCCACTCTGATGTTGTAAGTTCTGTTCAGTGGTCCCCGGATGAGCGTCAACTTGTTTCCATCGGCATCGACTCGTGCATCTGCGTGTGGAACTTTTTTGGCTCCTCATCCAGCCCAAGCGACATGAAAGCATAACTCATAACCTCAATAACTTACCTCGGGACAAAAATTGTAGTACTATGGTAACCTCAATAACTTACCTTAAGAGAAATTATAGTACTATGGTGATGGCATCGTCTATGGTCGTCACGGTTGGAGACTAGTAGAAACTTTAGTCGCACTCCAAAATGGAGGTTAGATCCCAGTGGAGCTTCTTTTTTAGAGAAATATGCCAGTGGAACTTGAAAGTGTTATTTGAAACGCTATCGAGGAGTAAGACGCTATCGGGGGATTAAGCGAATAGACGCCGCCCGAAGGCTGGGGACTAGACCCTTGGGTGTAGAGGAGTAAGACGATCGGCCGCCGCCCTAGGGGCTGGGACCGGGCCTCTTAGGTGAAACAAATTGCCAGTGCCCTTTGTGTGCTCAGGCTCGTCAGAAAGTCAGTCACTGACGGGCAGGAGCTTTGCTATTTGCGTCTTACTCCTCGAAATCAAAGGCAAAACACGCAGCGGCGCTCGTGGGGGGCTATAGGATTGTCAGGCCCAGGCCTCCTTCCCCCCACTTTGGAAACGTCCTAGGGGGGTAGGTTGGGTCCGTTGAGAATGCTTGGGCCCTCCAGCTCAAATTGCGACCACACTAGCACCAGACGTCAGTTATATAGCTACGGTCCATCTGGGGTTGGGTGATATCCCCGGGTCCCCGCCCACCATGAACAGTAGTACTGCCCCCATTTTCACGGTCTGACCTCCAGTTATCCATACTAAACAAACTCTGACTGCAACTGACGAGCAGAGTGCCCATTGAGGATGCAGATGTTTGTGGCTGGAGAAAGTGTATATCAGAGCTTTGAAGGTGGATCACCTGAACTATGATCCACACTGACGGACTAATTGCGAAGAGCACCAGCCAAATAGACATGAAATAAGCGCAATGGAGATGACTGATGTCATTGAAGAGCCTCGAGGCATATCAATATCTAAACCGTTCCTCCCAACGTTCAAAGATGAGCTAGCAAAGGATTGAGGTTTATCTTGCGGCGCTCCCTTAAGGGAAGTACGAGAGTTTGGCAAGTCTGGAGATATACTGTCACGTTCGGCTGTTAGGTTTACTGTGAAAGCCACAAGATCATCATACTTTTTGCGTAGAGCCACTATTTCTGCAAACATGGCCTCAGGGGTCCCAGGCATGAATCTTGAGCTTGTCAGTTCGGGTGATTTACCCACAGAGATTTGGCCTTTTTCTACCCTAAAGCCATCCTTTCTAGGGGGGTCTTCAAGCAGTAGTACAACAGGCAGCTTTTTTGCTTGCAGATTGAATTTGTCTTGCTTCACAAAGAGCTGAGTTATTGCATCAGCGAGCTCATGTGACGTTTTGGACTCAAGATCATCCGCGAGTAAGGCATCTATGCCCAAGCTTTGAACCAAAAACTTGTCCTTGCAATTTGCGGGACTTCTCAGTGTTGCTGCCTCGGTGAGGATATCTTTCTTTTTTGTATGCACTACTATGATTGTTACTTCGGTCTGGCGCCCGTATCTGATTAATCCATGGTTTGGCTTTACAAGATAACGTTCTGGGGAAGTGGTCTTAACCTTGAACGCAATGTGCTCACACGTGGGATTCGTTATTTTCAAAATGGTTTCCGCTGTGTCATTCTCTGACACTCGAATCGTCAATGTGTCTCGTGGGCTGAAAATGAGATCTGAAGAGTTAGCCATACTCATTTAGCCTCAGGTGTTCACCTTTTTTTATGCATGTTTGGTGAACTGCCAGAGTTGATCCAAGCTGCGTCTCAGCGGCAGCTGCTGCAGAGAGGAGAGGGGGTGTAATCTTTCCCTCGGGCCTCCCTCGCCCCTCACGGGTGTTATCTTCCCCACGGGTCCCATGGGCATCGCAAACGCAGGCGGCTCGCCCATCTCCTTCACCCAGTGCCCGAAACAACCTAGGGAACGAAGCACCCCGCCTGATTAATCATTATTTCTGGGACCCCCAACTACTATGTGGTCACCTGCGTGTGTGAGTTGAGGGTCACATGCGCAAAATTGGGAGGCACCGCTGCGCGAGTATAGAGATTCCCCCCCTGGCATGAGAGGAGTTGAATTTGACGCGCTCAGGCTGCAGAAGCGTACACGACGCGCAAAATAGACTCGGAGGTGCGCAGCCGCTTAAGTTGGTGGTTGCGGAACGTCGCTCGCGACAAAGCAAAGCACATGCGGGGGGGGGGGGGGGGGCGGGGGGGGGCCCCACCACCACCCCTTCGCG
>Ga0114994_10003356_pt1 | contig 11678 bp, 15 predicted proteins | sample ArcticOcean_MG_C_9_FD_87043 | JGI IMG/M metagenome (GOLD analysis project Ga0114994, IMG submission 87043) | Marine microbial communities from western Arctic Ocean - ArcticOcean_MG_CB2_152 | ecosystem: Environmental > Aquatic > Marine > Oceanic | place: Arctic Ocean: Canada Basin | collected... | reverse complement strand
TTCCAGGGGCAGCACTTCAACACTGGGAACAAGCACGTTCTCCAGCCGCCGCGAAACCTACGATCGAAGCGCGGAGCGCGAGTATTTATTGCGTTATTATGTTAGGGTTTGGCCTGCGTTTCGAGATGTGGTTCATCAGCTTCGCTCGCTCACATTCGCGGAGACCTGCTCTTGCGCATTCATCAGCTCTGAGCTCAGTGTTTGCAGATGCTGGTCACCAGCTCCAGTTCGGTCGCTTCCCCATTTGTATGTGGCCGCTGAAATGCATGATATATGCAGATTGAATTGCTCAACAACCTTCTGCAACAATGTAGCCCATTCCAGCACGTTCGTGTGGTCAAGGTCGGCAGGGACTTCAGGGAGCTGAGACAAAACCACCCTGGAATTAATTAATATTTCCGAAATGGTAGGTTTTGTGCCATAGAGTTTGGCCTTCTTAGTTGCCCCATTGGTGTGTGAGGAATCGTCGCCTATTGGTCGTTTCGACATGACCGGGTCTGTTTGTTTTGGCCTTAAACCTAATTTCTGGTTGGTCAAAAGGTGGTCAGAAAAAAACTCCCCTCGTAAATCCATGGACGCGCTATTAATACGCGTCGAGCAGCTCGAGAGAGCAGCCCAGAGTCAAGCTACCATCCCATCTGCCCCCCCTCCAGATCCACTCTTTGCCAGGTCGTCACCAATTACCCCTCCTCCTCCTCTCTCCTTAACCACAAACCTCCCCATCCCCCAAACCCAAAAGCAAAATCAAAAGCAACAGCCCATATCCCACCCCCCAATCCACCCCACAACCTACCACACCATTTCTTCCACCTCCACGCTTCCTGATGCAGTGAAGAAGGAAATAGGTGAGTGAACAAGAACGCCTTTTGGAAGACGAGCATACTCGCTTTGTGAAGTGCGCGAAATGGCTACATATATAATGGCTACATCCACTACTTAGCTAACCCGCTCAATTCGTTTGGCACCTTCTTCGCTAATGCTACAGATAAGCGCGACAGCATCCGCCGTCGCGTTGAGCGAGTGATGATCCGGAACGATCTCCTGACCTCCCCAACGCCGAACCCGCGTCGAACCCGCGTTCCTGCCACGACCAGCCAGCAGCGAGCAAAGTCTGCCGAGCTTTTTGACGGCCAAAACGTGGGCCTTCGCCGTCGGCGACGGTCAATTTCCCAAGATTTGACAACGAGTAGAGACGACCAAGCGAGCGCAAGCGCAACAAACATTGAAATTAATGCCCACTCGCACGACGAGGGTACGTTGTTTCACATGTTGCAGATGCAGGGTCTGTCCAAGGCAGTCTCCGCCCCCGTTCTGGATTCTAATTATCAGGTGATTGAGATTTTGTAGTGTGGATTTACGGTTAATTGTGGCTGCGCGCCATGTCCAATATCCACTATTTATCTCACCCACTCAATCGCCTCGCATCACATCGCTTCGCTCGGTGCCGGCGCAGAATGAGAAGCCAAATTCCAGTAAGGCGCTCCTTGGCATGTTCGATCGACCAGAGGCGATTGGTGACAACAAGAAGAAGAAGAAGAAAAAGAGGAAGAAGAAAGTTAATATTGACGTTGATGACAATGACAATGACAATTACAATGACAATGACACACCAACTGCAACCATACCACTAGTAGAGGCAAAAACAAAATCGAATTCGTTCTCCTCCCCAGCGCTGGTTTCGCGGCTTTCCCCTACCGCGATTCTTACCTACGTGTCGTTGGAGCTGCTGGGGGGTGATCTGAACCATCCTAACGATTTTCCCGATTTAAATGATGATGAGGATGGGATCAATTCAGAAGACCACCACGATCACGTCACGATGAAGGCAATAGATGAGAACATCAGGTGAGCGGAAGTGAAATGGCTGCACCCTCTTGCGAGCGAAGCGTTAACGTGCACATGGCGTGTTTTGGACAGTTCCTGAACAACCCCCCTATGCAAAGAAAGATGCGCCTGGCCGAACTCGCCACCGTGTCCAATTTTGAGCTTCTTAAACCTCCACACGTTGGAGTTACGGCCGATTCAGTGATTCGCCTTTTTTGGAGTTTTTTTTGTTTTCAAATGGCGTGCACATGACCCTGATCTAGACCGTCACTGAACAACCCCCCCCCCCTGCCCTGAAAGATGCGCCTGGTCGAACTCGCCACCGTGTCCAATTTTGATTTTCTAAAACATCCATAACCCACATTCACATCCACATCACACATACACACACATGCACTAACCCAACCCCGGCGACTTTCAGCAACTTCCTCTCCGTCCCGCTACGAGTGGAGGTGAGCGAACGAAGCAAGCGAGCCTTGACGAAGACGAGAATACTCGTGATGAATCCTGCGGAATGGCTACACCCGCCCACATCCACTACTAAACTAGCCCACTCAATTCGTATTCGTTTGGCTCGCTCGCCTCCCCACTACTCCATTAAAAATGCGCCTCGCTTCGCTCGGCGCAGCGACTAATGTCTTTCGGGTTCATCGTCTCCCTCGACGCGTTCCTCAACGTAGTTGTTGTGGTGCCGATTCAATTCATCATAGCGATCGCCCGGCTGGTGACAACGAATTTCCACCGTCGAAATCTTTACCACTTGATACGAGGTGAGCGAGCGAAGCGAGCGAGCCTTGTGACAGAACCTTGTGACAGAACCTTGTGACAGAATCTTGTGACAGAACCTTGTCACAGAAGAGTGCGAAGCTCCGTGCGAAATCGCTGTACATGGCTACATCCACTACTGAACTAACCTACTCAACTATTCTTGCTCGCTCGCTTCATATGTGCTTATTATAAACGCGCCTCGCACCTTCTTCGCTCGGCGCAGGAAGCCTCATCGTCCTATGCTGCGTCGCCCTCCAGCAAATCCAGATCGGCTTCCTGTATCACTGGATCAAGGGCCAGGCCATGATCAAGCTGTACGTGCTGTTCGCAATCGGTGAGGTTTTCGACAGGCTGATGGGCTCGTTTGGGCAAGATGCGTTGGACTCACTCTACTGGAACACTCGTTTCCGCCCCACACACCAACGAGTGATAACATCGGCTGTTGTCGTTCTCTTCTATCTGTTAATTCACTCGTTCGTGCTCTTCTGCTCGTGCGCAACCTTGAACGTTGCGATGAACAGTGCGGATCAGGTGAGTGGGAGTGGGCACAACACACACCAAACACAAACACTCCTCCGTCTCTTCACACACCAACACATTATCATTCCGCAGTCGCTCCTCACCCTCCTCGTTTCCGGAAACTTTGCGGAAATTAAATCTTCCGTGTTCAAGAAATTTGATCGGCAGGTGAGTGAGTGAGTGAGTGAGTGAGTGAGTGAGTGAGTGCGTGAGTGAGTGAGTGAGTGAGTGAGTGAGTGAGTGAGCGAGGGAGCGAGGGAGCGAGTGAGCGAGGGAGGGAGTGAGGGAGTGAGTGAGCGAGTGAGCGAGCGAGCCAGCGTGGAGACGGATATATACGCATTAACGAGAATACGATCTAACTAACCCTTTACTCATTTGATTCGATTTGTGTTGCGCAGAACCTATTTCAAATGAGCTGCAGGTGAGTGGAAAACGACCGATTAAGTGATTCTCCATTTTTAAGTTTTTTTAAACTAACATATTATTTTCGCTCCACTTCACCTCTAGTGACGTCGTCGAGCGCTTCAAGTTAACTCTGTTCTTGACGCTCGTGCTGGCTTTAAATGTGGTTCAGGATGGTCAGATTCGGCGCGAATTCATGATCATTGCGGTCTACGTCATTTTAGCTGAGATGATTGCTGATTGGATTAAGCACAGGTGAGCGGGCGAAGCAAGCGAGGGAGTTTTGAGGAAGACTAGAATACTCGCATTGAATCCCGCGAAATGGCTACACCCACCCACATCCACTACTGAACTAACCCTCTCTATTCAATTCGTTTGGCTCGCTCGCCTCCACCCCTGCTCCATTAAAAATGCACCTCCCTTCGCTCGGTGCAGCTTCATCACCAAATTCAACCGCCTCAAATCCTCGGCCTACAACGACTACGCCCTAGTTCTTGCCGGCGATCTAACTGGCTTGGGCCACGAGGATGTGAACTTGGACAACCACCATGCTATTGTTAAGCGGCTCGGCCTAGCCCAGATCCCCCTCTTCGTTGTCACCGTTCGATTCTGCATCGAGGTGAGTGAGCGTGCGAAATTGCTATACTATACATGGCTACATCCACTACTGAGCTAATCCACTCAACTATTTTTGCTCGCTCGCTGTGCGTTGTCTCGTGCTTCGTTAAAAATGCGCCTCGCTTCGCTCGGCGCAGGCGGCGAAATATTCCAACTCCTACAACGATCTCTCGACCCTCGCAATGGGCGGGTGGCTGGGGGCAATCTTCCTGCTCCTCATCGTGCTCAAGGTGGTGCTGGGAATGGTCGTTGGCAAGGCAGCCGGTGTGGTGCTGGCCCCGGAGGTTGGCGAGGAGTTGGAGGAGGATGAGAGGGAGGAATCAATTCCAATTTCGAGCAGCGTTGAGAATCTCCAGCAGGTTAATTATGCAAAGGTGATGATGGGGGCTGGGGGGGGGTTGGGAGTGGTGGGGGGCGGGGAGAGCAGCAAAAACAACAGCAACGGCAACAGCAACAGCAACAGAAACAGCAACAGAAACAGCAACAGAAACAGCATCAGCAACGACACCAAAAACAGCAACGAAACCAAAAACAGCAACGACACCAAAAACAACAACACCCCAACCCCCATGTCCCTCCCTCACCCCAAAAGCGACAGTAACTCCACCAATAATTCTCCGCGAAACAAAATGCCCATGAGCCCGAGAATGAACTCTTCGAGCATTTTAGATTTGGCAGCAACAGATCGTTATTTGCGAACTGAGGCGGAGGCGGAAGACCAGGAGCTGGTGATATGAGAATAAATTAGTACAATTTCCACTTTTCTAAACTAAGAATTTATCATCCATTTTATCTGAATCTCCATCCTCCTCCTCCTCCTCTTCTTCATCCTCCTCCTCCAACCCCGGATTCTGCGGATTCTGCTGTTCTCGCATTTCCTTAGCTTGTTCAGGACAGTACTGCGTACTTTCCAATACTTTGCCCCGCACTATATCCAGCATCTGATTCATGCTCGTGCAAGCCTCGATGATAGCCTGATCTGCAGACAGCTCATCACCATTTTTAGTTTTCTTCGTTTGCACCCTAATGTGCATTTTTGGCTCGGAGGGATGTGGCACACTGTACCCTGCGAAGTCGACGCTGGGGTTTTGAAGCAGGGTATGCCGAATTGCGTTTCCAAGTGTGTGGCCCTCATTGCTGATTATAAATGTCTTCGATTGTGGATTGAGTGGATGAGGCTGATCGAGGCCCTTCGTCGTAACCTCAAGAAGGACCGACGGCACGAACTGCGACATGGATTGGTGAGATAATGACACAATGAGGGGAATGTTAGATCGAAAAATCGAGACGAGTTCTTGGGATCTGGGTTCGAGGGATAAACTCCCCCTTCTTCCTCTACTTAAACTGACACGGAACTGGGAGCACCACAAAACATACAGCCTCCTCAAATCATGCTCAAATAGCTCCAATCACCTCCCGCCTCTCTGAAATCTTAAATGTCCCAGCCAAAAATAGCCAAATTTAACCTTCCGTCCCCCCTCCTCCAGGACGGAAGCTCCATGGCAGCTTCAATCCTCCAGAAGCACTGCCACCCAACTCCCAAACCTTCCCCCCCACCCAAAACCAACACCTCCCGGCAGGGACGTGAGTTTCAGCGATATACTTCGTCCGGAGGTGAGCTTTAAGAAAGAAAGCAATATTTACGAGCACTACTAAACTAACAATATATTATTCCACTCAATTTACTTCGCACCTTCTTCGTTCGGCACAGCTCGACTAACCTGTGGCACTATCCCAGTGACCCGGAATGGCGAAATTTTAATGTGCAGTTCGTACCGAAAGAGCGAGTGGATCATCCCAAAGGGAGGGTGGGAAACTGACGAAACGATGGAGGTGAGTGAATTGATGTGAAGCGAAGCGAAGCGAAGCGAAGTGAAGCGAAGCGATGCGAGCCTTGATGAAGACGAGAATACGAGCCAACGTGCAGCTCGCTTGCTGCTCGCTTCGCTTTCTAGTCACAACTAGTGTACGTGTACAGGCGATAATACGAGTCACTACTAACCCCCCTTCGCACCTTCTTCGCTTCGCTTCGCTCGGCGCAGGAAGCGGCTCTTCGCGAATCGTATGAGGAGTGTGGAGTTGCAGGGCGTCTGTCCGACCCTCTCACTCCTGTCTCCTTCGAGTCGAAGAAGAAGGGGGGAAACCCTGGCACGATGTGCGAGCTGCATCCCTACGTGCTGTACGTTGAGGAGGTTTTTGAAGCGTGGCCAGAGGACGGTCGAGCAAGAAAGGTGGTTAGTTTGGACGAGGCAATCGACATCACATCAAAGCAGGGGCGGGAGGAACTCAGCCACGTGTTGAGAGAGGTGCGGGAGAAGCAAATTCATTTAAAGGGGTAGCTAGAATTAGACATATATTATTTGCAAATCTTCTCACTTTTATGACGCGCCCAACGATTCTTCTTGCAAACGAAGCCTTTTTCGAATTCATCAATGTTGCTCGGGATAATCCTCCATTTCTCGCACCCATCGCACTGAATCCAGTTAACCTGAATGCTATCGAGCCCTGGCTTCCATAGCAACTCCTCCTCTTTTTCTTCTTCTTCGTCCTGCTCGTCGCTCTCACTTCCATTTCCAGTTTCACTTTCAGGCAGCTTCTCCTTCTCCGTCTCCTTCTTCTCCTCACTATCGTCGCTATCGCTCATGGCCATCGCCTCACCCTTCGTCTTCTCGTACTCCGCCGTCTCAGTCACGAACCTAACCTTATCCGCCTTGGCCAGCTCGTGGTACTTTCTCTTTTCCTCGAGCGTCTTCCAGTTCGCTCCCATTTTTTTTGTGATTTCGGCAAAATTCAATTCAGGGTTGGCTTCCTTGATGACGGGGCGCATCTCGGCAGAGTAGAACAGGTAGGCTCTCATGGGAGCATTGGGGTCCTTGGCCATCTTGGTGGGGGCTTTGGCCTTCGTTTTTAATAGCACGTCTTCGTTATCCCACAAATCAATCTCCATCTCCTTGTCGTTCTCCTTCTCCTTCCTCTTCTTCGTTTCTCTCGCCTTCTCCAACTTCTCAACAACCAATCCTGTGGGTTCCTCCCCCTCCTCCTTTCCTCCAAGAATTCGAATCTCGATCGGGTACCTGTCGTACTTGCAGCTTGGGAAGTTCTTCTGCAGGGGGCTCAGCAAGCTGACAATGACCGGCAAGCTGAACGCGTTACCTAACAGCCGCCACTGCCGCTGGATATCGTTGCTCTTAGAATCACCCAAAATTGAACAGTATCCGTCATGCAACCCAAAGACTCTCTCGCATTCGTTGAGGCTCAAGTTTCGGAAACCTAACGAGTGGTCGTGCTTGCTCCTGTAGACGCGATTGAACGGTTCGATCCACCTCTTCTCGTCGTCGTAAAAGCTGTTGTCTCTGTTCGTCTTGAACACCTCCACTCCGTTGCTAGTTAAGATGCACTTCGCCTTTTCCCTAAGGGCCTCGGCGGGGGAGACGAGGATTTGTTGGAGATTTGGGGCGTAGGCTGCTTCGGGGAGTGGATTGAGCTTCAAATTAGTGTAAAAGTCTCGGGGGCGTGCTGCAGGCGACAGGAGCTCTGCCTGAAAGCAGCACGGCTGAGTCTCCAGCCAATCAACAATCTCCATCTTTACTTCGGTACTCATTCCGTTCACGTTTTCGAAGACGAATACAGGTGGAATCCTGCGTTGGGGGGAGGAAGAATTTCGAGTTTTTGTTAGCAGCTCCCATACACGCCGCTTCGCTTGCGGCTCACTTACGCACCTCCTCCTCCTCGCGTTCTCCCTTTCCACCAGCCTCAGAATGCGAAAAAACTGGAAAGCTAATTTTCCCCGCCCGCCATCTAGCCCCGCCCTATCTCCCCCGTTCAAATTTCCCTGGAACGAGAAGTCCTGGCATGGACTCCCTCCGATCATCAAATTGAAAGCGCCCCACTCGCTCACCATCTGACTTGTAATTTTCATGACATCCGGCAAAATTTCCAGCCTCCCATCCGCAATCAAATCGTTGTGTTGACTCTTAATCACCTCCACAGCGTCCTGGTCACACTCAACCGTTACCCACCTTTGTACCTTGATCCCTAGCTGTTTCACCGATGCGAGGGCTACTTCAATCCCGCTGAACAGGCTCAAGACGCTTACACCACTCGAGTCGAAAAAATTCATTTCTTCAAGGCTCATTGCAACTCGCTCGTTGGCCTCGTTCACAACCTGCGCCGAGCGAAGCGAGGCGCATTTTCAAATGAAGCACGAGTGGGTTAGTTTAGTGGTTGATGTAACCATCTGTAGTAGTTCTTCGCTCGCTCACCTTGATGTGGTAATTCTGCGTTTCGACATCCTTTATTTTGTGGGCATACATGCTTCCCAAAAAGTCTCCGCCGCCAATGTTGCTTCCATTCTTTCTGCTCTTCTTTGATAGTCCTTGGTCATCCTCGTTTTGCTCACTCGCGTCGGCGTAAAACGCATCGTCCAAGACCTTGGTCTTGCAAAAATCGCCAATTAATTTGTGAGCGTTGTTTGTGCTGGTGATGTGCCGGTTAACAAAATTTGACAATAATTGCTGTACATGGCCCTCCCTCGTTCTCATGAAGTACTGGCTTGCAGTTGTCGCTGCCACGCTTGTCGCTGCTTTGTTCAAAAAGCGACAGATGAAGCAGACCCAGCCTGGTTGTTGCGCGCACAGCAATTCGTGTCCGCCGCCCATGAACAAGATGCATTTTCGGCAGTAAGAGAAGTCACATTTATTTCCCCTACATTTTGAATTCACCGCTGCACTGTGGTGAAGATTTTCGTCTGCAATGTCGACAGAGGCCGTGTGGTTGGAGCACGCGACGCAAATCTCGTCCTCCTTTTGGATTTTCTTCCTTGAGAGTTTTTTTTCTGCGCCGAGCGAAGTGAAACGTGAAACGAGGCGCATTTTTAACAAAGCACGAGACAGCGCACAGCGAGCAAGCAAAAATTGTTGAGTAGGTTAGTAATTTTGCACGAAGCTTCGCACTCTTCTGCCTCAAGGCTCGCTCGCTTCGCTCGCTCGCCTTCAAACTCCGTCCACTTTTTCTGGTAGTTCACACCGCATGGAGCACATAAATGCGCATTAAATAGCGGGTGATGTACGAAGCTAGCAACAAGAAGCGAGTGGGTTAGGAGTTTGATTCGCACTCTTCTGTCTGTCACAAGGCTCGGTTCGCTTCGCTTCGCTCGCTCACCTCGGCAAAACTTTCAATGGGTTGATTGTTGATTTTTTGCCGTCCTCGAAACTTTCCTCAAATGTCGAGTCGGCCAACCCGCTTAGATTGGCAGGCTCGACGAAGTTCTCCGGCGTCTTCCCCCTCAAACGCTTCATCTTTCGCTGCGCCTCCTCCCTCTCTCGCTCTTGCTCAACCAAGTCGGCCTGACCCCAGTCAAAGTAGCGCCTGGCAAATCTTCGAATTCGGGTTTAGAAAGTTTTGAAATTTCTAGTGTTCTTGTTTTCCATAATTTTCCCTCGCTTCGCTTGCTGCTCACCGTTTGAATTCGTCATGTGACTCTAAAAAGTCCACGTTGAGAACTCCACCCTTGGAGCAGTGCTTGCCTCCAGGAAAAACCCAGCAGCTCTTTTTCAAGCCACCGTCAATTTTGACCTCCTCGTACTCAAACCCCACAGCCACGAACTTGTCCATGACGATCGGCCACGGATCCACAACGCTTATGGGGGAATTGTCGCAAACAAGCTTCACCTGCGCCGAGCGAAGCGAAGCGAAGCGAAGCGAAGCGCGTTTTCAACGAAGCACGAGAGCAGCGAGCGAACAAAAATGGTTGAGTAGGTTAGTTTTGTAGTGGATGTAGAAATCCATGTATTGTCTAGCAATCTCGTCCGGAGCGTCACAAGGCTCGCTCACCACGCGATTAACCACGTTAACCTCCATGGGGAAATCATCCGCGAACTCGCTGTCATTGTCGTTCTTCGCTTCAACGAAATCGACCACCTCTTCCTCCTCGTTACTGCTCGACTCCCCGCACATCTTTCTCTTCGTGGGGTCTATAACTTTCTTTCTCCGCTTCCTCGGCGTTGGAGTGGCGTAGATTGGCTTGGGACCGCTTTTTTTATTGCGCTGCTTATGGCCTTTGCGAGGAATCATTTCTTCGCTGTCGACCGGCGGCGGCACAATCTCGAAATGTCCCATGAGATCCTTGATCATCTGCCTGTTTCGCAGCACGTTTTTGCCCCGTTTTTTCTCCAATTTGCCCTTCTTTCTCTCGTTGTCTGCGTCAAGCCGTTGTTGCTTCGACATCGTTTGGTGCTCCACCTCTTCCTCGGAGGAGAATTCTCCAAGCTCGTCGTCCATTCCTTCTCCTCCGACCTTCAAAATCTGCGCCGAGCGAAGCGAGGCACATTTTTAATGAAGCAAGAGCAAAACGAGTGAGTCAAAAGAATTGAGTTTGTCGAGTCTTCATCAAGGCTCGTTCGCTGCGCTCGCTCACCTTCCTTTCTTTTCGTTTTTGGCCAAAAATCTTTCGGGGCGGGTCTGTGTGTGTAATAATGACCTTCGACTTTGCGCTCCGTCTTTTAAGTTTTGGAGAACTCTCGCTCTCCTCTTCAGCTTCATCTTCGCCGCCGCCGCAGCCGCTGCTGGCGGCGTGATCTGTCACGCTCGACTTGGAGCTGCTTTTTTTGCCGTAGAAGGTCAGATTGCTCTTCAGCTTGCGCTCCTGCGCCGAGCGAAGCGAGGCGCATTTTTAGCGAAGCAGGTTTGGAGGCGAGCGAGCAAAAGAATTGAATAATGTTAGTTTAGTCTCGTCTTCCTCAAAGCTCGTTCGCTTCGCTCGCTCACCTCCTCCAACAGTGCCCTGTCCTCGTCCTTCAACTTCTCGAACCTAACCGCTTCGCTCTTCTTCATGAGAATGTTGCAGCAGACGCAGGACCTCGGGAGAGAAGAGCCGAGGGCTGACTTGGTGTGCTGGCTCTGCGCCATCAGGTTCGCGGTTATGAGATTCACTTCGTCTTCGTCGCCAAAGGTTTTGCAGCGAAATCCCGGTTTGAGAATGTATGGAAACAAGCAGACGCCTTCAACTAGGAGTTGGACGTCGCACCTGAGCGAGCCAAAAAAAACGTGATGTGTTTTGTTTGTATGGGCTGGCAAAAGTCGTATATTATTCTTCATATGTCCTCCTCGAGGGTCGCTCGCTCACCTGATCTCGCATTTACGCAAGACCTTGTGCAGGTTGTTCACCTTTGACTGCAATACGCTTCCCCAGGATAGTGTATTGATGAGCATTGTGATGTTTTTGCAAATGCACTCAATCTTGCTGCGCCGAGCGAAGCGAGATTGTGCGCATTTTTAATGAAGGACGAGCGAAACGAGGGAGCCAAACAAAATTGGGTGAGTTAGTTTAGTAGTAGATGAAGCCTTTATGTCTGTAGCCATTTCGAGGGATTCATCGTGAGCATGCTCGTCTTCCTCAAGGCTCGCTCGCTTCGCTTACTCACCTCGAGAATGTCTTCAAATTGAGAGTCGAGAAGCATAAGTTGGGGGCCTGCCTCGGGTGGATTTTTAAAGCAGCGCAGTCCTCGGTAGTCAAGCTCGTGTTGAGCTTTCCGTACTTCTCCTTGAAC
>Ga0114994_10003355_pt1 | contig 11681 bp, 9 predicted proteins | sample ArcticOcean_MG_C_9_FD_87043 | JGI IMG/M metagenome (GOLD analysis project Ga0114994, IMG submission 87043) | Marine microbial communities from western Arctic Ocean - ArcticOcean_MG_CB2_152 | ecosystem: Environmental > Aquatic > Marine > Oceanic | place: Arctic Ocean: Canada Basin | collected... | reverse complement strand
TCAGGAATTGGGAGATGACTTCTCCTACATGCTTCGTATGGCAGACACCGATATCGACGGTCTCAAACCTCTAGGTACTGCACTAACCGCAGTCCGTGGTGTTGGGGACCGAACTGCTGCAAATATTTGCACCATTACAGGATTCGATCACGGCATGAAGGCCGGCCACCTTGATTCAGCACAGCAGGAAACTCTACGAGAGGCTATTGAGAGCTACGCTCAAAATGTTCCATTGTGGATGCTAAACCGTCAACGTGACCTACAAACCGGTGACGAACTTCACCTGTCTGGGCAGGAACTAAAACTCACTCACGAAGATGACATTTCTCGTCTTCGTTCAATCAAGTGTTACCGTGGAGTACGCCATGCTGGCGGCCACAAGGTACGCGGACAACGAGGTCGCTCCAACGGCCGTTTCGGACTGACTCTTGGAGTTCAGCGAAAGAAGTGATAGGAGGAATGAGATATGGGACATCCAAAATTCGCTCGCCCTAAGTACGACACACCGCCTCATCCTTGGAAGGCAGACCGAATCGAAGAAGAGCATGCAATTCGTTCTAATCATGGTCTAAAGAACATGACAGAGATTTGGAAGTCAAAGTCCGCTCTACGCCGTATTCGTGGACAAGCGATGAAGTTGATTGGTCGTGTTGATACTTCCGAAGGCCTTACTCTCGTGAAAAAGATGCTCTGTTAGCATCTCTTAACAGAAAGGGACTTATTGCTACCGATGCAATTCTGGACGATATATTGTCACTTTCTGCAGAAGACATCCTCAACCGCCGATTACAGGCTCAAGTATACTACAAGGGACTTGCTTGCTCTATGAAGCAGGCTCGCCAACTAGTTACTCACGGACAAATTTGTATTGGCGACCAGAAGGTCACAATTCCATCATACCCGGTACTTCGCGATGAAGAAGAATTAATTCGTTATCACCCTCGTTCTAATCTAAACGACGAGAGCCACGTAATCCGCCAAACAATACTCGGCGTTCGTGAATCTGCAGAATATGCAGAAGAAGAAGTAGATCCTGAGGCAACCCAAGAAGATGCTACAGTCGTTAACGAAGCTGCTGTTGAAGCGCCTAAGGCTGAAGACACAGTAACCAAAGAAGGGGGTGACGAGTGATGCGCAAGGCAATCATCAACATCTTTTCTAGTTACAACAATATGATAATGACTGCTACCGATTTAACCGGTGCAGAAACTATCGCCACCTGCTCAGGTGGGCAGGTAGTAAAATCCTCTAAGGATTCAGGTGGGCAATTCGCAGCAACTCGTGCAGCAGAACGTATGGCTGACCAACTTAAGGAGAGGGAATTCACTCAAGTTATTGTCAAGTATCGTGCACCCGGTGGTAACAAATCAAACAGCACAGGGCCAGGCGCCCAAGCTGCAATCCGTGCTCTAACTCGTGCAGGAGTCACCGTTACTCGTATCGAGGACGTCACTCCTATTGCTCACGATGGTACAAAGAAGAAGGGCGGACGTCGTGGACGCCGTGTCTGAGATTCTGAGGTGTTTAAAATGAAGGCGAAAATTGTTGAAGGTTGGCCAAAAGGTAACAAGATACGTATTATTTTGTCAAAGACAAATGCGGCACAGGTAAACAGCCTACGCCGTACAATTATTGCAGACGTGCCTAAGATGGCAATTACAAAAGTTCGTTTCGAGCAAGGAGTCACTCAAGATGACAATGGGCGAATCATAGAATCTATCAACGTATTGCCAGATGAGGTTTTGGCACATCGCTTAGCTATGATTCCAGTTCCAACATTCCTTGATGAATTCAAGTTCCCAGAAGACGACCCTAACAATGAGAACCTTCCAGAAGACCAGTGGGGTTCCCCTCTGTCACAAATCATCTACCACCTATCTATCCGTGGACCAGAACCTGATTCCGATGACCTATACAAGACAGTTTACGCTGGCGACTTGAATGTTTTAGGAGAAACGAAACTGCAGATTAAAGAAGAGCATGCACGTATTCCATTGACTATTCTTTCAAGCGGGCAGTATCTTGAGTTGTATGCATATGCAGCACTTGGCCGTGGTCGAGATCACGCAAAGTGGTGCCCTGCAGCAGCAGTCACATTCCAACCACGCCAGAAGGCTACTCTTAACAAGCCAAAGAAGGCAAACACATTATTCGATCTAAATTTGACTTCAAAGTCAGGTCGTGCAATCACTCCAAAGTTATTCACAAACAAGGAATGTACTGATGTAGACTCAGTACTAGACCTTGAACGCGCACTACACCAAGTTGGGCATGGTACTGGCCGTGACGAAGCATTCGATAATGCAATCACAATGGAAGATATGGATGGGGAATACATCTTCTCATTCGAATCAGACGGCGCTCTTACACCAGAAGAAGTATTCAATCAAGCATGTGGCGAACTCGTTTCCCGCTTCGAGAATATTACTGGTGAAGTTGACATCGCTCTGGCTTGATTATACCAAAGCCTCCTCCACTTTTTTGGAGAAGCATGATGGTCTATGTACTCTAGCGTAGCATCATGGATGAGACTACAGTCCAAGTTGGGGGTCATGTAACTCTCCTTTTTTCGATTCATTCCAAGTCACTACTTGCCCGTAACCAAGGCTCCCGCGGAGCTGGGTTTTGTCTAGAAGACGGCGTGGAAGCGACAGTCAAAATAATTGATAAGGGTCCTGACAAAATCTCAATCACATCGATGGAAGGGCACCTATTTCCAGAAGGGGTTCACTTGTATTTTGATTTGTTAGATTCATTCCGTGATGTTTTCAACGTGGAATCATTTGTTGAAATCAAAGTAAATCTGGAACTACCCGTTTGCCAAGGATTTGGAATGTCTGGGGCGGGTTTACTTGCCGCAAGTTTGGCACTAGGCGATGTTTTCGATTGTGGAGACGAGGGCCAATTAGCACGTCTGGCTCACCGTCTGGAAAGGAAGCATTCGAGTGGCCTAGGGGACGTCTTAGGATTATGGGCCGGTGGATGCGAATTACGAGTCACTCCGGGAAGCCCTCCATTCCCAGGGAAAGCATTTGGGTTTGATGTGAATTGTCCCGCACTATTGGTTTGGGACCCCGATGGAGGCAAGCATACCTCAAATTACATCGATGACCCGGCTTGGAAAGCGAAAATAACCAAAGCTGGGGAATCGGCGGTGGACCGATTAAAAGAGCATGAATGGAATCATAATATCTGGGAGATGCTTCTCGAAGAAGCAGACCAATTTGCTTTAGAATCTGGCTTATTAGAAGAGCCAGAACGTGCAAAATTACTCCATGCTGTATCGGAACAAGCGGACGATTCGATGAGTTGCCATCTATGCATGCTGGGAACTTCATTGATAGTAGTGCCAAAGAGATTAGGTGAAAACCCCGATTGTGATGAACTAGCATCCCGATTGAGAAGCGTCGGCTTAGGAGTCCGAGAAACTACTCTTCAGTAATTCGATTTAATGCCGATAAGTCCAATGGGCCACAATCGAGTAATACCGTGCCTGGAATGTGAACATTCGCACAGAACCCATGACGGAAAACGAGCGCTCCCTGGCCCCAAGAATCAACATATCTATTTGCTTGTTTTGTAATCTTCTTTCTTTGGAAATCAACGTCAGAACCATAGAAGTGTTTAGCATCAATCCAAGCAACGGGCTCGCCATTAATCTCTACATGGTCTAGGAATAGTAAATCAGGTGTATTGATTGGTCGTCCATGCTCTGCTGTTTGCTCCTTCACCATCTCAGGTTGCCGGCGAATACGAACTCCCTGATCCTCAAACCAATCAGCAAGAATCTCTTCAAACAAATCCGCTCTAACGTGGGTCTCAGATTGGTCGACATTACTGACCCTGTCTGCGGCTTCAGCCGCTTCGAACTCGTTCCTCTCCCTCTCTTTGAACTTCGATGGTGAGCGCAATGTTTCCTTGATTCTAGACTTGGACCAACCCATTTCTTTCAGGACTACTCTGAAAATATTCATCGGTGGGAAATCAAATCGTTTTGACAAATCAACAATGCCCATTCCCTCTCTGTATAATCGTACTAAGGCCTTTCCTCGGGACTGCAATTTCCCATGTGAATAAACCGTTTTCTGTTGTAGAAGGGCGCTTCGTAGCGAAAGAGCCTGATCTAATGTCATATCGAGATTGTCAACCATAGTTCCAATTTCAGCAACTCTGTCATCGGGTAACCAACCAAATTCACCCTTCCTGACAACCTTTGATGCGAGTGAAGACTCGGTTTTCAGCGCCACTGGTTTATTCGGCCATTCGAACGAAAAAAGTCTGGGCTCGCTGGTGTCTTTTGGAATTCCAATAGGTCTTGGACTAACATCGAATCGAGATTTAGCGGATAATTTTGCCGCTGCATCAAATTCAGCATGGCGTTCTAGAAGCGTGGCTTTCGATGTCCCCCCGTAACGACGTGGCTTTGAAGAATCTTTCCCGCTTCGACGGGGCTTGTTGCGCTTATCCCCATCCGCCATACCTTGGGCTGTCCGCCCCCGCTCCATAGATACACCGGCTCATTTCAGAGAAGACAGGTCACTCAGTAATTGCTGACACTGTTTTTTCATAAATGCATTAATTCGATTAGCAAAGAGGGACATAAATATTGAAACTTCACAACTTGAGTGAATTTCAATGCCCCCATCTACCTGTGCGAGAAACGTGATACAAACCTTGAATTTTTTCAAACCACTGCCGATTGGGCGCTCGTTTCTACTTTGGCCCTTACTCATCAACTCGATTTCACAGAACCCATCTCCTTCTTTGATAGAACTAACAAGCCACCTGATCTCTATCAAAGCACCTTTGATAATTTGATGAACAGCGAGGTGGTCATCTTCATCCAACGTCTCTGCATTGGTTGCAAGCATACTTTTGACCCCACTGTTCCAATCGGGCCAACTACTGGGGTTTCTAAATGAAATCAAGGCTTTCTTCACGACCTCAACAGGAAGTTCTCGCCTAGCGGTATGAGTGAAAGACTTGCCCATAAAGGTGGCCAATTATTGGTATATGATTGATATTGCGGACGATAGATGCATCATTTCAAGTGAGTGATGGTGATGGCAAGCCATGCGTCGATTGTTAGTAATGGCTTTAGTATCTATTTTGCTTATTCCATTTGTTTTAGCAGATGGCGAAGAGGGACAACCCTTGGGGTGGGCACAATCTGCAGGGGGATTCGAAGATGAGATTCTTGGTGGCCACGTTGTATTAGATGACAATAGTATAATCGTAGCAGGTCAATTTACCACGCAAATACTGATTGGTGAGGATGGACTTGGCGCAGAAGATGGCCCCGGAGACGGCGACATATTCGTTGCTAGAATGAATTCTGAAGGCAATTGGACGTCGAGTTTTGGTTTTGGAAGCACAGGAGATGACGGCGTTACGGCAATTGCATTACACACCTCAGGGGATATTATTCTCGCAGGACACTTCTGTTTAGGTACTGCTGGCGAAGCTTGTAACATCTCTATTGATGGTACTCAAACCTTGGCAAAAGGAGATGATGGGCACGAAGGCGATGCTTTCATTGGCCGCTTTTCTTACATCAATGATACGTTAAACCCAATTTGGGTTAGAACTATTTCTAATGAAAATGACCTATCTGCATTAGATGTTTCAGTAAGTCCCAACGGGGGAATTTCAGTAGGAATTTTGCACCGAGGAATGATTGAAATCGGAGATAAAATCATACCGGGAGATGCCGGATTGAGCCTAGGAATACTACATTATGATGAAAATGGCAATTTAATCTGGGTTAATGGAATATCAAGTCCGGATGGGATTGAGCCATTTGGTGGGATGTGCTATTCAGCAGAAGGATACCTGCATGTTACAGGTACATTTGTAGGCACAATCCTGTTTATGGAAGAGCATAATTCGGTTGGCGAGGCAGATATATTTGTAGCACAATTAGATGTCGATGGTAATTTTACATGGATTAATTTTGCAGGAAGTACTGGCGATGATTGGTCCAACGATTGTGCAATAGATAGCACGGGGAAAATCCATATTGTTGGCCAATTTGAAGACACAGCAAATTTTGGTTTCATCAATGTAACCTCTAATGGTTGGTGGGATATATTCCATGCAACACTCACTACTAACGGAGCCTGGGAAGACGTTACCAATTCCGGGGGCGGGGGCTGGGAGAGTATAGAATCAATTATTATCGATTCACGAGATAACGCCTTAGTTGTAGGGACCTATACCTCAGCGTTTAGTTTAGGCTTAGACAATTTGACAGATCGGGATTCAAATGGAGACAAAAGAGATGTTTTCATTGGGCAGATAGATTCCAACAGAGACTGGTCGTGGGCTGTTTCTGCAGGAGGTTCAGGAGATGATACAGCTCGTTCAATCCAACTTGGAGAGGGTGAATCTCCAATTGTAGGAATGCATATACAAAACAGTGCCCAGATGTCCAATTTTACTCTTACTGCACAAGGAGGAGACGATATCGCACTTTGGAGTTATGAAAGAGATCATGATTCAGATGGTTTGGTAGATGGTTCAGATAATTGCCCAAGGGCTGCAAACCCAGACCAACAAGATACAGATGGAGATTTGTATGGTGATGCTTGTGATGACGATGATGACGGCGATGGAGTTGGCGATGACTGGGACGATTGCACCCCAGGGGAAACCGGATGGAATTCAGCACCTAATACCGATCATGATAGCGACGGATGCCGAGACGCAACTGAGGATTTTGACGATGACGAAGACGGAGTTTTCGACCATAACGATGTATGCCCCGAAGGGCCAGTTGGCTGGATGTCAACAATTGAGAATGACGAAAACCAAGATGGTTGTGAAGACGTAGATACCGATGGTGACGGCTTCGTAGACCAATTAGACAAGTGCCCGGCAATCGATGACGACCAAGCGGATTTAGATGGTGATGGAATTGGAGATGCTTGCGAGACCGATACCGATGGCGATGGAATAATCGATAGTATGGATAATTGTGTTAGAGACGACTTTACTTGGGAGAGTGACCACGATGTAGATCATGACCAAGACGGCTGCCGAGATGCAGATAGAGATGCAGATGATGACGGAGATAATGTTCTGGATTTATCTGACGATTGTCCCACTGGGGAAATTAATTGGAACAGTAGTTTCGACCATGATGCTGATGGCTGCCATGATGATAGAGAGGATGGTGATGATGATTCGGATGGAGTTTCAGATTCTCTAGACCTCTGCCCACGCGGATATGTGGGACTGCCAGGGTCCGGAATGGATATCGACCAAGATGGATGCATTGATTCTACTGAAGATACAGATGATGACAATGATGGCGTGGCAGATACTTCTGATGATTGTATGTACACTTCTCCGGGAATGGAAGTAGATGCAAACGGATGTTCTGGCATTCAATTAGATGATGATGATGACGGCGTCCACAATCTCAATGACCTGTGTCCAGCATCGCCACTCGGAGAAAGAGTCACATCAACAGGCTGTCCTGTCGAGCTCCAGGTTGACGATAATGACGATAAATCACAATCGGGAACAGATACTGGATCCTCTTCTTCTCTAACATGGATACTATTTGCAATAGCAGGAGTATTGGTTGTAATTGCACTAATTGTTACATTAAAGCCGCAACCACCACTTCCGCAACCACCACTTCCGGCTAAGGTTATTCCAAATGTAAATCCAGAATTAGCTGTAAATGACGGAAGGGGCCAAGGGGATAGCAGTGCCACTTCTACCGATGTCGATATCGCCAGTCTCGATGTCGATGCTGGAGATTCCCAACTCTCTGCAGATGAATCCCGAGGCGGCGCTGATGATAGCACCCTCGTCGAGTGAACCGACAATCATTCGCTTTTCATCATCCGACCATTTGAATATTTGAGGCAACATTCTCTTGCCCCAGAAGCCCATGACTTCGCCACGCATTTCTCCTTGAGCAAACGGAAGAGTTGCCAATGAGGCAGCAAATGTCTTGACATTCTCCCCAGATTCTAGATGTGAAATCGCAGCCTGTGCTAGTTCTCTTCTCCATGGACGAGATATATGCACAATAGCATTGCTAGGATTACCTCCAATGTGTTTAGAAGCAACCTTTGCAACCTTTCTAGCCTGTTCAAGGAAAGCACGAAGATAGGATTCTGCATCAAGTGCTGCCAATTCTTCTACCCCTAAATCACCAGGTGTATCGAAAACTCTACCTGCAACTAGGTCACTATGTCCAAGTATTTTCCACCAATCTTCAGCGATATGTGGGGTGGCAATTGAAATCATATGTGTCCAAACTTCTAGAATTTCCCGGCCGACCCCGGGGTTTTCTCCCCCACGCCTACGATACCAATTGATATCTTTGATCAAATCAAAATGGCTAGCATCAACCGCTCCACGCAGGTCATAACTATCCATCGAATCTTGCCACTGGATGCATCTCTGCTTTAGACGAGCCCTCATCCACAAGTCAATATCGCTAGAATCTCCATTCCATGATAGGATAATTTCAGGCATGCTATACAATTGAACCATTTGTCGGTAATTGGCCTCTAGGGCTGAATCCGACCAATCCATTCCAGCAGTAGGGTTTGCAGCGAAGAGAATGAACAACCTTACAGTGTCAGCACCATATTTCTCAATCATATCTTCTGGCGAGACCGTATTGCCAAGACTCTTACTCATCTTAGCGCTTCTTTCACCCAATTCAGAATCACATTGTGGACAATTATTGCCTGAATGTGAAACATTGAGTGTAATTGCACAAGAATCGCACCAAGGTGCAGTTTTGTTTACCATACCCTGGCACAATAGTTCCTTGAAAGGTTCGTCAATATCGTGAAGACCCATATCCCGTAGGGCCTTTGTCCAGAACCTGGCATAGATAAGGTGCATTTGTGCGTGTTCAATACCGCCACAATAGAAATCAACATTCATCCAATGATTTGCAACACTTGGATTGAAACAAGTTTCGTTTTGCATAGAATCTGTATATCGCAAGAAATACCAAGAAGAATCCACGAAGGTATCCATTGTGTCGGTTTCTCTTCTTGCAGGATTACCACATGTTGGGCAATCGACATCACAGAAAGTAGAACTAGATTCCAAAGGATTGCCTTTACCATCGAACACAACGTCCCGAGGTAATTCAACTGGAAGTTGTTCTACAGGAACAGGAACTGCCCCACATGCCTCACAATGAATGATTGGTATCGGAGTGCCCCAGTATCTTTGTCGACTAATTAGCCACGGTCTAATCTTCCAATTAATTGTGCCATTGCCCGTACCCATCTTTTCAAGGGTATTACAAACAGCCGCTTTAGCTTCAGAACCATACAGTCCATCAAAGCCAGCGATGCCAGAGTTAACCATCCACCCAAGTCCACATTCGGCTGCTTCAAGAGCATCATCTGCACTACCTTGCTCAGTCATCATCAAAACGCGTTTGATTGGGAGATCATACTTATTTGCAAATTCAAAATCACGTTCATCATGTCCAGGAACAGCCATTACCGCACCTGTTCCATATGAGGCTATTATGAAGTTACCAATCCAAATTGGAACGCACTCCCCAGTTAGGGGATGAATAGCGAAAGACCCAGTTGGCACTCCCTTTTTCTTACCCATATTTTTGATACGGTCAAATTCACTCATAGCTACAACTTCATCGTGCAGTAACTTCCAATCATGTTCGTATTCGGTGCCTTCTACCAAGCTATGCGCCAATTCATGTTCTGGAGCAAGCGTAACGAAAGTTACGCCAAAAAGTGTATCTGGCCTAGTTGTGAATACGCTAAATTTGTCATCCCGGCCTTCAACGCCAAATTCAATTTCCGCACCTTCAGAGCGACCTATCCAATCCTGTTGCAGCGCTTTGACGTTTTCAGGGAAATCGATAGTTTCCAATCCATCAAGTAATTCTTGAGCATATTTAGTAATATCAAGGAACCATTGACTCATTTCTTTTTGGATAACAGGGCCATTACATCTCCAACATCGGCCTGCCTTTACCTGCTCGTTTGCAAGTACTGTATTGCAAGAGTTACACCAATTTACTGGTGCATATTTCCGATAAGCCAACCCACTTTCTACAAACTTCAAGAAAAACCATTGATTCCAGCGATAATATTGCGGGTCATGACTTTTCACAAGTCTACGCCAATCATAAGAAAACCCCATTCGCTTGATTTGTTGAGTGATAGATGCCATATTTCTTTCAGTGATATCATGGGGGTGGCCACCTTCTGCAATCGCTGCATTTTCGGCAGGCATCCCAAAAGAATCAAACCCCATAGGGTACAATACATCAAAGCCCATTAGGCGCTTATACCGGGCCACTGCGTCTCCAATAGAATAGTTTCGAACATGACCCATATGCATCTTACCCGAAGGGTAAGGATACATTTCAAGACAGTAAAAAGTAGGGTTCCCTTCTTGTAATTTAGCGTGGAAAATATTCGCATCATCCCAAGCCTTTTGCCAAGATTCTTCAGTTAATTGTGGAATATATTCCGACATTGAAGCCCCTCCTCGCCCCTACGGGGCGAACTGTCGAGCAATACAATGGCCTTGAATCCATCTGCGAAATCACACTTCAGTAGTATCGAGGAGGAACACTGCCTCTCGAGTCAGACTGTATCTGTTTCGCACGCCATTCTTGCGTTTCTCAACAAGTCCGAATTTTTGTAGAGTTCGAAGATGGTGGCTGACTAATTGTTGAGATCTATCCAATCGGTGTGCTAGTTCAGATTGAGTAGGATATTTCTTCATGTTACCATCGTTGTCAAGCAGGCGCAATATCTTGCCTTGCAGACTATTTGGGTCAGGTGATAGCGGAGGCAAAGGTAACTCGCCTTCGATAATTCCTGGATGGAGATTGGAAGTGAAAGGATAGAATCTAACAAGACGTCCATCAGGCCTTCTCCAAATTCCTCCATCCTCTTCTAGTACCTTTAGGTGGTGTGTAATCTGGCCATTTGACATTTCAAGGGCAGCCATTAATGCACGGAAATGACAACCAGGGTTTGCAGTCAAATAACCCATTAAACGACCCCTTTGGTATCTGCCATCACTAGTTTCACTAGTGCGGCCTACAAGGCCAAGGAGCCACAATCCAGCACTGGTAGTAGGGATTCTCCAACTCTCATTAGTTGCAATTAATCCAACCAATAGGGAGATGAGACCCCCACTTGCAACAACCACTCCCACAGTTACTACCACGGGGCTGATTTCATTCTCTTGAGCCTCGATTGCAGGTGGCGCATTGGAATCTTGCTGAGTCTCTTCAGAAGTGAGTTCAGATTCTTGATTATACACTTCTTCAACAACAATTGCTGTTGCTACGAAATCTGAACATTGTGGCGCCGCTTCAGATTCGTGAACTAGGTATTCTCCAGTAGCCCCGATTTCAGGGAACCATGATACTAATCCTGGGGCGCTAGCTAGAGTAATTATCCCCTCTTCAGGAGAATTAAGTAGCCAGCATGTTCCTTCTTCAGTATTAGTAGAACTCCATGTTCCCTCTACTACACGTGATACAATAGCCCCGTCATCGCCTTCGGAATCACCGTTGGAAATAATTTCTTCATCAACATCGATTGGCCAATCAAAAACCATCAAAGATTGTACTAAGGGGTCACTAATACTTACAAAGTAAAGTGAATATTCGCCCTCTTCTAAATCTATCATATCGAATTCTAATG
>Ga0114994_10003354_pt1 | contig 11682 bp, 11 predicted proteins | sample ArcticOcean_MG_C_9_FD_87043 | JGI IMG/M metagenome (GOLD analysis project Ga0114994, IMG submission 87043) | Marine microbial communities from western Arctic Ocean - ArcticOcean_MG_CB2_152 | ecosystem: Environmental > Aquatic > Marine > Oceanic | place: Arctic Ocean: Canada Basin | collected... | reverse complement strand
CTTAGACTTAGAGACTGCTTTCTTTGCTGCTTTCTTTGATTTCTTAGCTACTTTCTTTGATTTCTTAGACTTAGAGACTACTTTCTTTGCTACTTTCTTTGATTTCACTGCTTTCTTAGACTTAGAGACTGCTTTCATTGATTTCATTGATTTCTTGGCTACGGGCATTGATTTCATTGATTTCTTGGCTACGGGCATTGTATAATATATTACAAGTAAATAATAATTAATAATAAATAAAAAAATAATAATTAATAATTAATAATTAGATTTAATTGGTAACTAGTCTAGGAGCAATACTCATACTTTCGAGTTCCTGAATAAGCAATTTACACGCATACGGCATTCGGACTTCCGAAAAGTTAATATAATTTTTACATTTCTTACATTTCGATATATTTTCTATATAATTAACTTGTGTTATGAGACCACAGTCATTACATAAATATACTTTATAATTATCGGATACGTCCATCATTCTTTCTTTGAGGAATTGTAGCGTACCATGAGCAATCATACAATCCCGTTCCATTTCACCAAATCTAAGACCACCATCTCGGGACCGTCCTTCAGGTGGTTGGCGAGTCAATAATACCTTGGGACCAGTTGACCGCGAATGAACCTTATCTTCTACCATATGCTTAAGGCGTTGATAATATGTAGGTCCAATAAATACTTTGACATCTAATTGTTTTCCAGTAATACCGTTATAAAGAACTTCATTACCATATCGTTCGAATTTGGCATGTTTCTCCAAGGTTTCTCCTATATCTTTAATATCTACATTTGAAAATGGTGTAGCATCACCATATCCACCCACATTCGCACACACTTTACCAAGCAGACATTCCATCAATTGGGCAATAGTCATACGACTTGGAATAGCGTGAGGATTAATAATAATATCTGGTCGAACACCGTCTTTGGTATATGGCATATCTTCTTCGTTATACATCATTCCGACTGTTCCTTTTTGTCCGTGTCGTGATGAAAACTTATCGCCAATTTTTGGAATACGTTCCGAACGGATACGGACTTTACAAAATCTATGTCCTTCGGCATTACAATTAATATAGACCTTATCAATAAAACCACTTTCATTGTTGCGAAGCATTGTGCTATTGTCTTTAAACACTTGCTTTGTTCGGTCTTTGGAATTACTCTTCATGGGAATTATTTTACCAATAATAATGTCATTTGAATTTACAAACACATTTTCCTCGATCATACCATTATTATTTAGTTTAGAGTAGGAACCGGGTTTCATTCCCTTTGTAATATTCGGGTCAGGTTTAGTGAATTTTTCTTCTTCACCCGAAGATTGAAGTTTCTTTTCATCATCCTTGTAGGTTCTGTAGAATGTCGAACGGAATAATCCTCGATCTACTGCCGACTTATTGATAATAACTGAATCTTCTTGATTGTATCCCGTATAAGAAGCAATTGCTACAATAATATTCATACCATTCGGAATATTGTTTGAAGGTAATAGGCGACCAATTTTTGTATTCACGATTGGCTTACAATTATAGTGAAGAATGTGGGCATTGGTGTCCATCCGCTTATTGAAATTCGTTGCGTATATACCCATTGCTTGCTTACCCATAGCAGATTGATACGTATTTCTAGGAGATTGATTATGATTTGAAAATGGAATACACGATGAAAGAACACCTAAAATCAAGGAAGGATGTATTTCACAATAATTGTATTCTATATTCTTTTTCAGATCTTTCATGTTCATGGCAATCATAGAATGAAATGATTCTACACTATCAATATATTCAATACACCCTTCTTCACACGTAGTATCCATATTATCTTGAAAAATTTCATTTTCTTTTAAGGACTTGATTAGTAAATTATTCCATTGAATTTTGTTACTGTTAAGTTTATTAATATCTTCCTTAGTTATTGTCAGTTTATTCTTATTGACCACAAACAATGGGCGGGTACATCGCCCCGAATCCGTGAAGATTTGTATTTCATTCATAGTATAGTTAAATGAAATCGATGTATAAATATTAATAACCCCTAGTCGTTTATTTTTCTTTAACATGTTAAACAATTCCAACGAGTTTTCAGAAACCCCTATCCAATTTCCATTAATGAATATCTTTGTTTTATTGACAATATCTTTGAAATCAAACTCTTCGTCGAGACTTAAAATTTTGTCTTTCAATATATTCTTAATTGGCAATGTCGATGTTTGATTACTAATAAATGTGGACACCGCCAAATTTTTAACTAATCCAATGGCACCACCTTCCGGTGTTTCGGGCGGACAAATAATTCCCCATTGTGTATTATGTAATTTACGTGGTGGTACTAACTTACCATTCTTCTCTGTGGGTGTATTTACACGCCGTAAATGCGATAATGTACTATTATATGTAAGACGACTCGCAACTTGGGCAACACCGACTTTAGTATTATTCGTCTTTATACCCCAGTTTCCTGTAGCCAAACCATATTTTAATCCAGATTCAATCGTGGTTGATTTGAGAATTTTATATAAATTGGTGGAATTAATAATATTTTCAATATTTTTACTAGTTTCCCAAGGACTATTATTAAGTTCTTTCATAATACTGTTTCGCATGTCTTTGATTAACTTATTAAAATATTGGCGGAAAAGCATAGCCATTAAATAACCAGAGGTATCCACTCTTTTATTACAATAACTATCTCTATCATCATAATTAATTTTCTTAAAGAAGCATTTTAATAGTTTATTAATCATATATCCCAGAAACAAGGCTTTCTTTTTGAAACATTCACCAACATGAGCTAATAGGTCACGTTTCAACATGGATGCGAATATTGTGTGTTGTTCATCTCGACTAAGAACCAAGTCCTTCGGTTGTCCAAGAATCATAGAGTTGCTAAGAATAAATTCGAGAGCTTCTTTTTGTGTAGAAACAAACGAAGCTTCTTCGATCGAACCTTTTAAAGCGTTAATCATTTCTTTATCTTGAAATTCGTGTAATACATTCATTAAAATGTCTTTGTCTTTGGTTACCCCGAGTGCTTTAAACAATATAAACACCGGTATGTCAATTTTAACGTGTGGCATAGTTATTTTAAGTGTTCGTCCATATACACTTGGTTTCGATGTAAGTTTAATTGAAACATTCTTGGAAATATGGAATCCTTCATCACTACACGATTTTACTTCACAAATATGGGAATACTTGGATTGACTTTTACTTGATAGGTAAACAAATACTATGTTTTCCGCTATTTTTTCTTGAGAAACAATGACCTTTTCATTTCCGGAAACAATGAAATAACCACCTAAATCATATTTACATTCGTCGTTCTTGATTTTAATATTTTTACTCTTTTCAAGTAAGCAATATTTTGAACCTACCATAATAGGTATTTTACCAATATTGATTGATTCTATTTTCTTTTCACTAAGAACTTTACTTTCTTCATTGTTCATTGGATTTTCAATGATTTTTACTTCAATATCCACATACAATGGAGCACTATACGTAAGATTGCGTAACCGTGCTTCTTGTGGATACATAGGTTTAGTACTACCATCATTTTCACTAATAGTAGGATTGGTATTATAACTATTAGTGAAATTAACTACGATTTCGTGTTTATACTTGTTAAGCGTTTCATCGTAATTGTGGAAAATCGAAATTGGATTGGATTGTTTAATAACGCATGGTATCTTATTTTCCATAAAATCGTTGAATGAATCGATGTGATGACGGATGAGTTGTTTTCCCTTATATTGGTTCATCATTTTTTCGATAACCGCCCAAATATCATTTTGATTTATAGTAGAAGAAGCCATGTTGATTTCTTGATATATTGAAAAAATTAAGTTTAAATTATTTTTTTCAATTTTTATATAAAAACAATAAATAATTATCTATTTCCTTAAATAAAATAATTATTAAACAATAGCCCAAGTAAAAGAAGGACTAATAGAAATCCCATTAAATATATGTTGTTAATATTACTACACGTCTTCTTATTTTGTGTTTCGAAACTTTCGATAATATTATTTGCCATGAATTTCTTGGCACTTTCTGGAAGCACTTTTTTGGGTAATTGTATTTTTTCAGTATAAAGTTCGGTGTCGTCTAACGTTTCATCATATTTTATTACTAAATTATCTATATCACTATCTTTAGACTCCCCGACAATTTCAAAGGGCGAAAATTCAGGATGGGTTTTCAATATTTCTTTATAGGAATCCTGGTCTGTTTCATACATTTTGAATAATTGTTGGATTAAATAAGTTTCTATTTCTCTATTTAGTGCTGGTGCTTCGGGGTCTTCGCTAAGAACCTTTAGCATCGTTTTGTCGCCATTGTTTTTTTCCAATAATTCGGAACCCGCTTCACATAATATTTTTATTACTATTAATTTTTTATTTAGTGTATTTACGGATGTAAATAGAGGGGATTCACCGAGCGTATTTTTTTCAAAAATACTTGAACCATTAAATAGAAGGAATCGTATTATTTCTTCATTACCAATACGAATAGCACTATGAAGTGGTGTATCGCCATATTTATTTTTAGTGTATATATTTCCACCGAATTTCAATATCATATTGACCATATCTTTGTTACCCTTCAAGCACGCGATTTGTAGGGGGGAATTACCGTCTTGATTCTTTATTTCTAATGATACATTGGTAGCGTGTTCTAATAGATAGTAAAAACAATTTTTGGAATTTCTATATAATGCTTCATGAAGTAATGTGTTTCCTGGAAACCCATATGCTAATACTTTATTTGCCTTTTTTTTATTATTATTAACTAATAATTGTAAATTCTCTAAATCATCACTTTTGACTGCGGTTACCATATCAAGGTCTTCTAAGTGTTCATTTGATTTTGTTTTATCACTACTCGAAATAATAAAGGGTATTTCCATATTATTACAATTAGCACTATTACAATCGGGCATTAAGTTTTCGGCTTCGCCATTGTAATCGATAGTCGCATATTTAAGTTTACAATATTCATATAAAGTGGGTTCGCGATAACCTGGACAATTACTGCCTTGACATACCTTTATACTTTTCATATTATTCTTTTTTTCAACAATTTTAATTTTTTTAAAGGTCTCTTTAAACGAAGCTGGTAATGAAACCTTAGATTTAGACAATTGGTTTATTGTGGGATCACAACATTCGCTGATAATACCCCGTTTTGCTTTACAAAGATTAGTATGTTGTTTTATTTTTTCTTCTTTTTCATCTATTGTATATTTTTTATTTGTGAAAGGATTGTTTAAAGAAAATTCTAATTCTGTATATGGTTTTACTATATTACAATTGTTGTCTTCATCAATACAACTTACTTTATGTAAGATATCGTCCATTAAATTAAACACATAAAATAATTAAAATCTAACCATATTTTTCTTAAATAATAATACTAAAAATACTACTATTATAGATATAGTTACCACGTATAGTACTATTTTTGTAGTGGTTGATATATCATATGATTCAATATCAACGTATTTAATTTTCCTTTCACATTCAATTTTAGGACAACCATTTTTATCATAGACTAATTTTGAACCATTCGCACAATTTATTTTTTGTATACTCGAACACGGTTTTTTTGTAGTAGTAATAGGAGAATAACTCGTAAATATTTTATTTTCGTTTTTATCTGTGTCGGTTTCATTCGTCTGTTCTTCTTCTTCAATAATATTAATATTATTATTTATAACTTCATTATTATGATCGTGATTCGGTTCATGAGTATGTTCTGGAATCTTATTATCAGTCATTTCATTTAACTTGTCAAAATCGGTATCCGTTAATTCATCACGGTCATCTTCAATAAATTTAACCGTTAGTTCTTTACTTCCTAGTTCGTGGATTAAACTTAGTATGAATGATTTACTAAATCCTGTTGTATCTAATTTATTAATAATTTGTTTTACACTTTCTGTTATATTTTTAGGTGGCGGTTCTTCGTATTGTTCTTCTTCTTGTTCTATATCGTCATATTCATTATTGCCATCATTGCCATATTTGCCATCATTGCCATTTTGTTTACATTGTTCGGTTTTATTGAATAATTTATCTTTTACATTAAGAGCATTTTTATAGTCAATACTATTAATAAGTTCTGGAACAGTCTTTGTATCTTTAGAATCATACGATACTAATGATCCGCTAGTAGGATCATAGTAATATTTTTCGTGTGTTTGCATATTGGAGAACACAACTGGTTGATCACCCATATACATTATAGGTTCTATACTAGTTTTTGCTATATATTTATTGTTTTTAGAGTCATATAAAAGACTATCATTTTCATATTCGTATTCATAAATTTCTTTGTATTTATCTTTGTCCATTTCTACAGTATAGGATGTGAATCCTTCATTACAATGGGCTAATTCATCTGGAGAATATGATTCACAATAACCAGGTGTTATTTCATCCTTGGTTTCTATATTTTTACACATATTACAAGTTGTGTTCATTTTAAAGTAATGTTATATTTTTTTTTGTTTGTTTGATTTCAAAAAATAAATTAATAGAATATTTAAATGAATAATATCAAGGTTATATCTATAAAAACAAATAAATTGGACGATATACTATCATCTAAATCTAAAATAAAAGACATTCTTAAGAAAAAAATGGAAGTTTATGATACTAAAAAGGAAGAATATAAAGAAAAAAATTTTAAAAGTCAGTTTTTTAATCCACCTAAAACCAAACGTAAACCTATCCAGGATAAACTTAAACGGCGTAAAACACAAAGAAATATACAATCCGAATTCTTTGAAAATGTTAAACCAATAATACCTAATAAGAATGTATTGGGTATATTTCAGAAAGTATTAATATCAGAAAATTTAGGACATATCAATAAATTTATTAGATTGATTACACGAACACAACTCATTCTAATACTCACTAGTCTAGACATGACAAAAAAAAAAACTAGAGCCCCTACTCCCTTATTAAAAAATATATTATATAATTTTATAACATCGAATATTCATATAGTAGTTTTATAATGTTAGTTTTTTATTTCCTATAAACCATTCAATATTTTTTTGTTTCTTTTTTTTATTAATTACTTCATTATATTCTACCATTTCATTTTCCGGAAAACAATAGGACTTCATATATATAAATAGCATGAGTAGGTTATTCATCATTCGTTTCACTATCTGAACTTGAATTATCAGAGTCATCATAACTAATTTTATTAGATTCCCAATCGTATTCAATTTTTATTGAATCCCAATAATAATCATCTATATAATTAAACGTATCGCAATCAATTAATTTTTCATACATCTTATTTTCTTCATAAACATAATCGGGATATCTATCAATAATAATCTTACTAATAAATGGTAATGGTTTCATATGTGAATGAATCATATTATCAAGTTCGATAGTATTTGAAAAATCCATTTTGTTGAGTTGAGTTGAATGTATTAAGAATTATATAGTGTATTTATTTAAATATGATTTTAAATTGGGAAATCAATTTTATAATAATAATCAATAAAATTTACTTTTTATTGTAATTCAAAAATTTTAATGATAGTACAGTTAAATTATATATTACTAACGATTAGAAATTATATAACTATAGAAAAAAAAATAAAGACGCTTACTATAACTTAAATTTTTCAAAATGATCGTGTGGAACAGTTTCAAAGAAATTGCCATGACCTAGATTTCTAAGATGAATACCACAATATTTTTCGTCTGGTTTATGTTTCCGCTTACATTGTTCGCCAATAATCCAGTTTCCATTTTCTTCAATTGTTTTTCCTTTTGCCCATATTCTTCCTTGACATCGGTTAATAGGAATTTCGGATGATTTACGAATTTGTTTTACTTTTGGTTCTATGATGCTAATAGTACTAATTTTAAATTTAGAATATAGTTCATCTATAGGTTTAATGAAATTATAAGTTCTGTTGATTTGTTCTAGTTTTTTCTTTATTAGTATGTTTACTTCATCTATTAAGTATTCGTCGAAATCCATCGTATAGAATAATAATCAATAGTAAATAAATTAAAATATTAAAATATTCAATTTTAAAATATTTTCATTCAAAATATTTTCATTCAAAATAGTTAATGAAAACATAAGGAATCCTTTTGTGCTTTACTCATATGAGTATTTGTTAAATGCGTGATATTACAAATAACAAATTCGCCTTCATCGTTACTAAAACCGATACGCTTTACACCATGTTTCTTTAATTTCTTTAAACAATCACAACACGGCTTCGAATTGACAATATGATTATCACGTGTAATTCTACCGACCCATAGTGTATATTTTCCTATCATACGTTTTAATTGTTTATCGCAGAAGAATTGTTTGCGCAAATGATTAATCATTTTATTTATTACGTCCATCTCGGCGTGCATACTAGGTACAATACTATTATTGTAACTTGACCTATCTTTATTTTTTCCTGTAAAAATAACGCGTGAAGAGCCTTTAGTTAATATGGCCCCATGACGCGCCGATAATTGGGACGTTTGACATATTTCTATTATAATAGACTTTATTCTATTTAATCGTGGCATGCTTATGGATAAACACCAAAAATATTTAAATATATAAACATAATAATAATCAATTTTAAAAACAGTTTAAACATTACGAAATAAGATATATTAGAAGACAGGGAAGTCTTAAAAACTTCTAAGGATTTCTTTATTTTTTGTTTCTTATAAAAAGCGAAAAACAGATGAATCCAATTTTTCTAAATAACGATGGACTCGGCTGAATGATAAACAAGACATCGTGATATATCAATGCGTATGATACGCAAAAATTTGAAGTTCCGTTAGCTCAGTCGGTAGAGCACCGTGCTTATATCGCGTTGGCCACAGGTTCGAGCCCTGTACGGAATAATCCCTATATATGAACACACAGCAATAATACACGGAAACTTTTAAATTCTAAAAATGTTCATAGATATAATACCGAAACCCAAAATTGTATTTTGCTCCTGTAGCTTAGTCGGTAGAGCGTTCGGCTGTTAACCGAGAGGTCGCTGGTTCAAGCCCAGCCGGGAGCGATACAAGTCCTGAGTATGACTTAAAACTACTCGATTTTGCGTAACGTAATAGAAAGCAAGGTCAATAGATCGAAACTATTTCTTGCTAATTACTCACCTTAGCTCAGTTGGTAGAGCGTGGGATTGTAGTGGATCTATTCCAAAAGAATAGATATATAGTAATATTATTCAATTAATATTATAAACAGTATTCCTACGGCCGCTGGTTCAAATCCGGCAGGTGAGAAACTTTTTTCTATTTCTTCTGTTTCTTAACGGATTTTTTCTTATTTGAAGAATTCCTCTTTTTCTTTTTGGTTTCCCACCAACGAATGATTCGTTCTATTTTTTAAGATAATAATTCGTTATAAAACTAATTAGCCCCAGTATAGCATCGAATAGTAAAAACATATACGCTGGTTGTTCTTTTAATAATAGTGCTGTTGTTCCAAATCCTATGTAATTCAACGCATGAACTAGACGTAAATTATGCCACCAAACTTTCCCACCGAAAAACCCGACCTTTTTATTTTTAATAAAGGATAATATGAAACTAAATCCAATAATTAATCCTATTAATCCTAGAAAATACTGCACGTATTTGTATTTTTTTTCAAAAAAATAATACGCTATTGCTACAAATGACAACCGCACTGGCATACAACCTATAAGAAATAATGTCTTTCTATCCATATTATTATAATAAAAAAACATTTAAACTAAAAAGTATTATAAATATAACATTCCCAACATGGGTATCCCACTATTTTTTAAAATTTTGTCAGAAAAGTATGACAACTGTGTCGTTGATACACTCGAAAATGTAGAAGCACTATTCCTAGATATGAATGGTCTGATTCATCCATGTACTTCAAGGGTACTAGACGAAAACTATTCGCATAAATATAAAGACACATATGAACAGAAAATGTTGTTTGAAATAGAAAATGAAATTAAACGCCTCTATATGATGAATAAACCGAAATTCATCTATATGGCAATTGATGGTGTTGCGCCGGCATCTAAAATGAAACAACAACGGCTTCGTAGATTCAAAACGGTTCTTCATAACAAAGAAATGGAAGATATTTATACTTCGTGTAATATGCCTATACCCAGTGATATATGGGATAAAAACTGTATTTCACCTGGAACTGAATTTATGGAAAAGGTTTCAAAACATCTAAGGAATGTTATATTTAATGACCCCATCTATAAAGATGTAACTATTTATCTCGATGATTCATTAACCCCTGGCGAAGGCGAACATAAACTACTTGAATTCATTCGAACACATTCATTCAATGAAGACAAAAACCTTGTTATTCATGGATTAGATGCGGATTTAATCATGCTTTCGATGGCTTCTCATCAAAATAATATTTATCTTCTTAGAGACCAATATGACGCCGTCATATATTTTGATATTGACACAATGAAAACCAATATTATTCAAGATTTCAAGGAACGCTATTTCATAGGAAACACACATTCTTTCTTGGACCCAGAGAAATTTATAAGCATTATAAACGATTATATATTTGTATGTTTCTTTTTAGGGAACGATTTCTTGCCACATATATTAGGGATTGACTTGCGATATAATGGTTTAGATATTATTTTAGACCATTACGTTCAAACGTATCATTTGATGGGTACTTCATTGTCTGTTTATGACAAAAATGGCACTAAACTAAATACGAAATTCATTAAAACATTTCTTAGCAAACTTAACAATGGTTATGAAAAAATGGTCTATAATGTATTCAATAAAAGAAAAAAATTACGTAAACATTTTAAAATCCGTGCGGATGATGATTTCGAAAAATTTAATAGTTTGCTCAATAATCGCCCAACTATGATTAATCCAGACGAAGACTATATTATTTATGATAATCTATATATTAAAAAATGGAAAAACCGATATTATAAGAAATCTGTCGGTGAAATAGACAAAGATACAATCAATCTTATGTGTGAGAATTATATTGAAGGTTTAGTATGGGTATATAAATATTATTTCGAAGGATGTAGTGATTGGGAATGGAAATATGAATTTCACAATGGACCCCTTCTTAGTGATTTATTTCACTATTTCAATAATAATGTTTTTGATATCAATAAAGAGGTGATACTTAAAAAAAATAAACCGTGTAGTCATTACGTTCAATTGTTGTGTATATTACCGATTGAAAGCAAGGAAATATTACCGAAACAACTTCATAGTATTTTTAATGATAGTTCAGTGGCTTATATGTATCCGTGTGATTATAAATTAAATACCCTATTCAAAAGATATTATTGGGAATGTGAACCTGTATTGCCCAGTTTTGATATTCAAAAAGTAAAAAATATTCTGGCTAGCGAATACAAAAAATATGCTAAAAGGGACCAGTCATCCCTGATTATTAAAAATAGAGAACTTTAATTATTATTAATGTATTTTCTTATAAATGAGGATGAAACCATGAGTGTTAATAAAGATCCTAATAGAAATGTAGTTTTTTTGTCAGAATTATTAGAATTATTAGAATTATTAGAATTATTATTCATATATCTATATCTATATCTATGTCTATAATTTAAAATAGAACTAATTCGAATCATACTAGATATATATATATATCTGTATTTTAT
>Ga0114994_10003352_pt1 | contig 11684 bp, 11 predicted proteins | sample ArcticOcean_MG_C_9_FD_87043 | JGI IMG/M metagenome (GOLD analysis project Ga0114994, IMG submission 87043) | Marine microbial communities from western Arctic Ocean - ArcticOcean_MG_CB2_152 | ecosystem: Environmental > Aquatic > Marine > Oceanic | place: Arctic Ocean: Canada Basin | collected... | reverse complement strand
GCGTTGGGTAAACCTGTTAGTATGATACTTGGTCCTACATCTAGAGAAACTGGAGCGGGTGTTAATTTAAAAGAATCTATAAATTTAGAAAAAGATTTGTGGTGTCGGCCTTGCTCTCAAAATGGAAAAGCTTTATGCTATCGAACGAATCAGATTTGCATGGATTCCATTTCAGCAAAAGATGTATTGCAAACAATACCTCAGGGTTAAATAAATGACTTTTTATTGGCTCCTCTTTTACAATCTAGTCCTTTATCCCTTATTGTTTGTTGTCGTCTCCGTTCTTTCTATCTTTGATAAAAAGTTACGAGAAGGTTTAAAAGGGAGGCTTGATGCTGTGAATGTATTGTCCTCATTTTTTAGTAACTCTACAAATGGAAAAAAAGTGTTTTGGTTTCACGTTTCCAGCCTAGGTGAATTCTATCAAGTCGCTCCTATTCTAAAAAAATTAAAAACAGAAAACCCTGAAATAATTAATATTGTTAGCTTTTCATCCCCATCAGGATTTAATTATGCTCAAAATGATTTATTCCATTTAAAATTTTATCTTCCATTTGATTTTATGTGGACAAACAAAAAAATATTCAAAATAATATCACCCGATAAAATTATTTTTGCTTCATATGATATATGGCCTAATCTTATTTGGCTCGCTCATAAAAATAATATTAAAACCGTCTTATTCTCCTTAAGAATAATCTCAAAATCAATCAAATTTAAACCGGTGATTAAGTCCTTCTATAAAATGATGTATAATCAGATTACTTCTATTTATACAAATACAGATCAAGATAAGGTAATGCTCGAATCATTACTTGAAGGTTCTACTGTAAAGCCTTTTATTCATTGTTTAGGGAATCCTCGATATGATTATGTGTATAAAGCATTTGAAAAAATAAGTTTTGAAGAAGAGATAAAATCATATTCAACAAGAGAGAAAAAAATCATTGTCGGCAGTGCTCATTCAGAAGATGATAAAGTTTTAATACATGTACTTGCGAAAATTTTACGGAAATTTCCTGAATGGAAAATCATTTATGCGCCACATGATCCAACAGATAAACAAATAGAAGCCATTCAAAGTGGATTCAAAAAGAATGGTTTTGAACCGGTAGTCCATCATCCAAAGAAGACGGTTTTACCCTTGAATGATGTTGTTATTATTGGATCTATTGGAGTTTTAGCTAAACTCTATTGGCAGTCGAAGCTGACTTATATAGGCGGCGGATTCTCTAAGGGTATTCATAATGTAATGGAACCTGCTATTGCTGAATTACCCGTTATCTTTGGTCCGCGTTACTCGAGCGCTCCAGAGGCCGATGAATTAATTTTAGAAGGTGGTGGATTTTGTATTAAAAATTCTATTGAACTTTTTGAATTATTAGAGCAGTTGATTCAGGATGAAACCTTATTGATAAAAGCGAGTGAACAAGCAAAAAAGGTTATCCATAACAACTTAGGATCTACTAAGAAGATTACAGAAAGTATACTGAATGGTTGAACTACGATTTTCTATACATTTTGAAAAATTTGAAGATAGTGAAACCATCCATGTTTTAAAAAAAGGATTAAACATTATTTATGGTGAAAGTGGAGTTGGTAAAAGCCATTTTTTAGAATCTATTCTTAAAAGTAAAAAATCGGATGATCATAACTTTTTTATAAAGATTGAATCCGAGTTATTAGATAGTTACCTCATTAGTCAAAATCCTGATAATCAAATTATTTGTAGAACTGTTGGTAGTGAATTAGCATTTAATGGCGAATGTATTCAGAAAACACCATTAGAATTAGAAACAATTGTTAATCAAGGATTAAAAACTCTTCCAGCGACCATCTCGTCCACAATGAATCCAGGCTTTTTATCCGGAGGTGAAAAAGAGTTCTTAAATATCGTTACCGCAACTCAGTTAAAAAGAGAAATGCTTTTAATCGATGATGGTCTTTCTTTTCTATCTCAAAAAAATAAAAGAAAAATTTTGGTGTTATTAAAAAAATGGGTAGAAGATAATCATGGAATTGTTGTTTGGATAACATCTGACTACGAAGATTTACAGCACGTGGTTGATAGAAAATGGATTTTAGACTTAACATCCTTTTATCCCTATTTAGATAAAAAACATAAAGTTCATGAACCGCTTGTGAATCCATCAGGAAACCTTGATTTATCTGTTAAGAACCTTAGTTTTAATTATGAGAATGGAAGGGAAATCTTTACTGACTTTTCATTAAATGTTAAAAATACAAGGTGCCTTGCTTTATTAGGTGATAATGGTTCTGGGAAAACGACTTTTGCGGGTTTATGTTTTGGTGATCTATCACCAGTAAAGGGTAGTTTAGCTCTTGAGATAATGGGTAATGATAAAATAAAAGTTGGTTATCTAGATCAATTTCCTGAGAACCTAATACTCCTTGATACACCAAGCCAATTTTTAAAAAAAATAAAGAATTTGACTCTTTTTGATTTAGAGTTTGAACCCCTTTTCAAAGAAAGACTTCTTCGATTTGGAATTAACTGGGAAGCGATAAAAGATATCGTCGGAATTAAACTTCCTTGGATTCTTCTTCGTACATCACTGACTGTAATGCTATCTCATTGTAAATTTGATATTCTCATTCTTGACGAGCCTAGTTTTGGCCTAGGGTGGAACCAACGCGTTATACTAAGATCTTTCTTAAAAGAAATAATGATGAATAAACATTTCATCATTGTATCGCATGATAAGATATTTTCCCAATCTATTTGTGATAAAATAATTGATTTTGATACGTTAAAAGTTTCGGGGTAAAGAATTGGAATTAGATAAGGCTAATAATATGAATGATGTTGAGTTTAATGACCCTAGTCGTGTTCTAACCCTTGCTAATTTTATTAGTATGCTACGTGCTTTATCGGCCATACCGATCATCTATAGTTTAGCCTATCCAGAATGGAATTGGATTACAGGATTTCTTATCCTTTTTGCTGTTTTATCGGATGCTCTGGATGGGTATTTTGCTAGAAAAGCGAAGGCTATTACCCATTTTGGTAAATGGATAGATCCTGCAGCAGATTTCATTGTGATTATTCTGTTTTGGTCTACCTAGTGGGTGTTAATCAATTCCCAATATGGTTTTTTTGCTTTTACCTCCTGAGGCATATTGTTATTGCGGGCTTTGCTATTTATTGTATGAACTACGAATACATGATTCTTCATTCAAATTGGTGGGGAAAGTGGTCTGTTAATATCACTGCTTTGGGTATCTTTTTACATATTTTTGAGTTACCGGATCTACCGTGGTTAAAGATGACAGCAGTGTATGCAGCAACTTTTTTATTAGCCGTAAGTTTGTATCAGTATTTAGTTCAATTCATAAACTCTATAAAGGTTGGTCGTGCTCAATAAACTCTTTAATGCTCTTTCGAAAACAAGATCCAAATTTGTTGATACTTTTAGCCGCTTATTTGGGAAGGGAATTGATTTAGATGCTTTAGAAAACTTAGAAGAACAGTTATTAGAAACAGATATGGGCTTTGAAACCGTTGAGCATGTTTTAGAAACCATTAAAAAGAATAAAACTGGAGAAATAAAAGCAAACGTTCGAGACTATCTGTTATCTATTTTGCCTGAAAAAAACAAACTTGAGGATCATTCCGGACCGATGGTTATCATGATCGTTGGGGTAAATGGTACAGGTAAAACAACATCCTCTGCAAAATTAGCAAATATATATAAGGAGTCTGGTAAGTCCGTAACCTTGGTTGCTGCGGATACCTACAGAGCCGCAGCCGTTCAACAACTTAGAGTTTGGAGCGAAAGGCTCGATTGTAAGCTTATCTGTAATGAGAATACTTCTGAACCGAGTGCCGTTCTATTTGATGGTTTGGAGTCTGCTAGAGCAAATAATACGGATATAGTTATTGTCGATACAGCCGGAAGGTTGCACACAAGTGAGAACTTAATGTCTGAATTAAGTAAAATGTATCGATTAATTAATAATCGATTTTCTGATTTTAAAGTAAATACATTGATAACTTTAGATGCGAATCTAGGACAGAATTCTTTAGCACAAGCAAAAGAGTTTAATAAACACTGTAATCTTAATGGAGCTATTTTATCAAAATTAGACGGTACCGCAAGAGGTGGTATAGTATTTCCTCTCTATAAAGAATTGAAAATCCCAGTTCAATTTATTGGTTTTGGTGAAACACTTACGGATTTGGAACTCTTTGATCCCGTGAGTTATGTAAATAGTCTTTTTGGATTGGATGATAAAAGTAAATAATTATGAATGAAAATAAAAAACTTAATATGATAAGCTTGGGTTGTGCAAAGAACCTAGTTGACTCTGAAATTCTCTTAGGTGGACTAGGGAAAACAAATGTCTCTATTACTGAAAATATTGAAGAAGCCGAAACCATTGTCGTTAATACGTGTGGTTTCTTAGACATCGCTCGAGAAGAATCTGTCGATACAATCTTACAAGCGGCGGAACTCAAAAAAACAGGTGCACTAAAAGAATTAGTTGTCATGGGTTGTTTGTCAGAGAGGTACCCTGAGGAGCTTAAAAAAGAAATTCCAGAAGTAGATCGAATTTTCGGGAGTAATGATCATCAGCAAATTGTCAGTTTTTTAACTGGGAAAGACTATGCAAAGGATGACCCTTTATTTTTCCGATCCCTTATGACACCGAACCATTATGCTTATTTAAAAATTGCAGAGGGATGTGATAATGCGTGCTCTTTTTGCAGTATCCCTTTGATGAGAGGACTCCAAAAAAGTCGATCCATACCCGCTATCATGGGCGAAGCGGAGAGACTTGTTTCAAATGGAACAAAAGAGCTTCTAGTTATAGCCCAAGATAGTACTTCTTTTGGCTACGACCTTCCAGGAAAGGTTTACCTCAGTGACTTATTAAGAGAATTAAATACAATCGATGCTCTCGAATGGATAAGAGTTCATTATGCTCATCCAGCACACCTCTCTCAAAGAATTATTGAAGCGTTAGCAGAATCTGAAAAAGTTTGTAGGTACTTAGATATGCCGATTCAACATGCAGCTGATAGTGTGTTGAAATCAATGAAACGTGGACTAGGGCAGGATGGAATAAGAAATCGTATTACTCGTTTAAGAGAGGCTATCCCTGAGATTGCCTTAAGAACAACGTTGATTGTTGGCTATCCCGGTGAAACAGAAGATGACTTTGAAAGCTTATCTGATTTTGTGAGGGAGATGGAATTTGATCGATTAGGTGTTTTTACTTACTCTGAAGAAGAGGGCACAACGGCTGAAGTCTTAGATGATAATATCCCGAGAGAGGTAAAGGACTATCGTAAAAATCAAATTTTAGAAATTCAACACGATATAAGTCTGGATAAAAACGAAGCCTTTGTTGGTAAAACATTGAAAGTCTTGGTGGATGAAGTTGGTGAGAAAGTTAGCATTGGTAGAACAGAGTATGATTCTCCTGAAATTGATAATATTGTTCACGTTAAAGGAAATGCCGAAAAAGGTACCTTTGTGAATGTTAAGATTGAAGAAGTCAATGAATATGAGTTAATAGGTCATGTTGTTTAAACTGATGAGTTTAAAATAAAATACTATTTTTACTTTTTATTCTGAACTAGCAGTTTAGCGCTTTTCCTTTTAACCATTATCGATCAAACCATAACGTCTGTAGCCTCTTTTTTATAAAAAAAGGAAATGAAGACAATCTTCTAAACAAACATATATTCTACGCTTAACTTTCCATAAAATAGATATCCTATGCATATGAAAAACAAACCTATATTTTTTACTTTGATGTTTCTTTTTAATCTTCTGCTTGGTCAACAGCCTTTTGGTAAGATAACTCTACCTTTAGGTAAGGTAGAAATAGCGGATAAATCAGGTACTTGGACCAAAGCAAAGCCTAATCAAAAAGTTTATGAAGGCTATATTTTAAAAACCAAAGCAAGGTCTCGATGCGAAATAACCTTGACTGGTGGTGGTAAAATTAGGATTGGCGAAAACTCTGAACTTGAGCTTAATGAGGCAGAGGTAAAGCCGATGGCAAAGAATTTTAGCGCTAATCTTAAGAAAGGGAATGTCTGGGTATCTGCAAAAGCTGCTTTTGGTGAGAAGAAAAATATTGCCGTACGAACTCCAACTGCTGTTGCAGCCATACGAGGAACTAAGTATCGAGCAACAGCCGGAGAAGATGAGAGCTCGGTTATGGTTTACGATGGTAAAGTGGATGTAAATCAGGCAAAAAATTATATTGAAGAGCGAAAGAAAAAACGAAATAGTCTCGCTCCAACCAAAGTTCCTTTTACGTTAGGACCGGTTACCAAATTAGATGCACCGACCAAAGTATCCGGACCCTATGAGGTTAGTTTAGAGGAGTGGGTTACTTTAGCTGAGGGAATGCAAATTAACATACGGAAAGATGGAAAGTTTAGTATGTTTGAGTTTGATCAATCAAAAGATAGTGGTGTTGATTTCGTTAAATGGAATAAAGAGCAAGACGCGAAAGAGTAGGCTTTTATATGTCCGATAGATTACAGCGAGTACTTGCGGGAGTTGCTGCCGGAGTTGTGGTGGCTGCTGCTATCCATTTGTTCACTCGAAGTGAAGGTGGCTTTGTCTCCGATTTAATTCAGGGGTACGAGTACAGCTCTTACGACAGTCGCATGAAAGCAAGAGCGGCCTTTAGCGAAGAAGGGTCTATCGATGATGTCATTATTATTGACATCGATTTAAGTTCTGTCGAGGCTATGGGGAATTACTACGATTGGCCGCATTCTTATCACGGTCAGCTCGTTGATGTTGTCTCCTCGGGTAATCCCAAAGCACTTATGTTTGATATTATTTTTGATCCCAAGGTCACAGACAGCTATGATATTGTAAGCGCTCTAAGCTCTAATCAAAAAACAACAGATGCAGAGCTCCAACAGGTTACAGATCAATTTCTAATATCTCAGGATCCTAATCGTCTTGTGGAAAGTACGTATAATAGTAGTGTCATTCACCATACTCTTGTCCTGGAGAATTCTGACACAACAAACTTTCTTTATCCCATGGAAGAGCTTCCAGGGGGATATACCGCTACAAATCATACAATCAAAGTTCCTGAGTCCGTCTATCTACAATTACCATCCGCTGAGCGTATTGGAAATCTTCATTTTGATTTGTTAAATGCTTCTCGTGGTATGGGAACACCAAATTTTCCTTCGGATGGAGATGGTATCATCAGGCGAAGTCCAACCGCCATAAGATTTGAAGGCACGAATCAAGTATTTCCAAGCATAACCATGTCCGCTGTTATGGATATTCTAGGTATACCAGAAGATGGATTTAATTACGACTTTGACAATCTCACTTTAGAGCTCATCGATACCACGGGTACTGTTGTTCGTAGTATCCCTATTGATGAAAAAGGTCGTATGTATGTGAACTACTACGGTCTGTTTAAAACATTTACGTATATACCGTACGTCTACTGCTTTGATCCAGAGATGTTAGACCCAACCTACTGGGAGGATAAAGTAGCTATCGTTGGATCTTCGTTGGCTGGACTTGGGGATTTAAAGAGTACGGCCGTACAAAAAACTTTTGCTGGTCCTGAAATACACGCTAATGTTATACATAGCATCTTACAGGACGAGTTTGTCCAGCCGGTATCCGATTCGAAACATTTACTTTTTCTGATTCTGGTTTCTGTCCTTGTTGGTATTATCAGTGGACTTCCAAACAAACCTTTTTGGGGTTTTGCTGTTGTCATTGTGTCTGGACTTTCTTGGGTTCTGTTTGCAACCAATCAGTTTTTAGCTCATGGTATTATGTGGGATGTTGTGCGACCTATTTCTGCCATGACATTAGCCCAGCTTAGTGTCTTCTCTTTTCATTTTTTGGTTATGGAAAAAGATAAACGTTTTTTAAAAGACACCTTTGGAACCTATATCTCACCAGACCTTATTGATCAGATGGTAGACAGTAAAGAAGAGCCAAAGCTTGGTGGTAGTGAGGAAGTACACACCGCATTCTTTACAGACATTGAATCTTTCTCTGCTTTTTCTGAAGAGATGTCAGCGAAGAAACTGGTGGAACTTTTGAATTTATACCTTACTGATATGACAACCATCTTACTCGATAATAAAGGGACTCTGGACAAATACATTGGAGACGCTATCGTTGCCTTTTTTGGTGCGCCAATGCCAGTGAAAAACCATGAATATTGTGCCTGTAAGACAGCTTTGGATATGCAAGCGCAACTTAAAGTCCTTAGAGAGCAGTGGATATCTGAAGGGGACCGATGGTCAGAGAAAGTGCATAAAATGCAAAATAGAATTGGGATACACACAGGGCTCATGGTTACCGGGAACATGGGGTCTAACCAGCGAATGAATTATACGATGATGGGCGATACAGTGAACTTAGCAGCGCGTTTAGAAAGCTCCTGCAAGCAGTACGGTATCTACACTCAAATCTCTCAAGATACTTACGCTGCAGTTAAAGATGATATTCTTTGTCGCGAAGTAGATCGAATGGTGGTGATGGGAAGAAAAGAGCCCATTACAACCTACGAATTGATTGCTATTCATGGCGAAGAAGACGAAAATGCAGTGAGCTTTGTTCAAACGTATCATGAAGCTTTGGAGTTGTATCGTAGTCAGGAGTGGGACAAGGCCAAAGAAATCTTTGAAGGTCTTGATAAAAAAGAGGATATGTTCCCCGGAAGAAAGACGAATCCGTCCAGGGTATATATGGATCGATGTGATGCTTATAAAAAAAATCCACCTTCCAAAGATTGGGATGGTGTGACTGTCCTCACTAAAAAATAAATGAGTACATTAAATGTATATAACTTAAGTGTAAGGTTTTTTGTAATTTATGCACATTAACAATTTTTGAAATGTCCAGAAATATCGATTATTAAAAAACTATTAAATGGAATCCTTTATGAGAACAACCAAATTATTATATCTTAGCATCTTTGCAGCGACATTGTTCGCACAGTCCCCAAATCCAACGGTGGCTATTCTAGACTTTGAAGGTCAAGGCGTTAGCGCTTCTGAGGTGCAAACTCTAACAGAGCGTTTACGAACAGAGATTGGAAACACCAATGCCGTACGTCTTATTGAAAGAAAAGCAGTAGAAAAAATTATGGCTGAGCAAGGTTTTCAGCAATCGGGATGTACTAATGATGAGTGTGCCGCAGAGGTTGGGCAGTTACTTGGTGTTCAGTTTATGATATCGGGATCGATTGGTAAGATGGGAGATGCATTCACCATTGATGCGAAAATGTTTTCTGTCGAAACAGGGGAAACCGTTCGTTCTAAAAACGCGACACATAAAGGTGATATCTCAGGCTTATTAAATGAAATGCAGATCATGGCTTGGGAGATTGCAGGACTGGAAGCTCCTGCTAAGCTTAAACTTAAGAGAGCTGGTTCAGAAGCTACTCGAACTGTAGCGGTGATGGATTTTGAGGCTCGTGGTATTACAAGTCAGGAAGCACAGACACTGACAGATAGATTTACAACTGCGCTAGCATCGACTAAAAAAGTTGTGATGGTAGAGCGTGGAACTATGGTAGACGTACTGGAAGAACAGGGATTTGAAAGTGGCGGATGCGCGAGTGATGAGTGTGCTGCTGAAGTTGGTGCGATGTTGGGTGTTGAATATATGATCTCTGGCGCGATTGGAAAGCTAGGGGAAACTTATACGATTGATGCGAAGATGTTTTCTGTTGCCACTGGTGCAGCGGAGAGTATGAAGAGTATTACCTATTCAGGTAAAGTGGATGGTTTAATTGTCGAAATTGAATCTCTAGCCTGGGAAGTCTTGGGCTTAGACCCACCGAAGTCTATCCGTCGTAAACAACAACAGAACTCTCCTAATTATGCTGGAATGGCTCCCAAGGAAAAATCTAAATCTGGTGCGCTTTTACGCTCCATGGTTGTTCCGGGGTTTGGTCAATTTTATAGCGGTAAGACAAAATCCGCGGTTGGTTTTTTACTTTTAGAAGCAGGAATGGTTGCTATGGCTGTAAAAAGTAGTGGTGACTATGCAAATTTTAACACCGATTATGACGAGCATGTTTTAAACTATAAAGCTGCGAGTAATCAAGAGGATATTGATAACTATACTCTTTTAGCGAATCAAGCGAGGGCAAGTATGAATGACTCCAACGGACAGTTGGCTCTCTTTTCTGGTCTTGCGGTAGGTTTATGGGCCGTCAATACTATCCACGCATTTTTAACCGGGCCTGAGATTGCCTCCAATACTTTAGACAAGCCATACAGACTGGCGTACAATCCAATTCAGAAACAAGCACAGCTTAGCTGGGAGTTCTCCTTATGATCAACAATTCAAAACTTTTATTTCTAACAGGAATTTTTCTGTTTAGCTCTTGCACAGAAGAGCTGCCTATTGAGGAAGGTGTCTTCGATAACCCTCTGGATGAGAATGAGGTCGACTACGAAACACCTGCGATCACTTTTTTCCCCATTGTAAATGATGTGGTACTAGGCTCTAGTTTTATTGTGAGTGTCTTTATACTTGCTGTGGAGGACTTAGGTGGTAGCTATATAAAATTTTCATACGATAAGCAGAAGCTTGAGTACTTAAATGATGGAGTGGGGACAATGTTTGATGATGCAGGGCAGTCGCCTTTGTGCATTGTTGAAGTGGATGAAAATGCTGGTTCTATTACTCTGAATACATCCTTTTTAGGCTCAGACTCAACCTACGTCAATGGAACGGGTAGTCTTGTGGACATAACCTTTCGTGCCAATTCTACCGGTACATCTGGTTTGATTTTTGATCCGAACTCAGAGTTAGTTACTCCTTATGATGATATAATAGAAATTAAATATTTTGGTGAAGGAGTTGTCAATGCGTTATAAATTATTTTTAATTTTTTGCTTTACTTTATTTATCATTCCGAGTAACACCTCTGCTCAAAACTATTCTCTTAGTTTTGATGGAGAAGACTTTGATGTTGGGAGGAATGTTGATTATGTTGATATAGGAAATACACAACAAGTGAACAGCTCCTTTTCAGTTGGAGGATGGGTTCTAAATAATGGAAGTGATTATTCTACTATTATAAGTAAACGATTTTATGATGGTGCGGGGTATTATGGTTGGCATTTAAGTTATGAAAACGATGGTTCTATGGGGCTTTTTTTGCAGGAAAATACTTCAAGTGCAGAAAATAAAGTAACAACTGATCAGATATATAATGAGTTTTTTCATATTGTTGCTGTTTTTGATGCCGGAAATTCTATTAGTATATACATTAATGGTGAAATTGTTAATACTGTTTCAACTGATCTCACTTCTTTTTCAAATGACAATGCACCGATATTAATAAGTTCATTACAAGATCCATGATCATGGGTTTGGGATGGTCTAATAGATGATTTATTTATTTACAACCAACCTTTAAACACTTCTGAGGTATATGATCTTTATTCTAATACTCCTATATCAGATAATAATTTAATTGCTCATTGGAAAATGAATTCAGGCTCAGGCGATATTCTTTACGATCATTCAGGAAATCAAAATCACGGAACCATCAATGGTGCAAATTGGAGTACAGATGTTCCACCAACCTCTGGTGGGGAAAATGCTCTTAGTTTTGATGGAGAAGACTTTGATGGAAATGATGATTATGTTGATATAGGAAATACACAACAAGTGAACAGCTCCTTT
>Ga0114994_10003351_pt1 | contig 11685 bp, 12 predicted proteins | sample ArcticOcean_MG_C_9_FD_87043 | JGI IMG/M metagenome (GOLD analysis project Ga0114994, IMG submission 87043) | Marine microbial communities from western Arctic Ocean - ArcticOcean_MG_CB2_152 | ecosystem: Environmental > Aquatic > Marine > Oceanic | place: Arctic Ocean: Canada Basin | collected... | reverse complement strand
TGTTTTAACCTTTGCAAAGATAAATTGAGTAATTCTTGAGATATACGAGTATCTGCGTCCACAAAAATTAAGTACTCCCCGTTTGCCTCTTTACTTCCTGTATTACGCGCTCGAGAAATTTGATTAATCGCTTCAAAGACTACTCGAACTCCTTTCGATTTCGCTAATTTTGCTGTTTGATCGGTGGAATTATTATCAACCACAATAATTTCTCCTTTAAAATCAATGATTTTCCTCATCCCCTCGAGAAGCGTATCTATAACTTCTCCTATAAAATATTCTTCGTTATAGGCAGGAATAATAATTGAATAATTTATTAAATTATTCGCTTTAATCGTCTTATGCTTAGGCGATGGAATGTTACGCCTAAATTAACTACTAAATTTCTTTGCTCTTCTGTTAACACCGAAAGATAGACCCGAAATCCATCCATCCAATCTAGCTGTTGGGCGCTTACAGTAGAGGTCGCAGTCACCAGTTGGAGTAATTAATTTTTTCCCCGATATATCGGAAGCAATTTCATTAAGACTAGGTAATTTTTCGCCTGAGTCCTCCAACGATTTATGTAAAAATGCAAGTCGGTCTAGTTCTAACTGCCTAGATAAACTCGCTAGGGTCTGTCTAAACTGGGCAACCTCGCCACCTCCATTCTGCGTGGACACTGGAACGGGAGTTTTATCAATTGGGATACTTTTAATCTCTTCAATTTCGGACAGATTTTCACTTATGTCATCTTGAACTTCTCTTTCCCCCAAGTCCTCCTTTTGAATTTCTGGATTGTCAGGATGGAAATCTTCTTCAAAATCATTGATGCTAAAGGATTCTTCACTACTATCAACCTCGGTACCATCGTCATTCAGCGGAGGAGGAATACCGACTTCTACTGAACTTCCTGAACCATCTTCAATTGAACCAATCTGCTCAGTTTCCTCTGGATCTGACATTAAATCAGCCAGTTCTTGGTCGGTAGTATCTTCGGAGGGTATGTCCACGGGTAAGGTAGTTAGATAGCAAATAATGAGGTAATTAAAAAATTTAGCAAGAAATAATATAACCTATAAAATGAATCTTTTAAACTAAATCATTCGACATTAACATTTTCATCAACTTGATCAGTCTCTTCTTTAAACTCTCCACTTCTTATTAAAGATAATTTCTGCCCTACAGACGCAAATGAAGCATCTTCAACTTGTAACTTGTCCAAAAACTCTAAAAAAGAAAAAGTTTTTTGGACCAAAGTCACCTTTAATCGGAACGATAAATTAGAAGTGGCATTTTCATTTCGAGTAATAAATTCCATATTTTCTCTTAAACCATCTTCATATCCATTATTTATAAAGATTCCTTTACCCGACGGGGCACGATTTGCAACCACTACTTCTTTATTTTCAGCGTAGTAAATGTGATATGGTTTTTTAATTCCATCCATTAATCTATTTTGTTCTTCTATGAAATTTTCGGTCGCCGTATTTCTTTTAACCTCAAGATTTTCAAAATTACTTTCAATTTGCGAAGCTTCACTTGTAACCAAAGAGAGTGATTGCATAAGCTTGAATTTTTCTTCATCTAACAGCTTCTGCTGCTGCTCAATCGGCTTTATTTGCAAACTAATCTCAGTAATTGGTTCACGAGCAGAAGAAAGTTTTTGCTCTAATTGAGAAAGTTCATCAGATTTAGCTTTAATTTCTTTTTCAATCGAAGATAATCTAGGAGTAAATCCATCCACTTCTGATTTTAAACTATTAATTTTAGATAAAGTTTCTTCCTCTTTATCACGATATTCAACACGTGCTCTATAAAGAGTCGACAATCCAAGATCTGATTCATTTTTATCTAAGTCTAGTTGAAGCCTAAGTTCTGCATATTTAGCCCCGGCTAATTTAAGTTCCTGAGCTAAAGAATTGGAGGGTTTTGGCCCAACCAATATGAATGCGAATAAACCGAGGGCAGAGACCCAGGCCACAAATCTAAAGATGAATAAGATCAAGGTTTTTAAATTCCGTCAACTTGGTGGGGTTTCCTAACAAAGGTAAAATCATTGCGACACAGTGGTCATAAAAAACTTCCTTAATTCTAATTTGACAAATCGATTCCCCCTTGGCTCGAACTGCAAACCTCATACTTCGCTCAAGACCATGATCTTTCCCTATTGGGAGCATAATGATTCCCGATTCTAAATTTAAGCTGGAAAAAGACACTGAAACTCGCTCTCCTCTTTCTAACCAAGGGCGTTCATAAAAATCTTTCTGTAATGCTGAGGTGGTAAAATCATAATGCTCTTTCAATATTTCGGTCTCTTTATCATAAGACAAAATTCTTTGTCCTAATTCTGCCTTTCTCAATTTTTTTTCAGAAATTTCATTTTCTATAGCAACAATACTATCTTGCAACGAAGGCACGATAAATGAAATCGAGCGAAGGGAAGCTCTAGATGTTTCTATTTCCTTATCAATTCCGGCAAGGCTAACCTTGGTCTTTTGTACAGAGGAAGCCAGTGATTCAAGTTTCATTGCCTTCTCATCTAGGACGATTCTCAACTCACCCTGCCTACGGGTAAGATCAGTGATTTCTGCTTCAGTAGCTTGATCGGTTTCCTCTAATTCTAGGTTTTTTCTCTTTTCTCGGCTCAATTTATCTTTTTGCCCTTTTTTTGCCTCCTCTACCGCAAGACTAATATCACTAATTTCGGTTTTAAGCTTCGCGATTTCTTGATCCAAAAGATCACTTTCCGCCTGATCTGAAAAAATTTTCCATGCAGAAACAAAGCAGGCAATTAAAGCCACACAGTTTAAAATATAATGAAGCTTAGTCATTGATTTAAAGAGGAGGAAGAGGGGCAAAGGGCGATGGAGGAACCTCCGGTGTCATCGCATTGGGAATAGCTGGAGCATCTGCTCTAAATTCAGGCAACCCGCCGTTCAAATCTGAATTCATTGGTTCATCCAACTCCATATCTATACCTTGAGGCAAAAATGGTGCGGGTAGAAAATCATCATTCTCATTAGCGTTTAGGTTGCTCTTTTCATTTTTTAATTCATCTGCACTTTCTTCTTTATTGGATGCAATTTGTGCTAATTCAATCCTCCGTGCCTCAATCAAATTATGATTTGCTTCTTCCCATCTTGTCTCTCTTTGAGAATCAAGTTTGGATTTATGTAGTTCCAAAAGATTTTCGCCTTTAAAAGGCTTCATTACCCAATAACGATCATAATCCACTCTACCCCGTTCGTCCCGACCAATTGAACGTCCAATTTTTTGATTTTCATATTTTGAAACTATTCTACGATTTTCTAAGTCATATTGATAACGAGCGTTCCAAGCTTGCTGAACCTTAGGCACTTGATTGTCTCGCAAGGATCCACATCCAAACATGATAAAAATATAGATAAATAAATTAAAATGTAAAATAAATGATTTCAATGACCTTATACTAAGTTAATTAAATCTTCTAAAGCAAGAACCCTTCAATTATTAGTTTGCAAATTATTACTTTACTTTAGTCGTTATCTTCTCTCATCTCCAACTCAAATTCATTCTCAATTACGTTTTCTAATAAGCCTTTTTTCCATAAAGCTCAATAAATATTTGTTTATCCTTATACCACGACCATTGAAAGAATAATTAATCCAATTCTTTTGTAACTAGTACCACCTTAGGAGGATCTTTTCATGAAATGATTCAGCTAGATGGTTTCAAAATATTAGTTATATTATTTTAATCTTATAAAATCTATTTCCCTCTATCGCATCATTCACCCATCCTACATTAAGTATAGATCACCAAGTTATCTTTATGATTAACTTTCAATCGTATATTTCATTATGGTTAACATGCAGACTCATTACTTAATTACCTAAGTAGCATTTAAGTGAAAATCATCCCAAATGCAGGAAATATCGAATTCCAAAATTCAAAAAATTATCGAGAATATTGTTCAATTTCGTCCAATCAATAATTCTTTGCTTTTGAATCAAGCCATAAACTTACAGGTCCGTCATCGATTGATTGAATTTTCATATCTGCACCAAATTCTCCTGTTGCAAGATGACCAGTAAACTTCTGTTTAATTAATTGAATAAATTCACAATATTTACTTACAGCAAATGTTGAAGAAGCGGCATGATTAAAGGAAGGGCGAAAACCCTTATGGAGTGAAGCGAACAAGGTAAATTGGCTGATTAATAAAAGTTCGTATTCTTGATCTAGGATAGAAAAATCCATTTTACCAAGATCATCTTCAAAGACCCTCAATCCTAAAACCTTTTTTGCAATCCATTCTAAATCCTCAATATCGTCGTCTTTATGAATTGCCAAGTAAACAACCAAACCTTGATTGATTTGCCCGCCAGGTTTTTCATTGATCATAACTGAAGCCGAAAGAACTCGTCTCACTAAAGCTCTCATCCGATAATTTATTTCGAGATTGAAATAATCAAAATAAGAAACAAAACCAATGAGAAGTACTTTTCAAATACAAAACTCAAGGCAAATCATGATGGAGAATTATTCCTCAGCAACTGCATCTAACACTTCAGCTGCAGCTTGGGCGGCAAGAGGAGTGGAAAGGTAACGTTCTCCACAACTTGCTGCAACAACGACAATATTCTTACCCGCCATTTCTGGGCGGGCAGCAATTCTGAGGGCCGCCGTCACCGTGGCTCCTGTAGATATTCCACCCAAAACTCCCTCGGTCAAACTTAACTTCCGAGCCATATCAAATGCTTCATCACTGCTTACCAGTTCGACTTCATCGATAATATCTAGATTAAGATTTTGGGGAATAAAGCCAGCCCCAATGCCTTGAATTTTGTGAGGTCCAGGTTTAACTTCTTCCCCGTTTCTTGTCTGAGTAATTACGGGACTTTCTACTGGTTCGACTGCGACCGAAATCATTTCTGGGTTGCGCCCTTTAATGACTTCTGAAACTCCAGTGATAGTTCCCCCGGTTCCCACTCCTGAAACAAAGCAATCGACTTTTCCTTCCAACGCTGTCCAAATTTCTTCTGCCGTAGTTTTGCGATGAACTTCAGGATTGGCAGGGTTGTTAAATTGTTGAGGCATAAACGCTTTTTCGCCATGCTCTTCGATTAACTGACTGGCTTTTGAAATAGCCCCCCCCATCCCCTTAGGTCCAGGAGTAAGAACGATGTCTGCTCCGAGCAATCGAAGAAGCAGTCTTCGTTCTTTAGACATCGTTTCAGGCATTGTCAAAATACACTTGTAACCTTTTGCCGCACACACAAAAGCAAGAGCAATACCAGTATTTCCCGATGTGGGTTCTATGACGACGCTATCAGGATTTAAAGAACCGTCTTTTTCGGCAGCCTCAATCATTGCCGCTCCAATTCTATCTTTTACACTGGCAAGTGGGTTAAAAAACTCCGACTTGAGAAAGATACGTGCTCCACATCCCTTGGTTAATTTGGTAAGTTCAACTAAAGGAGTACGACCAATTGATTCAATAATATTCATAATTTTCTTATTGAGGGTTGCTGTAATTAAAAGGGACTATCTTTTCCTACTTCTTGGACCAAAACTACGTATAGGTGCATTTCGATTAACTTCAGCATTTTTTAATCGGTAAACAATTCTAGCCTTTTGTAAATCTTGAGTGCTCATTTCCATTTTAACAATGTCGCCCACAGTTATTTTAATAAAGTGTTTCCTTAATTTTCCAGAAATATGGGCTAAAACTTGATGACCATTCTCAAGTTCGGCTCTAAACATTGTACTTGGTAAAACAGCGGTGATTTTACCCTCGACTTCAACAACTTCTTCTACAGACATAAATTTTAATATTAAAAGTTCTATCACACCATCTTTTTCGATTTCGTCAAGTGCCACATTTATTTTTACTTCCTGTTAATATTATCTTTTAAAATCTAAGATTACTAAAATGAACCATAAAGAGCAGTGCCCATTCCCCAAGCTTTTCCCTAGCCAACTTGAAAGAGATAATTCTTTTTACATGCAACATGCCTACAATCAATCGATTAATGCCTGGAATGCCGATGAAGTTCCAATTGGTGCAATTATTGTATTGCAAGATGAAATTATTGCCTCCGCATATAATCAAACTCGCATGCAAAAAGATCCGACTGCTCATGCTGAAATGATTGCCATTACACAAGCGGCAAAATCTATTGGGGATTGGCGACTAAATGAATGTCAATTATTTGTAACTAAGGAACCCTGCCCGATGTGTGCAGGAGCGACTATAATTTCTCGCCTAGGAGAAGTTCATTTCGCGTTCCAAGACCCCAAGATGGGAGGATTGGGGGGAGCAACTTCTTTGCATGAACTCCCGCAATCAAATCACAAACCAAAAGTATTTTCGGGGACTTTAGACCTGGAATGTAAAAATCTCATTCAATCGTTTTTCCAGATAAAACGTCGAGTGGATACTTGAAAATCGTTGCCTAAGCTAATTTTATTTCATATCGATATATCATACTACAATTATTTATTCTACCCGACCTATAACTCACTAAATTTATTATTATGACATTTGTATTACCAACACTAAATTACGCCACCGATGCACTCGAACCCCATATCGATTCAAGGACAATGGAGATTCATCATGGCAAGCATCATCAAACTTACATAAATAATTTAAATGCTGCACTTGCAGGTCAAGATCAGTACCTGTCCATGGATATTGAGGATCTAATTTCAGGCTTATCATCTTTACCAGATTCGATCAAAGGACCGGTAAGAAACAATGGAGGTGGGCATGCAAATCATACTTTTTTCTGGGAAAGTCTTTCACCCGATGGTGGTGGATTACCACAAGGTGCGTTACATGATGCAATTTCATCGACATTTGGTAATTTTGATTCGATGAAAGATGCTTTTGCCAAAGCAGCCCTTACCAGATTTGGTTCTGGGTGGGCTTGGCTTATCCAAAAACCCGATGGAACCTTGTCTATTACCTCTACTCCAAATCAAGATTCCCCCTTGATGGAAGGAATCACGGATGATTCAGGTAAGCCTTTAATTGGACTTGATGTGTGGGAACACGCATACTACCTTAATTATCAAAATCGTCGGCCCGATTATGTAGCCGCTTTTTGGAATTTACTTGATTGGAATCAAGTTTCATCAAGATTTCAATCATAAATCCCTCTATTAGGAGGGTACAAAACACCTCCTCAATTCGAAGAATTCATAAATTATGAATTCTTCTTTCAAGTATCGGGCATTTCTCACTTATGCTCACAAGGACGAGGATAAAGCTCGTTGGCTAAGAAAGAAATTAGAAAACTTTCGGGTTCCCAAACATTTAATTGGGCAAAATAGCCCATTTGGTCCAATTCCTAGTAGGCTCTATCCTATTTTTAGAGATAGAGATGAACTTGCAGGGGCGGCACAGTTAGGGCCATTGATCGAGCAAGCACTTGGTGAATCATCGCACCTTATCATTTTGTGCTCTCCCCACGCGGTTCAATCTCGTTGGGTTAACGAGGAAATTCGAATATTCAAGGCAATGGGTAAGCAAAATCGAGTGCTATGCTTAATCTTATCCGGCGATCCGATGGTAGAAGATTCAAAAGGCGATAGTAAAAATGAGTGTATTCCTCTAGCGGCTAGAAGAGAAGTTAATGAAAAAGGTGAAATTACCGATCGAATACATGAACCTGCGGCAGCAGATTTAAGAGAGTCGGCTGATGGGGGAAAAAATTCTTTGCTCAAATTAGTTGCGGGATTAATTGGAGTTGGTCTTGATGAACTTAAGCAGAGAGATTTACTTGCAAGGCAAAAAAGATTGGCCCAAATTGCATTCTTTTCAGCTTTTTTAGCAATCTCCGCAATTTCCCTTGCCGTTTATGCTATGTTTCAACAACAACAAGCGAAAATAGCCCGTGCAAATGCTGAAATTGAAAGGCAACAGACCGAAGTTGAATTAGCAAAAACACAAACAATTACCGCATTTGTTCAAAATCTTTTCATATCCTTGGATCCCCAAAACACTGCGGGCATGGATACGCAATTACTTAAAACCATGCTAGACCAAGGCTCAAGGCGGGCAAATGAATTAGCGAATAAGCCAGAAATCGAAGCTCAAATTAGACTTTGCTTAGGCCAAACTTACCGGTCAATTCGGTCATACGAGAAAGCCGAGATAGAACTTGCACGAGTACTCACGCTTTATCATCGTCCCGATCATTTAAATCTTACCACTCGATTAAAAGCAATGAATGAAATTGCCATGGTTCATGAAGCCTTGGGGAATTATGTTGAAGCAGAACCCATGCTTGAAGAACTTCTTCAGAGAAGAACACTATCACTTGGTTCCAACCATAATGATGTGATTGATACTCAAATCAACCTTGCCATTGTCTATCGAAGAATTGGCAAATTAGAACAGGCCGAAAATCGTTGTACTCGAACCTTGTCCCTTTTAAATGATCAAAATCGCTCACAGGACGACCCAATGTTACTTCGTTGTATGACTGAGCTTTCGAGAATCTACTTAGCCAGCGATAAAATTCTGCAAGCAGAAAGCCTAGCGCGAAATACATATGAAAAGTCAAGATTACGATTTGGTGCAAAAAACCCAAAAAGCCTACGAAGAGGGCAAGTTTTAGTAGAATGCCTTGGGAAATTAGGTAGATTGGACGATGCTCAAACTCTATCGATTAGTATTGTATCGAGCTTACAACTTGCCTTAGGGCAAAGCCATCCGGACACATTAGGTGCCATGGATTCTTTAGCAAATATTGCCGCTGCTAGAAGTGATTTCAACTTAGCACTCGAACAATACCTTGAAATTCTTGAACGGAAAGAACAGGCCTTGGGTTCGATGCATCCGGAAACCTTAAACACTCTTAATGCAACAGCTGTAATATATCGAAAACTTGAGATGCTTGAAGATGCAAAAAAAACTCAGTATACGGTCTACCAACGCTTGCAGGAAAAATACGGGCACGAACACCCTGAGACCTTAAGGTCGATGAACGAATTAGCAGATTTACACATTGAGCTTGGAGAAGATGAAAGTGCATTTTCGATAAGCGAGAGAGCACTTGAAATAGAAAGGGCAATCATGGGCGAGCAGGATCCAATGACACTCAATACATTATTTAGAATTGGTAAATTACACTACTTGGCTGAACGCACTGACGAAGCAATGGTAATTTTGGGGGAAACTCTTTCCAAGCAGGAAAAACTGCTTGGCTTCGATAACGCGGAAGTCACTCTAACTAGAGATCTCCTCAATCGAATTCTCGGTGAAAGGGCAACCGCAATTAAAGTGACAGAAGACCTGTATCCTTCAACTGAAGAAACTGAGTTTGAAGCACCCCTTCCCGATTTCCTTCGCCCAAAAGATCAAAACACCTCGACCTCACCTACTTTTCTCGAAGAAAATTCTTCAGTGGTTGAAAAGCCTACTGAAACAAAAACAGGGACAGAGACAAAAGGAGGTGGCTTCTTCAAAAGCTTAAAAAAAACTTTAAGTTTGGGCACAGATTCTGATAGCACATCCCCTGAATAGGTAAAATGCCGTTAGGAGGGGTTATTTTTGACTGGGATGGAGTGGTTATTAATTCTGCATCCCTGCATGAAAGAAGTTGGGAAATTTTAGCCACCGAGCTTGATCTTCCCTTACCAGAAAATCATTTTGTACTTGGATTCGGAAAAAGAAATGAGGTCATAATTCCCGAAATTCTCAAATGGACACAAAACCGAACAAAAATTATCAAATGGGGAGAAAGAAAAGAAGAGCTTTACAGAGAAATTGGAAAAATGGAAGGCATCCCTATTTTGAAGGGTATTCGGTCATTCTTACAAGCACTTGAAATTGAAAAAATTCCTTGTACCATTGGAACCTCAACCGAAAAAAGAAACCTTTCCCTTGCCTTCGATCAACTTAAGATTGGTCATTTTTTTTCTGGATCTGTTTGCTCTGAAGATGTGTCACGAGGAAAGCCAGACCCTGAAGTATTTCTTAAAGCAGCCAAAATCTTAAAACAACTGCCAGAGAATTGCGTGGTTCTAGAAGATAGCACACATGGAATTGAAGCAGCAAAATCCTGTAAAATGAAAGCACTTGGGTTGTCCACGACAAGGCAAGAATCTGAGTTATTTTCAAGTGGTGCTGATCATGTGGTCTCCGACCCCACCATGCTAAACATCTCCTTGCTCAAAAGCTTATTTATGGATTAAATGATGTAACCATGAAAAAGCTCGCTCTTCACTGGAAAATTCTAATCGCTCTTATTTTGGCATTTTCAATCGGGTTGTGGGCAAATTTCACAACTGAAGGAACTGCAGACAAGCCCGTTTGGTTTGAAAATCTTCATTACTTTTCGAACTTTATTGGTAGCCTTTTTCTAAATGGTCTTAAGATGGTAGTCATACCCTTGGTCATGACCTCGATTATCTGCGGGGTGGCAAAGATTGGTGAGGATAAAGATTTTGGTCGACTAGGTATCAAAACGCTTTTGTTTTATTCGTTGACCGGGCTTCTTGCCGTAATTGTTGGATTACTTTGCGTTAATCTAATTGAACCGGGTCAGGTCAGCCCAGAACTTCGAGATAAAATGCTTGCGGGACAACATTCTTTAGAAGGTAAAAAAGTGGAACAGGCATTTAAACATGCAGATGGTGGATTAAAAGGGATTCTTGAAATATTTCAAAGAATGATTCCTCAAAATTTGTTCAATGCTGCGGTAGAAGGTCAGTTGCTTGGTCTTATTTTCTTTAGCTTGCTATTTGGCTTTTTTGTTGCCCGATTGCCTGAAAAATTTAAACAGAGCCAAACAGTATTTTGGGAAGGGCTAAACTCTACAATCCTCGGTATCACTAATTTTATAATTTCTTTTGCCCCATATGGAGTATTTGGCTTAGTTACGCCTACTCTTATGATGGTTGGGATAGAAACCATATTTGTAATGGGTACATTTGCATTAACGGTTCTTCTTGGACTCGCCATTCATAGTTTTGTTGTGCTTCCTATTTTGCTTCGACTCTTGGGAAAGATTAATTTCACCCATCATTTTCAAGCGTTAGCCCCCGCCCTACTCACTGCATTTTCCACTGCCTCATCATCCGCAACCCTTCCAGTAACTCTTGATTGTGTAACCAAACGTGCTGGTGTTTCCAAGAAAATCGCCAGTTTTACTCTCCCGCTAGGAGCAACAATGAATATGGATGGAACAGCACTCTTTGAATGTGTTGTGGTAGTATTCCTCGCTCAACTTTTTGGCGTGGAAATGACTTGGGTTACACAGGCTACGGTTGTCATAATGGCTTTGCTCACCTCAATCGGAGTTGCAGGAATCCCCTCAGCCAGTCTTGTCGCAATCATAGTCATCTTACATGCGGTTGGCTTTCCAGATGCGACGATTTCTATTGGTGTGGGAGTAGTTTTCGTTGTCGATCGACTCCTTGACATGACACGCACTGCCGTCAATGTTTTAGGTGATAGTTGTGCCGCTGCGATTATTGGTAAGTCGGAGGGTGAGTCTGGATATTATCCAACCGCTCAAAGCTAATTTTTATATTACTTAATCTTGGGATATGGATTTTCGATTAAAATCGGATTATCAACCAATGGGGGATCAACCCCAAGCAATCAAAGGTTTAGTCGATTCGATCTCCAAAGGTAATCTCGATCAAACACTTCTTGGAGTGACGGGTTCAGGAAAAACTTTCTCCATGGCTAATGTCATTCAACAG
>Ga0114994_10003350_pt1 | contig 11686 bp, 7 predicted proteins | sample ArcticOcean_MG_C_9_FD_87043 | JGI IMG/M metagenome (GOLD analysis project Ga0114994, IMG submission 87043) | Marine microbial communities from western Arctic Ocean - ArcticOcean_MG_CB2_152 | ecosystem: Environmental > Aquatic > Marine > Oceanic | place: Arctic Ocean: Canada Basin | collected... | reverse complement strand
GACCCCAGGCGCTGGTTTTAGGCACCAGTCTTCGGGCGTGGGTTCGAACCCCACCATCATCACACTCCTTCCGCACTTGACCGATTGGCGCAACGGTAGCGCGTCAGATTCCAGACCTGAAGGTTACGTGTTCGAATCACGTATCGGTCACATCGTCGAGAGAGCGCGAACGCGAGCGTGTCTTCCCCACCGCAGCCCGACGGCGGCGAGGACCTCTTCTGCCACGTCTCCGCCATCATGGACGGCAACACGCTGCGCGAGGGCGACACGGTGCAGTTCGTCAAGGTCTTTGACGAGAAGCGCGGCAAGGAGCGCGCCGAGGACATCACCGGCGGCGTCACGGCCGACGGCGACGCGCCGCGCGCGCGCTTCAACGACCAGGTCTGCTTCGACTTCATGAAGGGCCGGTGCGGTGCCCCGCGTCCATATCTTCATATCGAGGCTCTCGTGGCCTAATGGACAAGGCGTCACCCTCCTAAGGTGAAGATTGCGAGTTCGAGTCCCGCCGGGAGCCACCCCGAGATATGCCGTGACGGGGGTCTCACGGTCCGCACACGCAGGTGCACGCGCGGCCAGGCCTGCCGCTACTCGCACGACTCCAAGGCCTCGGGCTGGGACCCGAACTACGGCGACCGCGTGGGCGGGGGCCGGGACCGCTCGCCGCCGCGCCGCGCGGAGCGGTACGACTCGCGCGACCGCGGCTACGACGACCGCCGCCGCGAGCGCTCGCCGCCGCGCCGCCGCTCCCCGCCCCGGGACGACTACCGGGACCGCCGCGACGACCGGCGCTCGCCGCCGTGGGACGACTACCGTGGCCGGTCGCCGCCCCGCGACCGGCGCGACGACTACGACCGCCGCGGCCGCGACGATAACGACCGCCGCGACCGGTACGAGGACCGGGGCCGCGGGCGCTCGCCGCCGCGGGAGCGGTCCCCGCCGCGGGGTCGCTCGCCGCTGCGGGACGACTACCGGGACCGCCGCGACCGCCGCTAGAAACCTCCTTTCGTACCCCATTTAAAACACATAAGCAAAGGGCGTTAATTTACACGTCCCCGGGATCGTCGAACTCGTCCTCGGCCAAGCAGCAGAGCATCCGCCGGAGCCCCGTCCGCAGCTGCGCCGCCGGCACGCGCACGTCCGCTCGGACGGCTCCGGCGGCCGTCGGCGCGTCCAGAAAGACCTCCTGGAGGTCGAGGCCGTGGTCGTCGACGAGCTTCGCCAGGCGCATCACCAGCGCCGCGTCCTCCTCCTTGGCCCCGGCCTGGACCACGGCCCGGCGCGTCGCCCGCCGCCGCGCCTCGTCGACGACGTGGTGGCGCACCTCGCGGTAGGCGCGCGCGCCGAAGGCCGTGAGGTCGTTACCATGGTCCTCGTCGTCCGACGACGAGCCGTCGGGCGTGGCCGCCGCGCGCGCGCGCACCAGGGCGTCCCGCAAGTGGTCCACGAGCGCGCCGTACGCCACGTCCGTGCCCGCCACGCCCACGAGCATCCTTACCAATGAATCGGCCTGATCCTCTTCGTGGGCGCGGTCTTGCGCGACGCGCTCGGTCTCGTACTCCGTGATGCGTTGGGCGTCCACGCTCGCCACGGGCATGCCCAGGTGCGCGAGCCAGCCCATGAGACCCTCCACCAGATCCGAGGTGCCGAGCGGCCGGAGCCGCGCCCCGCTTTTTTCCAAGGCCTTGCGCGCGAGCGTCGAATGCAACGTGTCCATGTAGAGGGACCCGCGCGCGTGCGCGGCCACTTGCACGGAGAAGCCGCACACCTCGCGCATGGGCACCGTTTTTTGTGAGGGCCGCCCGTTATGCAAGGCGGGCGTGTCCCGCGACACCTTGTCGGTGAACCGTAGCGGCCGGTCGAACGCGGGCGCGTGCGGCGGCTCCTCGACCTCCACGGAGTCCGGCAACAGCCGGAGTTTGGCGCACCGGAGTTTAGAAGACGCGCGCCGGTCGCCCCGCCCGTGCACGCGGGCGTCCCCTAGTAATTCGGGCGGCCCGTACCGCTTCAATGCCTCCAGCCGTAATTCTAGACGCCGTCTGGCTCGTTCGGCGGCCGCAACAAGCTGCCAGCGCGGCCGGATCGTGCGCCTTCCGCGCGGGGCCTCGCGGTAGTGGCGCTCGATGTGCACGCGCACGTCGCCGTCCCTTAGTAACGCGTACTCCGGCCACAGGACCACCCGCGTCACCACGTCGCGCGGCGCCTCCGGCCGCTGCACCGCCGCCGGAGCGCCCTCCTCGTCATTAGTGGGCGCGTTACCCCGGTGGCGCCGATCATCCTCCTTCTCCTTCAGCTCCGTCTGCCGGAAGGCCTGCTGCTTCTTCGCGAAGTCCTTGCAGGACCGCGCCAAAGTTTTCGAGGGGTAGCGGGCCCGCGCGCTCTTCGGCCGCAAGAGGCGCTTCGTGCGCTTCTCCGGTGCTGTGAAGAGCGCCTGGACGTTGCCGCGGCGCGTCTCCAGCGGCCCCGTGGCGGCGCCCTCCTCGAGCGCGCGGACCTGGGCCATGAGCCGCGCGAGCTCCTTCGCTTCACTAGGCGTCATGTCCTCGGGCGCCACGCCCAAGTCGTCCAGGCTCTGGACGGCCATCGCTCCGGTGGCGCCGGCGTCGGGGCGGCCGGCGACGTCGCGGTGGCGCTAGATGGCAGCCTTTTGCGCGGAGACCGCGCGTACGAGCTCGTTTTTAGGGCCGGACAGCATAACTGATAATGGGAACACTCCTAGTAGCCGGGCCACTAGCCGCACTGCATGCGCGGAGAGCGAGGACCAAAAGCGCGACCTACCCCCCTTACTTCCGCAGGCAGGTGTCTATAAGGCGCGTCCGGCAAAAACAAAATACGCAAAATTGAAGTTGGCAATGGCCATATGGCAATGCCACACGTAATACGCGACGTCTCGGCAGCAGACACGCTGGAGGCAGCATTCTTCGCTTCGAAATCGTTGCCGCCGAGCGGTGCTGATTGATGGTGGTCGCAGCACGCAGAGGGCTGGTGGCACTCTGCCTTTGGGCAGCCGCCGATGCGAACGAGCGGCGCTGGACCGGCTACCTCGGGGATGAGGAAATGCGACGCAACATCCTCGCCGAGACGGGCGGCTTTTATGGGAGGCCCCACTCCTGGGACAAAGGATGTTTAGGAGTGGCCGCGGAGAGCGGCCACCAGCTTTTTTTGCCAGAGACGCACGCCAACGGGACCGTGGCCGTGCCGCGCCGCGCGCGCGACGTGGACTGCTACATCCGCACGCGGTGGCGGAGCTTCGCGGAGCACGCCTCGAAGCCGTCCAAGGGGAAGACCGTCGGCATCACGATCAACGGGGAGCTGCAGCGCGTCGACCCGAACACGACGATCGCCCACAACGTCGTCCGACCGTACGCACAACACTTCGACGTCTACGTGTTCCTGACGGTCCAGGGCCCCCGGCCGAAGCACGCCTCGAACTGGCACGCGCATCGCTTCGCGGGCTTGCCGTCGTACGACGAAGCCGAGGAGCGCCGCGTCGTGGAGGATCTGGTGGACCGCTTCCTGGACGCGGGCGCCAAGGGCGTGGAGGTCCACTTATACGACCTGGTGCGCCGCCCGCCCCAGATGCCCTCGAAGTGGAGCGGCGCGAACCCGGGCAAGTCCCGCGTCGAGCGCTTCCAACTCGTGTGGCCCTCGTTTGCCCTGCATTTGTTGGTGCACTCGGCCGTGTGGCGGGACGTTTTGCGGTGGGAGGCGCGGCACGCGCCGCTCAACTCCATCGTGAAGATGCGCGCGGACGCGGGCTGGCTCGCCGATGCGCCTGTTGTAGGTGTGGACGTGGACGACTCCGTAGCTTTGGTCAAAGCGTGCGCGAGCTGGGGCGGGCTGAACGATAAGATGGTGCTCTTACCACGAAAGTATGCGGACACATGGATGGATTTATTAACGTCGTACTACGACGATGAAGTATGGCACCACCACAAGTGCGACCAGGCCGGGTCGCGCACTAAGGTGGGCTACAAGAACACCGAGGAGTTCCAGCTCTGCGTGGCGCGGTTGCACCACATCCCGTACAAGGAGCTGGGCCACGAGCTCCCAGTCTACGACTACTACTGGTGGTTGAGAGACCAGGCGGGGAGGAAGGGCTGCTTCCCGCGGAACTACGCCGTCGCGCCGTCGCGCCAGGAAATGAGCGGCGAGCGGCACTGCTACAACGTGGGGCAGCGCGCCGGGCGGCCGTGCCCCGGCGCGGCGCGGCAGGGCGGCGTGTGCGAGGCGCTCCGGTCCAGGCTCTGCGCCCTGAAATCCTAGCGGCGGCGGCGCGTCGCGGTGGTGGAGTGGCAGTGGGCGCATGTTTGTTAAAGTTAAATTATTGGAGCCCGTCCGCCGCCGGAAACCTCCGCAGCGCCGCCGTGCGGAAGGCCTCGGCCGCCTGGGCGTCGACCTCCCGCAGCGCGGCGAGGGCATCCTCGAAGTCCGCGACGGGCGGCGGCTTGGCCCGGTCCGGCTGCGACGCGTCCGCCCCCGCGACGAGGGCCGCGTCGTCGACGCCCAGCACGTGCAGCGCCAGCGCCGCCGCGCTCCGGTCCCGCAGGGCCGGCCGCTTTTCCGCGAACGCGCGGAGGAACGCGACCGCGTCGCCATTGCTTAGCTCTTTAAGCTCCACGTCCAGGACCGCGGCGACGGGCGCGGCCACCGCCATCAAAGGCCGCGCCTTGCAGAGCCGCGCGAGGCGCACGACGAAGGCCCGCGGGTCGCTCTGGGTAGACAAGCGCCGCAGCGCCCGCAGCGCCAGCAGCGGCCGGGCCCTCACCATGGCGACGTCGAAGGCCAGGGCGTGCGTCTCGACGCTCGATGAGGCGTACTTCTCCAGGGCCCTGGCCAGCCGCGCCGCCTCCGCGAGGGGTGATAATGCGGCGACCTTCAAACCCAGGGGGTCCTCGTCCGGCTCGCGCTTCGGCGGCTTCTTCTTGTCCGTCGCATCGTCCCGGGCCTCGAGCTTGGCCCTTTCGGCCTCGGCCTTGGCCTCCTGCTCCTTCTTCAGCTCTAGCTTCTTCCGCTTCGCCTTCCCGCGCTTGGCCAGGGCCTTGGCGACCTTCGGGTCCGAGTTGGCCTCCGATACGACCTCCACGTTCAAATCGGCCCGATGGAGTAACAGATAAAGCTCCGCCGCGCTCGTACACGCCTTGACGAACTTGGCCGAGCCTCTAATATTATCTTCTAGCATGAGGACGGACACGTACGCTCTCAGGGTCATCTTGCGCACGCAGTACGTGTGGAAGTCGAACTGGTCCTCGACGAAGTCCGAGAAGTGCTTCTCCACGGCCAGAAAGAGCTTCAGGGCCGGGCCGGCCAACTCCCGTAACTCGGATGGCGACCCGGCGGCCGCGTGGGCCCGCCGCGCCAGGGCCGCGCCCACCTCGAGCTCGTACCACGACGCCTGCATGTCTTTTAAATGCTGCTCGGGCTCGCCCGCCTCTTCTCTTGTAAACAAAGCCGCGGTAGCACGCGCGTCTTCGACCCTACCCGCTCGTAACATGTACTTCGTGCACTTGTTATTAATGTACCGGTCCGCCAGGTCTAGTTTTCGGGCCGCATCCATGGCCGCCGCCGCGTCCTGGATGCGCCCCGCCTTCTTCAGCAGGCGGGCACGCTTCTCCGTAAAGTCGACTCCCGTCGGCGTGTGGTCAATCGCTTTCTGGATAACGCTCATGGCCTCATCGAGCTCGCCGAGCCACTCGTGGCAGTGCGCCTGGAGATACAGGGCCCAGGCCCCGCTCACCGGTAGTGTGGAAGAGCCGTCGGCGAACGCGTCGCTTGTTGTTAACGCTCCGGCGTGCTTTTGTGCTAGGGTCAAGACCTTGCGGCAGCACGCGGCCCCGCGGCACCGGCCTTCGATGACATCACCCGGTTGGGGTGCCCAAAATCTTTCAAGCGCCGACCCCAGCGCGGGCGCGCCCCGCTTAATGAACCGTCTACAAAAGTCGTCCAGCAACCCCTCGAAGCGCTTGCCCGACGGACAGTAGGTCAAAGGCACCCAGGCAAAAGCGTCCGCCCGAGGGAACTCCTCCCCTAATGTAGCATACGCGTCGTCCAACAGCGTCACCTGGTCCGGCGACAACACAATCGTATCCGTCGGCGTCCGCGTCGCCGTCTCCTGCAGTAACTTTAAACAACTTGATGCGTCCACGTCCAGCAACGCGCACTGCAGGCCGCGGTGGAAGTGGTAGTTGTCGGCGCCCACCGGCTGTCTCATGAGAGCGACCCAGGCTTGGATCGCCCCCGTCCGCTCCAAGACACCGGATAAACCAGTGGGGTGGGGCTTGCCCGCGTACAGCAACAGCTCGGCCCGCTTCTTGCGCCACCCGAAGCCGTCCACCACCACACTTTTACATGAATCCAAATGAACGAGAGCGTCCTCGAACCGCCCGGCTTCCTCGAGTAGCAGGTTCCGATACAACGCTAATTCACTATCTTCATAACTCCGCTCGGGCACTTGCCCGTCCCCGAGCGTCTCGGCAAAGGCGTCGATGACGCGGATGGCCTCGGCGCCCTTGCCGTCCAAGTGGTTGGCGACGGCGTAGGCGATCCAGTGCATTTTATTGGTCGACTTCAAGGTCAAAATCTTCCGCCGCGTCTCCAGGAAACCGTGCGTGTCCCGTAATTGCACTTGTAACAGCGACAAGTCTCTCAGGATCTGGATGTTGTCACCATCGACTTTCAAAGCTTGTTTATAGGACTTGATGGCCTGCTCGTAGTTCCGGTCGCTGCGATACAATAACCCATACACGTGCCAGCACACGTGAGAACGCATGTCGCTGCGCAGCCCCCGTTTCACGTGGTCGTAGGCCTCCGTCTTTCGATCTAAGCAATTCAGGACTAAACCCTTCATGGCCAAAGTCTCGCCGTGGTCCGGGTGCTTCAGCAAGACCTTGTCGGCGGCCTTCAGGCCCTTCTTGTACTGCTTCGTCTCATAAAACTTCACGATGTGCTTGAAGGTCTCGGCGTCCTTGGCCGGCAGCCGCTGCTTCTCGGGCCGGGCCATGCTTTGCTGCCGCGGCGTCTCTCGTTGGCGGAGAGCGGTTGCTTTGCGCTCGCGCTTCCGGTTCTTTGGTGCTCGCAGGCTGTACGGCTCCTCGCGGGAGGCGCTCGGCTACTCCGGCGAAGCTGCTGCTTGCGGCGTCTGTTGCAGAGCGGCCGCTCGCCGACTGTCTGCTTCAATCACTCGCTAATATACCACGCCACAGAGGTGTGCGATCCGCAGCGATGTCGTGAGCACGATGCAATCAGCATGCGGCGAGGCGCATAAACCCGTACGATTCAGACGAGTTGCCGAGCTAGTGTCTCGGGCACCAGGCGATTTATGGACTTTCCCCAAGAGACCGGATTAGAAGACCGGGTATGTTAAGCAACGCACGCCTACCACGCGTGCGCGTCCAGGTCGCGCACGTTGTAGAGCACGATGGCCGCGAAGACGTTGACCATCCCCAGCGCGTACTCCACGCTCAGAGTCGTGCCGAAGAAGAGCATGGATAATAAGCCCGTGAGCACGACGCTCACGGCCGTCGCGTAGCCCTTCAATACGGCGTCCGCATGCTTCAGCACGGCCGCGACCGTCAAGCCGCCCGCCGCACTGTTGAAGACGGAAATGCACGCCTTGTAGTCGAAGCCGTCCCACAGTCCTCGTTCTCTAATGGTGGCCCCGTCCGTGATGAAGGCCCAGCCGCCTTCAATCACTAGGGACGTCATGGCGAGCTGAATTTGGAAATAGGCCAGACCGCCCACGGGGGGCACCGCGGCGTCCGTCGGTTGCGAGCCTCGCTTAATGACTTTTTCCGTATACACGGCGGCGAAGCCCGAGGAGAGGGCGATGCCCAGCGTCGCGAGGATGCCCGTCGTGAGCGACTCCCCTTCCGACGAGTCGCCCCGGTCCGGTCGCAGCTGCGCGAGCATGACGCCCGTTGTTAATAATACGAGAGAAATCAACTGGGCCCGTCGCAGCCGTTTTCCCAGCAGGGACGCCGAGAAGATGGCCGTGGTCAGCAACTTGGTCTGCACTAACACCGAAAACAACGCGGCGTTCAAGTTGCGCAGCGCGACGTACTCCAGCGTCTGCTGGAAGTTGTAGATGCCCGCTGGCACCGCCAAGAGCGCGAACTTGCGCCACTCCGTCCGCAGGTACGTATAAATACCGGCAGGCGTGCCGCCGGTGCACAGCACGTACAAGATGGAGGACGTGCACTTCGTGCCCTCCGTCGCGATGACCGCCGCCGAGTACATGAAGTGCGAGTCCTGCACGGCCGCGCGCATGACCAGGTTCTTCACGCAGTTCTGGAACGCCAAGAGAACGAGCACCTTCAGCCCCGCGCTCGTGAGGCCCCCGTCGGCCTTGCCCGCCGGCGCGTCGGCCTTCACCAACTGTTCCATCTCCGGCGAGCCCTCGAGGTCGATCGACCGCTTCTCGGGCCGCGACATCGTGCGCTGGGCAGCCAGCTTGTCCGCCTCCGCGCGCTTGGCCTTGCCCGGCGAGGCGACGCGCGCCGACGTCGTGCTGCCGCGCGCCCGCGTCGTGGCGGACGGGCTTCGCGGGTCGTGCGATTCGGACTGCAGGCACCGCTGGGGCGGCGACCGACGCGACGCGGGGCTGCAACGAGTGGGGCAGGCAACGCGGGGCTGCACGCAGTGCGGCGAGCGACGCGAGGCTGCAACCGGTGAGGCTTACGGGCGGGCAGGCAACCAAATTTTTAGGGCATGCAAAAACTCGACGAGGTTGCGAGTGTTCGACTTGGCGCGACATGGGACGTCTGGGGGGGCCTCAAGAGGAGTCCATGGCGACACCAGACCCAATTTTTGCGTGCGGGTTTTTGCATTTTGCCGCTTGGGACAAAACTCGATAACGGCGGCGCTATACGCGACGGAAACAGCGTAAGCAGCGACGCTGAAGTCTCGGCGCTGTCCATATTCATCTAGGACACTGCTGATTGAGCGTAGGACGCGGCCGAGGACGAGCGGGCTTGAAACCGTTTTGCTCAGATTCAAGCCGTCCGCAGCCGCGGAGCGGTACCAAAGCCATATATTAGACCGCAAAGGCGCCGTGTAGCAACACGATGCCCGCCCGCCGCAAGAAGAACACCCGGGAGGACATGGACGTCGACTCGGACCCGGACGACGCCGCGTCGACCGCCAAGGACGCGGCTGCGCGCCAGAAAAAGGCCACGGAGAAGTTCATGAAGTTGCTGAAGCCCATTAAAGACGCGGCGTTGGCCTTCGACGTCGACGTCGACGAAGCGCTGGAGGACTATGTAGAGGCCTGCGTCCGGTACGTCGAGGCGGACCAGGGCGCGCAGATCAACTTCGCCGAGGCCGGGCTGCTCCTGCAAGGCAGCGCCGTGGTGTACGGCCGGAAGGTGGATGGCGTGCACTCGCTCGTGTATCGCGTGTTGGAGCTGCTACGGACGGGCCAGCAGGAGAAGGAGAAGGCGGACAAGAAGGCCGAAGCCGGGGAGGAGGAGTCGGACGAGGAGGAGGAGCCGCTGGACCTGCGCCCGGAGAACGCCCTAGCCCCTCTGAAGCCCGGGCGCGCGGGCAAGAACATCGATCTGGACGAATCCAAGGAGAAGGGCCCGCCCGAGGCTGGGGCCGATCCTCTGGTCGCCATGCTCTTCCGGGACACGGACCAGGACGCGCCGTTCTTCGGCGCTTCGTTTTGTGAAGACGGGTCCCTGCGCTTACCTGGTCTGGAGAGCGACGGCGCCTTAACGGAGGCGCCCGTCCTCGCGGAGATGATGGACGTCGAGGCGCCACTCGTTGAAATGCCGGTCGAGGAGGCCTTCGCGCCGCCGCCGGACGACGACGACGACGACGGCTTCGCGCCCGGCGGCGACGACGACGACGGCTACGAGCCGCCCGCGGAGGAGGAGGAAGCGGCGGTCGTACCGGCCGACGACCCGTGGGAGGAGCTCGACCCGCTGGCGGCCGACGCGATGCCGCGGCTGCTGCGGCGGGGCCGGACGTGGCGCGCGCCGCGCGAGGACGGCGACACGGCGGAGCTCCCGGCGCACGTGGAGCGCGCGCCGTCGGACACCGACGTGGCCGCGCTCTGCGCTGTGGAGGCCGCGGCGGGCAGCGCCCGCGACCGGAAGCTCGCCGCGAAGCGCGTGGACGCGGCCCTCGCGGAGCGCGCCGCGTTGACCCGCGCGCCGGCCGCGATCCCAGAGTTGGTCGCGGCGGTCGCGTTGGAGGAGAAGCGCGCCCGCCAGGCGGACCTGGACGACGACGAGTCCGTCGAGGACGCCTGGGACGGGCGCGGGCGGCGCGCCACCTTCGCGCGCCTCTTCAGCAACGAGGTGCCCCTCGAAGCAGAACCGGAGGACGACGACCAGAGCTTCGGGCCCATCGGCGGCTTCGACGACGACTTGGACGACGGGGGCGACGCGGACGCGGTCCAGGAGGCGTGCCAGCAGCACCTCGACGAGCTGGCGGGCGCCGTGGCTTCCTATGCCCAGCTCGCGCGAATAGCGGACCGCGTCGCCCAGTGGCAGGAGCGCCTGGCGCCCATCCTGGCGGCGCAGGAGGCCGGCCCGCCCTTCGACATTCTGGCCTTGGGGCGGGACGTGGTGGCGGCCGTCGCGGCCGCGCGCGCCAAGGACTGCCGGGTTTCAAATGCGAAGCCCCGGCCCGTGGGCTTCACCCACTTGGCGCGCGGCCGGGAGCGCAGCGGCGTGTGCCGCCAGTTTTTGGCAACATTACAACTGGCGAACAACGGGAACGTGTTATTAGGGCATGCGATTAACGCGGACGTCCTGGCGCCGGTCGCGGCGTTCACGGTGGACTTATTGACGCAGGACAACGCGCACGAAAACCTGGCGAGCGGCGCCGCGTTCACGAGCACGCAGGGGGCGTTCACACGCGTGCGACCTTCAGCCATCGGGGTCTAAGCAAGTACAACATTATTCGGGGGACTCGAGGGCGCGGCCCGTTGGCGAGACTTCGGTCGGCGTTATTTTGTGCATCGTCCCCACGACGTTGCGCTTGATGGCCGTCCGCTTCTTGGAGCACTCCAGGCCGCACTCATTGAGAGCGCCGCACAGCCGGTCCGAGCAGTGGTCGAAGTTCTCCCGGAACTCCGTTTCTGTAATGAAGCCGTCCAGGTTGCCGTCCAGTTCGAAGAAGAGCTCCCCGATCGCCGCCTCGTCGACGCTCGAGTGGGCTAACAACGTTTTGAACGACGGGTAGCTGATCGTGTTCCGCGGCGTGGGCCCGGCGTGCTTCGTGAGCTCGCTCCACACGCACTCCGAGACCCCGGCGTCGACCCAGCCCCGCCCCGCGGGGTTTTCCTCGACGACCCGGCCGATAATTTTGGCCGGGGCCCCCACGGCCGTGGCGCCCGAGGGGATGGGCTTCAGGACAATGCTTCCAGCGCCGATCTTCGCCCGGTCGCCCACGCGAATATTCCCGAGCACGGAGCAGCCCGCGCCCAGGAGCACGTGTTTGCCAATCTTGGGGTGCCGGTCGCCGTGATCCTTGCCCGACCCGCCCAGGGTCACGCCGTGGAGCAGCGTGCAGCCCTCGCCGATCACCGCCGTCTCGCCGATCACGACGCCCGTGGCGTGGTCGATGATCACCGCGGGGCCAATCACCGCCGCGGGGTGGATGTCCACGCCGAACTGCTGCGAGCACCGCGACTGCAACCACAATGCAAAAGATCGTTCGTTTGATTGCCAGGCGCGGTGCG
>Ga0114994_10003349_pt1 | contig 11689 bp, 12 predicted proteins | sample ArcticOcean_MG_C_9_FD_87043 | JGI IMG/M metagenome (GOLD analysis project Ga0114994, IMG submission 87043) | Marine microbial communities from western Arctic Ocean - ArcticOcean_MG_CB2_152 | ecosystem: Environmental > Aquatic > Marine > Oceanic | place: Arctic Ocean: Canada Basin | collected... | reverse complement strand
AGTCATGAATTGGTAGTTTATATTTATTGAAAAATTGAAATATAAAACCAATTCCAGCTAGTGAAGTTATTGCCAATACTAACCTAATAAGAGATTGTTTATATGTGATATTCTCACCATCTTGTTGAATAATTTCAAACTTCCAAGCCCTCATTCCTAGGGTTTGCTTTCCTTTAACCCATGAAACCGAAAAATAAGAGTAAATGACTGGAAGCGTTAAGAGGTAGAAGAAAAGGTTGTTGGTGATTGGCTCTTTTTGGTTAATAAGAATTACTATTCCGGCAATAAAAAATACAAATGAGAATACCAGTAATAAATCATAAGTAATTGAGCCTAATCGACGTAAAAATGAGACATTAGATTGCATAATAAAATTTACTAGGGTATGTTTTTTGCACTAATTATCCTCTTTCTTAAAAACTTTTGAAATGACTTTTCCGTCATGAAATTTAGTGGCAATAAGATCTCCAGAGTTAATTTTTTTGAATGAAACTATAACTTTTCCTTTTTCATTTTGAGTAATTGTATAGCCCCTTGAAAGAGTATTAAGAGGAGAAAGAAGGTTAAGTAGACTTGCTTTATTACTTAATTGATTTTTTTGGAACTTAATAAAGTAATCTGAGTGATTTGTTAGTCGAGTAATTTGTTGCTTAAGGTTGGCTTTGTTTTTATCAATTAGGTTGTTTGAAATTCTAAGTAATCGCACCTCAAGGTCATCAAGTTTTTGAGCATTAAGAAGTAATTGTTGACTTGGGTCTATAATTTTGAGCTGAAGTAAATTTAGAGATACATACTTTTTATCCAAGGATTGCTTTATTAAATCTTGCAAATCTTTTCTAAATTTTGATGCTTTATAGATTAAAACATTGCGATCAGGTGTTGCAGATACAGCAGCAGCAGATGGCGTAGGCGCTCTAACATCGGCTACAAAATCAGCAATCGTTGTATCGGTTTCATGACCTATAGAACTAATTATGGGAGTTGAACAATTAAATATTGCTCGAGCAAGCTCTTCTTCGTTGAAGGCCCATAGGTCTTCTAGTGAGCCACCACCTCTTGCTAGAATTAGAACATCACAATTATTTTGGCTGTCAGCAGCTTGAAGCGCCTTAATTATCTTTTTATGCGAATTTTCACCTTGAACAACTGTGTCATAAAGTAGAATTTCTGCAAAAGGGTAGCGTGAATTTAAAACTTTAATTATGTCTCTTATAACCGATCCACTGGATGAAGAGATAACGCCAATTTTTTTGGGATATAAGGGCAGGTCTTTTTTGTTCTCCGATTCAAATAATCCCTCAATCCTTAACTTATTCTTGAGTTGGTCAAATGCAAGCTGAAGATTTCCAATTCCTGCTGGCTCCATTTGTTGAACTATGAGTTGAAAATCCCCTCTTTGTTCGTAAAGTGTTGGCGCTCCTCTAATAATTACAGACATCCCATTTTCAGGATTAAATTGTACTTTTCGCTGATTTAGCCTAAAAAATGCACATCTGATTTGTCTACTTGAATCTTTTAATGAAAAATACCAATGTCCAGAGGATGGTTTAGATAAGTTTGAAATTTCGCCTTGAATGAAACAATGTGGCACATTTTTTTCAATTGAGTTTCGACACAACTTCAAGAAGTTAGTTACTGTGTATATTTCGTCTGTATTAAACATTTGCTTTGAGGTGGACAAAAACAGCACCTGTTCCACCCATTTCCTGAGTGCAAGAGCAGAATGCAAGAACTTCAGGGTGTTGTTTTAGATAATGAACTACTTGAGACTTCATAATTGAAAGACCGCTATCAGAGTGATAACCTTTACCATGAATGATATGAATAAAGCGCTCATTCGAATGAAAATGAATAAATTTAGATAGTGATTGGCATGCCTCCTCTACCTTATGGCCATGTAAATCAATTGATGGAGTAGGGCCCATGTTTCCCTGCTTCATTTTTTTAAGAACTTTTGGCGATAATCCAGATTTATAATGGATTATAGCCTCGGATCCAGATATATTGGGCTCATACAAGAAACTATATTTTTGAAATAGTTGATTCGCCCCACTTTTAGAGTTAACAGTTTTTTTAACACCATCTTTATCGATAGGTTTCTGTTGATCTATAGTAGATCGAAATAATGATTTGTCGCTTTCATCAATCATATTAGTAAGAAAATTTGAATATAAAAAAACCCTCAACAGAGGGTTTTAATTATAGCAATGATTTTGCTAGCAATATATTAACCTGCAGCAAGCAATTTTTTTATAGCGCCTTAATTTGTGCAATAATACGAGATTTCTTTCTAGCGGCTTGATTTTTATGCATTAATCCTTTGCTTACAGCCTGATCAACATTTTTTTGCATTTCAGTAAAACCACTAGTTGCTTCTTTTTTATCTCCAGCATCAATAGCATGAGATACCTTCTTAATAAAAGTACGAACTTTTGCTCTAATTTGAGAGTTATGTTTATTTCTCTTTACTGCTTGTCTTGCGCGTTTTTTTGAACCTGCTGAATTGGCCATATTTTTTTAATTAATGCTTAAATCACGAAAACATGAATTATAGAGTCTCGCCTTCATTTATGCAAGCATTTGTTTGCGTTAGGTTAATTTGCTAAAGATTTAATGCATTCAAGTGTTTTCTTCTTATTGAGCAATAAGTGCCAAGTATTGCCACCTTGAGTTTTCCACAAAGATACAGCTCTTATTCCAGCAAGTAGTAATGCTCTTATGTGGTTAGCAGTATGACGATTTGAAAGGTAAATTTGTTCACCACGGACCATAATTGTTGGGTTAAGGCTTCCAAGTGTATTTTTATAAAGCTCTGCAAGTCGAGCGATTGAATTACTATGATGAATGTCAAAAAAATCCTGTTTATTAATTACACTAATTTCATTTGAAATTTGATTTAATAGGTGGGGTTTTTTCATTAATTTTTTTTCTAAATTTATTAGCGCTGTTGCATAAATCATAACATTATGCATATCTATTGTTTTTTTCTCAAGAATTAATTTTAGAGAGTCAAAGCCTATCTTTAAATCCTCAGGAGAGGTAAAAATTTCATCAATAGAGTCGCTTTTACTAACGATACTACTAAGGCTTGCTTTATTAGTATGATCGTCACATTTTCCAGTTAAAGCAAGTTGATGAACCAAGGCTGAAGATTGAAATATACTAGCTAGTGCAAGAGTTTTTTTTGTTGTTTTATTCATTAGATTTTGATTTAATAACGCTTCCACCTAGGCATATATCACCATCATAAAATACAACAGATTGTCCTGGTGTTATTGCTCTTTGTGACTCAATAAAGTCAACTTTAATAGTTTGATCATCGTTTAAGCTTACATTACAGTTCTGTGAAGCTTGTCGATACCTTATTTTAGCACTACAGCTGAAGGATGGCTTTGGAGTAAGATCAACCCAGTGGATATCATCCGCAATTAGAGAGTTATGATAAAGTAAGTGATGGTCACCCTGTACTACAATAATTTTATTGGATTTTAAGATTTTATCTGCAACGAACCATGGCTCGGGTGAATCACTAAAGCCTCCACCAATTTCAAGTCCTTTGCGCTGACCTATAGTATAGAAAGGGAGTCCATCATGGTGCTTTATAAAGTCACCATTTTGATCAACAATATCTCCCTTTTCTTTAGGCAAGAAAGTGGTTAAAAACTCTGAGAATGGCCTTTCACCTATAAAACAAATACCTGTTGAATCTTTCTTCTCAGCATTAAGAAAGTTATTATTTTTTGCAATTTTACGAACCTCTTGTTTGTCAATTTCACCCAATGGGAAAAGACTTTGAGATAGTTGTTCTTGGTTAAGTAAATGCAAAAAATAACTTTGATCTTTATTTCCATCTAGCCCTGCCTTTAATTGGAACTTACCATTTTCTTCTGCAATCCTTGCGTAGTGACCTGTTGCGATTTTTTTTGCACCGAGATCTTTTGCATAATCCAAAAAAGCTTTAAATTTAATTCTTTGATTGCAAAGAACATCTGGATTAGGAGTTCTTCCTTTTTTATGTTCAGATAAGAAGTGCTCAAATACATCTTCCCAATACTCATGAGAGAAATTTACTGTATGGAGTTTGATCCCAAGCTGATCTGCTACTTGCTGAGCATCAGCAAGATCTTGAGATGCACTGCAATATTCATCCTCATCATCTTCATCCCAGTTTTTCATGAACAATGCTTCTACTTCATAGCCTTTTTGAAGTAACAGAAAAGCTGCAACAGATGAGTCAACTCCTCCTGAAAGGCCAACAATGATTTTGTTATCACTTGCCATTATTACGCATTATCGTATGCTCTTACAATATTTTTAACCAGTTGATGCCTGACAACATCTTGGGCATCGAAGTTACAAAAAGCAATTTGTTCAACACTTTTGAGAATTTTGATTGCATCTGTTAATCCTGATTTTTTTGGATTTGGCAGGTCAATTTGAGTAATATCCCCTGTAATTACCATCTTTGAACCAAACCCCATCCGAGTCAAAAACATTTTCATCTGAGGTATGGTTGTATTCTGGGCTTCATCAAGGATAATATATGATTCATTTAAAGTTCTTCCTCTCATGAATGCTAGTGGAGCAACTTCAATAACCCGCTGCTCTATTAACTTATTTACTTTTTCAAAGCCTATAAATTCATAAAGTGCGTCATAGATTGGGCGAAGGTAGGGGTCAACTTTTTCACTAAGATCGCCAGGAAGAAATCCTAGTTTTTCACCTGCTTCAACTGCTGGTCGAACCAACACTATTCTCTTTACGTTTGAACTTTCAAGAGCCTCTACTGCCCTTGCAACGGCTAAATATGTTTTACCTGTTCCTGCTGGACCAACTGCAAAAACAGCATCATTTTCTATAATTGCATTGACATAATTTTGTTGATTAGTGCTTCTAATATGTATATGTTTTCGACTAGTTTTAATTGTGACTGATTTAACTTCTCCATTAGGACTGTTAAGTGATTTTATGCAAAGATCTATGTCGCCAAAGTCGATTGCCTTAGTTTCAGATACAATAAGAAGATCCTGTAAAACTGACACAGCTAGAGCGGAATTCTCTCCCTTTATATTAAAATCTGCCCCTTTATTAGAGATATTAACGCCAAGATTAGTGGCAATATTCTCAATATTTTTGTCAAAACTCCCAGAAATATTTGCTAGTTGATCTGAGCTTTGAATGTCGAGTGTAAATTTCATGTTTATATTTTACTGAATTACTTTGAAAAATAATGTTAAGTTGCATTATTTGATTTATCATCTACCTTATGAAAATGTTAGATGTATTTTTAAAGTTATTTATTTTAATCAGTATTTTGCTGCCACTAAATTCCTATGCAAGCTATAGTGACTGTGTAATTCTTGTGTACCATCGTTTTTCAGATGAAGAGCCAAAGTCTACAAGTACTTCCCCAGATCTATTTAATCAGCATTTAGAGTATTTAAAGAAGAATGACTACAAGGTGCTTCCTTTAAAAGAAGTTGTTGAAAGCTTGCAAGCTAAAGAAGCTTTGCCTGAGAAGTGTGTTAGCTTGACTGCTGATGATGGTTTTTTATCTTTTTATACTGAGGCCTTTCCATTATTATTTGGCTATCAATTTCCAATGTCTGTCTTTATTTCAACGGAGTCTATCGATAAAAAATATGATTTAATGATGTCTTGGAAACAGCTTCGTGAAATGGCGCCCTTAATTGATGTTTATAACCACAGTAATAAACACCTTCATTTAGTTAATCAAGATGCTTTAACACTAGAAAATGAAATTTCTTATGCTCAAGAGAGAATTGAAAAGGAGTTAGGCATTAAGGACAAATTTTTTGCTTACCCTTATGGTGAGTATGATGATAAGACATACTCATATTTAGCTTTACTTGGATACACTGCATTTGGACAACACTCTGGAGTAGCTAGTCAGGCCAGTGATTTTTTAAATCTTCCTAGGTTCTCAATGTCAGGGCCATATGCAAAAATGGACAGCTTTTCACTTAAGGTTCAGACGGTTCGCATGCCAATTAAAAGCTCTAGCCCTAAATCTTTAATTATTTCAAATGATTACAAACCCATATTAAACTTAGATTTCTTAAGACCGCTAACGAGCTATGAAAAAAATAATTTTTCCTGTTTTGTTTCTGGACAGGATTTAGCGGATCTTCATTGGAATAGCCTTCAGGCGGTGAGCGTTCAATCAAAAGCCCCACTTTTGATTGGAAGGAGTCGCTATAACTGCACTATGCCTTATAAAGAGAAAGGCCAATATTACTGGTATTCTAAACTCTGGTTAAGGATGTAGTTTTTATATTAACTCTGCTTGAAGCGAGTTTCCTATTCCATCAGTAATTTTAACTGATACGATTTGTCCAATTAATTGTTCGTTACCAATGAAGTGAGCTGTTCTCATATTTTCAGTTCTACCTGATAAAGTTGCCCCTTTTTTTGAACTACCCTCCACAAGTACTTTTTGAATACTTCCAATCATTGATTTAGAAATTTCTTCGGTATTGACATTGAGCTTATCTTGAATGATCACCAACCTTTGTTTTTTAGTTTCAGCGCTTACATCATCGTCAAAACTTGACGCTATTGTTCCAGGTCTTTTTGAGTAAATAAAACTAAAAGATTTATCAAAGCCTATTTCTTCGATTAAATTAACTGTGTCATTAAAGTCTTTTTCAGTTTCACCAGGAAAGCCAATAATAAAATCTGAAGATATGGAGATACCAGGTCTAATTTTTTTTAAATTTCTAATCTTGGATTTATATTCAATTGCAGTATGCCCTCGTTTCATAAGGCCTAAAACTCTATCAGAGCCGCTCTGAACAGGAAGATGAAGATGCGATACTAATTCCGGAACTTCAGCGTAAGCCTGAATAAGCCTGTCGCTAAATTCTACTGGATGAGAGGTAGTGTAGCGAATTCGCTCAATACCTGAAACCTCTGCAACAATTGCTATTAGAAGTGCTAAATCAGCAACTTCACCATCATCCATTAAGCCTCTAAAGGAATTTACATTTTGACCAAGCAGATTAATTTCTTTAACACCTTGATTAGCCAGAATTTCTACTTCACGAATTACATCATTAAATGGCCTAGAGATTTCCTCTCCTCTTGTATAAGGAACGACACAAAAAGTGCAGTATTTACTGCATCCCTCCATTATAGAAACAAATGCTGTTGCACCATCACTATGAGGCTCAGGTAAGTGGTCAAATTTTTCAATTTCAGGGAAAGAGATATCAATGCTTATTTGATTTTCATGCAGAGCCTTATTTAGCATATTTGGAAGTCTATGAAGTGTTTGTGGTCCAAAAATCATATCAACATAGGGCGCTCTTTTAAGAATTAGGTCACCTTCTTGAGAGGCCACACATCCACCAACACCAATTACTAGGTTTGGATTCTTTTCTTTTAATTTCCTCCACCGACCCAATTGATGAAATAATTTTTCTTCAGCTTTTTCGCGAATCGAGCAGGTATTAACTAAAAGCACATCTGCCTGATTAATATCATCAGTCAGCTCTAGCCCATGAGAGTGTTTAAGTACATCACTCATTTTGTTTGAGTCGTACTCATTCATTTGACACCCAAAGGTGCGTATGTGTAATTTAGAGATACTCATTATTCAGGTTTTTGAATATGAAGAGTTTGAGTTGGATAGGCAATTTCAGCGCCGTGATCAGAAATAATTTGAGCTATATCAAGCAACAACCTTCCTTTAAACGTCTTAAATTTAGTTGCATCTGTGGATGAGCTGAATGCCCAAATTACAAAGTCAAGAGATGATGCATTGAATAAATCAAAATATACTCGACAAGGCTCTTTATGATCAATGTGTTCACTTTTAGCTAATAACTCTTGGACCTTTTCGATGATACTTTCCATGTGTTCTATATCATCATAACGGATACCAATAACCTCATAAATCTGACGGTTAGTCATTCGAGAAGGGGTTTCAATAGGTATGGTTGCAAAAATTCCATTTGGAACATAAACTGGGTTTTTATTAAAGGTGCGAATACGAGTCATTCTCCAGCCAATTTTCTCAACTACACCTTCAATGCTTTTATCTGTAGTTCGAATCCAGTCTCCAGTTGAGAAAGGCTTATCCATCTGAATCATTAGACCACCAAAAATATTAGCAAGCATATCTTTAGCAGCAAAACCGACGACAATACCACCCACACCACCTAAGGTTAAGATAGAAGAGACAGCATAGCCATAGAATTGAGCGACACCTAGAATAATTGCAAAAATAACAAGAATTTTAACTAATCTGGTAAATAATCTTATAGAGTCCTTATCAAAACTACCTTCAGATTCAAGCAAAAAGTTTTCAAAACTTGAAATTAATCTTAAGACTCCCCATGTCAAAATAAATACAGGTGTGATACTAATATAGCTAACAAATTGTTCAAGCGCCTGAATTTCAGATGTTAGTTCACGCAACGAAAAGTATAACCATCCATACCAAATAAGGACTTTAAGAGGAGCAGAAACTGCATTAATTAGATAGTCATCTATTTGAGTTTTTGTACTGCCAGAATGTTTTATGATTTGCTTAAGAATAAAGCTTAAAACAATATGAACAATAACAGCAAATACAAGAAGGGCTGCAACTATCTGAAATGGGTTTATGCTTTGGATAAATTCGTTCATCAGAGGTATTTTAATGGATTAATGGGCTCTTCATATTTTTTCATTTCGAAATAAAATGGTTTGTCACTTGTAAGAGCTATTAACTCACCTTTTTCTATAGTATCACCTTCACTCACAAGCAATGCTTGATTTTGGTTGTAAATACTATAGAAGCCATAAGCATGTTTGATAATAATCATTTTTCCATAGCTTGTCATTTTGTCACCGCTATATACTACTTCACCCTTTCTAATTGCCCTCACTTCTTGGCCAGCAGTATTGTTAAAAGTTAAGCCAAAATGACTATCTTCTTCAGAGTAGTTTTTAAGTATTGACGAGTCAATAGGTAAAGACCAATCATTATTAATGTTTGATTTTTTGTTTTTTGATTTATTTTGTTGCTGTTCAGCCACAATTTTATTAAATGATTTTTCTACGACAGTTACTTGTCCTGGATCATTAGTAAAGCAACCAGCGATAAAAATAAGCAAAATAAGAGTTAAAAGTTTAGTATGCATACCACACAAAAAAAGCAATAATAATGATAAGAAAGTAGCCAAGCCAATCGATGTATTTATTTAACCATGTATCAGCCATTTTTCCAAGTTTTCTCACTAAATATGAAATTAAGAAATATCTAGCTCCTCTGGCAACTAACGAAAGAGCCACAAAAGGAATAATTGGCATAGCCATCATCCCAGCTGTAATTGTAAATAATTTATATGGAATAGGGCTAAACCCTGCAATAAGTATAATCCATATACCATACTTATTAAAGTACTTCTCCGCTGAGTATAGCTCTGGCATGTAATTAAATTTATCGAGCATAGGCATGATTAGATTTATTGCATAGACTCCAATATAGTAGCCAACAACTGCTCCAAGAACAGAGGCAACAGTGCAAATTGCAGCAAAGTAAAATGCTTTAGACCTATTTTTTAAAGACATAGAGGCTAATAAAAGGTCTTGCAAAGGAAGTGGCAGTATCGAGGATTCCAAAAAGCTTATTAGAGATAACCAGAGGATTGCAAATCGACTGGTGGACCAATCTAAAATTTTGCTATATACGGAATGAAAGGGCCTCATTAGCTTGATAAAGCTTATTTTTTTAGAAGTGGGAAGCCTAGTCTTTCCCTAGAAACAAGATAAGCTTGAGCTACTTTTTGACTCATTGATCTAACCCTTTTAATAAATCGCGCTCTGTCTGTAACACTTATCGCGCGCCTTGCATCAAGGAGGTTAAAAAGATGTGACGCTTTCATAGTTTGTTCATAAGCAGGTAAAGGCAGGTTCTCTTCAATGAGTTTTAAGTTCATTGCTTCAGCCTCATCAAACTGCCTAAAAAGAACATCAATATCTGCAAACTCAAAGTTGTATTTAGACTGTTCAACTTCATTTTGATGGAAAACATCTCCATAAGTTAAATCTTCTGTCCAAATAAGGTCATAAACACTATCAACACCTTGAAGATACATTGCTAATCTTTCTAAACCATAGGTTAATTCACCAGAAACAGGCTTACATACTAGGCCACCAACTTGCTGAAAATATGTAAATTGACTAACCTCCATTCCATTAAGCCAAACCTCCCAACCAAGGCCCCATGCGCCAAGTGTTGGTGACTCCCAATTATCTTCAACAAACCTAACATCATGCATCTTTAAGTCAATACCGATATAAGATAACGAGTCAAGATATAAGTCTTGAATATCACTTGGAGACGGCTTTAATAAAACCTGAAATTGATAATAGTGCTGAAGGCGGTTTGGGTTTTCTCCATATCGACCATCACTAGGCCTTCTTGAAGATTGAACATATGCTGCTTTCCATGGCTCAGGTCCTATAGACCTCAGAAAGGTTGCTGGATGAAATGTTCCCGCACCAACTTCCATATCAAAAGGCTGGGTAATTGCGCATCCTTTTTTAGCCCAATAGTTTTGTAATTTGAGGATTAAATTTTGAAATGATTTAGTTGTATCGAGTTCTAAGATTGGCATTAATTTGAACTATAAATTACAATAACAAAAATTTTACCTCAACAACTTTTAAGGGTTAACATTTATTTTTTTGTATTAAATGTAAGTAAAAAAAAATGCAGGAAGATATCCTGCATTTTTTATTTAATTAAGAACAAACTTAATATTTATAAGTCTCTGACTTAAATGGGCCTTCTTTAGGAGTATTAATGTACTTTGCTTGAGTGTCAGTCAAAATAGTTAAAACACCTCCAAAGCCTCCAACCATACCAGCAGCTACTTCCTCATCAAGCTTCTTTGGGAGGATCTCGACTGTGACATTTGCAGCTTTTTGATCGTTAGGAAGGTTGGCAAATTTTTTCTCAAAAAGATGCATTTGAGCTAAAACTTGGTTTGCAAAAGAGCCATCCATAATTCTAGAAGGGTGGCCAGTTGCATTTCCTAGGTTAACTAATCGACCTTCAGACAACAAAATTAAGTAGTCATTTTTATTTTCAGAGCGATAAATACGGTGAACTTGAGGTTTTACTTCATCCCATTTCCAATTATCACGCATATATAAAGTATCAATTTCATTATCAAAATGACCAATATTACAAACTACAGAGCCTGCTTTAAGGCTTCTAAGCATCGCCGAATCGCAAACATTTGTATTACCAGTTGTAGTTACAATTAAATCAGTAGTGCTTAGTAATTCTTTATTAATGCAATCCATTGAGCCTGTGTTAATTCCATCAATGTATGGAGAAACAACCTCAAAGCCATCCATACATGCCTGAAAAGCACAAATAGGATCAACTTCAGTAATCTTAACAATCATTCCTTCTTGACGAAGTGACATAGCAGAGCCTTTTCCAACATCACCGTAGCCTATTAGAAGCGCCTTCTTTCCTGACATTAGCATATCTGTGCCTCGCTTTATAGCATCGTTTAATGAGTGACGACATCCATATTTATTATCATTTTTTGCCTTAGTGACAGCATCATTAACATTGATCGCTGGAACTTTAAGCTCACCACTTTCAATCATCTCTAGAAGGCGGTGGACTCCAGTTGTAGTTTCTTCACTGATACCATGAATT